>WNFQ01010096.1_pt1 | contig 13047 bp, 13 predicted proteins | sample 5400171 | NCBI WGS metagenome assembly WNFQ01 (sample SAMN13153356, study PRJNA577476) | soil metagenome | isolation source: 20 cm soil under Madrone tree | place: USA:California | collected 2016-06-14
GAGATAGGTTAAAATTTCAGGACGTGGTTTTGTGGTTTAATAACATTCTGAAAGATCCGCCGGACGAAGTTCTCGCAAATTTTAGAAATCTCTTAGAAACGACCGGTTGAGGACTTTTGCGAACGCGGAATCGACAAACTTTGTTGGTAAATTAGGTCGCAACAAAGATACGAGTGCCAAGATAATCAGCTCGCTTTGGGGAAGACAATGTTGGGACATGAAATTTGGCCCCTTTTAACAGTGACGACAAACTTGTAAAATAATAATTTAACCAATTTGTGTGATAATCTTCGGCGAGAGATTTTAATGCCTCTTGATAAATTTCCGACACGAAAATCCCGAGAGGTCGCAGCCTTTAGCGACGAAAGGTTTTCGCCTTTACAGCACGCGCCATTTCAGTTCGCGCGAATTTTTCTTGGGTTCCCATAAACGGATTCCACCGAGGAATGCGTTTTCATTTTGTCCGTGCTGAATTCCCTCCGGCAATCGATTGAACCGATGCACAAGACCTCCGCCAAGGACGACGTAATCGGCGATGAACGACTTCCTTAGTTGTGTGATCGCGTAAGTAACTTCCCGCTTCCATTTCTTTTCTCCCAGGAACTCCAAGCCCGGAATGCCGAGATAGTTTTCAATTTTGTTGTCCTCGGGATAAGGCAGATCCCCGAGCTCAAGCGGCATCAAAATCCTGTGCCAGACCACAGCTGAGCCCAAGCCGGTTCCGAGCCCCAGGAACAGCATGCGTCCATTTCCCCGGTAACTGCCGAGCGCTTGCATGGCTGCGTCGTTGATCAAATGCACCGGTATGCCAAGTGCCCGGCTGAAATTGAAACCGATCCAGCCTTTGCCCAAATGCTTTGGATTTCCGGCGATGCGTCCCCTGCGCACGGGCGCGGGAAAACCAATTGACGCCCGGTCGAATTTCCACCCGCGCACAGTTTCCGTGAACTTTGCTACAAACTCTTTCGGCCCCATTCGCGGCCCGGAAGGAAATGCGCGCTCGTCACGGCGCGAGATTAGTAGTTTTACCGATGTGCCACCGACATCGACGACTAGAATCTTTCTCTTCATGAACAGCCGTCCCCGAAGGCGTTCGGGGTGAAGCTACCGGTCGCGCCGGGCCGATCGGCCGAGCCGCTTAAAGAAGCTCTGCTTTTCCGGTTTCGCCGCCGTGCTGCCAGGCCAGCATTCCACGATCTCGAGAGCGAGAAAGCGGAACAGCAATTGCCGCGCAGATTTCAAATCGAACCTCAGATTCTTGGCAATTTGCTGCACGGAACGGGCACCATTGAATTGCGACGCGAATTGGGCCTCGTCTGAAGTCAGCTTCAACCTCTGCACCCGTTCGAAACCCTCTTTCGTGAAGGCGGGAATCGATGTCGGATTGAAGCCTGGAGGTTGCTCGGGATTGTCGACAAGCCGCAAAGTCTCCAGCGCCCAGTCCCTTACATTTGGCTCACCAGGAATGTCCGCGACATCGCTTAACAAGGCCGCATTCTTTTCGAACATTACCCAGACGCGCGGTGCCGACCAAAGTTCGGAGAAAAGCTGTTGCCCATGATGATGCATCAACTCCGAGGCCGATTGGAGGCCGATCGATTCCTCACGAGCAAGAGTAAGGAAAAAAGGAGTTCCTGTTTCCTTTTGTTGATTGCGCGCCCTGTCCATAAGTACCGCGTCGATATCGCCGATAGCAGGCGGCGTCTCAGGACAATAAAGATCAGGGTCCCGCGTCGTGACAAAAACGACTTCTCCATCCCGCGCCAAAAGCTCGATTGGCTCCTGTTCCCAAAATGCTCGCAGTAAGCCAGTGAGTCTCTCTTGTGCTATTGCTCGCAGCGCACGGCTCAACGGAAACAGACTGGTGTGACCGCAAAAATAAACGTCGGCCGTACCGGATTCCTTTCGGGGATTGGCTTCAGTGGCCGGCGCCTCGGTCGCAGGTTCGCTCCAATCCGGAGCTGTCGAGGACGAGCTCCACCAATCATCGGGCTGGACATTCTCCACGTCCGCACCGGCCTCCGGCATAGGTTCGTCCTCTTGCGGAACGGATGGACTCTCGGTTTGCTCTCCCTCTTCGCTATCCGAAGATTCCATTTGAGCTTCTATTGACTTTGGTTGGCCGTGTGATTTCGGCATAATGTTTGTCTGTCGCAATAAGCAACTACCATGTGAAGGCTTTATCAAGAACCCAATGTTCGCAACGGGGAACTCGCACCGATCATTGAAAACCGCCGCGCCAGGTCGCGCCGGCTTATTTTTCCGCGCTCAGTCGTCGGAATTGCATCCACGACAAAAATCCGTTTGGGCACCTGCCAGGCGCTAAGTGCAGTCCGGCAAAATCGCAGGAGATCGCTTTCCGTTACGTCCGACGACGCCACGACGCATGCTGTCACTTCTTCATTGCGAAACCTAGCGCCCGCAGGACGACCGAACACTACCGCCTGTCGCACGCCGGTAAAGCGCAGCAAATGCGCTTCTACTTCCGCCGGATTTACCTTTTTCCCCGCGACGTTAATCACGTCCGAAATCCGGCCGACGATCTTGAAGCCCGAATCGTCTCGCGCCAACAGATCGTCGGGCACAAAAATTCCATCCCTTAGCTTCTCGTCGTCCGGTTCTGGAAAATACCCATCGGCCACGGCGGCGCCGTGTACTTGAATCTGGCTCGCCAGCGCACTTGGGTCGAGCATCTCAACGTCGACGCCCTTTATCGGTTGTCCCACAAAGCCTTCCTCCTCATTTGTCGTCTCCCGATCGTAGCAAATCCCGCCGCATTCCGAGGCACCGTAAAACGAATGAATCATCAGGTTAAATTTTTCCCGGAATTTTTTTGCGACCGCACGCGGGAGCGATGCCCCCGCAGAAATGCAGAGCCGCAGCTTTGGCAGCTGAGGAACGTATTCCATTTCACAGAATGCCTGATAAAAGACCGGCATTCCGGGAAAAACTGTCGCGTTGTTGCGGGCAAGATCGGCGAGGACCGCACGCGGTGTTCTGTCGCGGCTCACGACCATCGGCACACCGCGGGCGATCAATGGCGTGAGCAGATTGCTAAACCCATACGAGTGCGAGATCGGGATCACGCCAAAATTCAGATCCGCATTACTGATTCCCATCGTATCGCAAATCTGATTGCAATCGGCCAGTAGCTGATGACTCCGAAACCGAATTGCGCGCGGCGCGGCCGTTGTGCCTGAGGTAAGTTTTAAAAGGGTCGGCGCCTTTTCGGCCCAATCCGTTGTAGCGTTGGCCGTCCTCAGCCGAAATATCTCTGGAAAGTCTCCGCTGGAGACAGTGGACGCTAAAGCCGTCGCCCCGCAAACTTTCAGCGCAGCATCGCGTTGTTGGCCGCTGATCGATTGTTCCAGCGGGAGAATAACCAGCTGGCTGCGCAGACAAGCTATCAGGATCGAGGGCCACTCCTGGTGGTTTCCGATTTGAATGGCGATAACGCTGCCGGGCGCGAATATTTTAAGATTCGACTCGAAGTGGCAGGCGCGGTCCTCTACGTCAGAAAAATTCCGGAGGACGTCGCCGTCCGTATTGAGAATGGCTGGGCCATCTTTTGCGCAGCGCAGCGTTTCCAGCCAGGCGTCGAGCAATGGGTCGGTCGATTTCATATCTTGCGCGGGCGGCGTTGCGCGATTAGATTCCGCGCTCCTCTTTCAGATGAAAGCCAGCATCCATCCAGAATATTACGAGACAGATATCGTTTGCGCATGCGGCGCGGTGTATCACACCCGCTCGACTCGTCGCGATATCAAGATCGGTATCTGTGCTGCTTGTCATCCATTTTTCACCGGCGAACAGAAGTTTGTGGATACCGCCGGGCGCGTGGAAAAATTTGCCCGCCGTTACGGTAGCACGAAAGCCGCGCGGGCTGAGAAAAAAGCGTAGCTGATTGTAGAGGCGTTCGCCTGCGGCGACGCCTTCTTCGGCGGCTGACACAGCCGCCGCCACACTTCCATGGACTTGAATTCCCTTATCCAACTGAAACGCAAACGCTTCGAACAACTGGAGCGTGATATTGCCGATCCGGCGCTCTTTTCCAATCGCCAGCGTGCCAGCGAGATCATGCGCGAGCACGCGAACATCAAGGAACTGCTCTCAAAGTGGGACGAACTTGAAGGTGTGCGCAAGCAATTGGACGACAACCGCGAGCTGGCAATGTCACGGGATGTGGAGATTGCCGCCATGGCTGACGACGAGATTCCAGAGCTCGAAAAGCGGCTGGCCGATCTTGAACGCGACGTTCAGGTCGCCTTGCTGCCACCGGATGAGAATGAAGAACGCGATGCCATCGTGGAAGTCCGTGCGGGAACAGGCGGAAATGAGGCGGCCATTTTCGCTGCCGATCTTTACCGCATGTACCACCGCTACGCGGAATCTGCCGGCCTGAAAACCGAGGACCTCGAATCGAGTCCGTCGGAGCTCGGCGGATTCAAGGAAGCAATCTTCCGAGTTTCGGGCGAATCTGTTTTTCGAAAACTGCGTTACGAAAGCGGTGTTCATCGTGTGCAACGCGTACCTGCAACGGAAGCCCAGGGCCGCATTCATACGTCGACGGCCACGGTCGCAGTGTTGCCGGAGGCGGAAGATGTCGACCTTGAATTGAAGCCGGAAGATTTGCGAATTGAAGTCTCGCGCTCGGGTGGGCCCGGCGGGCAGGGGGTGAACACGACCGACTCGGCGGTGCAGGTTCTGCATATTCCGACTGGTATGATCGTGCGCTGTCAGGATGGACGTAGCCAGATCAAGAACAAAGAAAGAGCGCTGTCGATTTTACGCGCGCGGCTGCTCGAGCGAAGACAGCGGGAGGAAGCGGAGAAATACAGCGCCCAACGCCGCGGTCAGATCGGCACCGGTGGACGCGAAGAAAAAATTCGCACCTACAATTTCCCGCAGAACCGCGTCACGGATCATCGCATAGGCCTGACGCTTCATAATCTGGATCGTATGATCGACGGCGATCTGGCCGAGTTAATCGGCGCATTGCAAGCAGCGGATGTGGCGGAACGTCTGAAGGAATCAGCGCTCGTCGCCTAAGGAGCGCGAATCTGCCTGTAACTCGCCACATGACCGTTCTCGAAGTGGTTCAAGCGATGACGGCGTATTTCACGAAACACACGATCGAGAGTCCGCGCCTGAATGCCGAGCATTTGCTCGCCCATGTGCTGGGACGGAAACGGATCGAGCTGTACCTGGAATTCGAACGCGACCTGACCGAATCGGAGCTTGCGCCGTTGCGCGATCTCGTGAAGCGGCGCGGCGAAGGGGAGCCGCTTCAGCATCTGCTCGGCACGGTGGAATTTTGCGGTCATGTCTTTCTCTGTGATAAACGCGCGATGGTCCCCCGGCCGGAAACGGAAGAACTCGTTGAGTTGTTGAAGTCCCAAATCCGAAATTCGAAATCGAGAATTCTGGATGTTGGAACAGGCAGCGGCGTTATTGCGCTCGCCCTGGCAATGAAATTTCCCGAAGCGGAGATTTTCGCTGTCGACATTTCGGACGATGCGCTCGCGCTCGGACGAGAGAATGCAGCCATCCTCAACTTGTCAGATCGGGTTCGCTTTGTGAAAAGCGACCTGCTTGAAAACGTAGAGGGAACTTTCGATCTCATCGTCGCGAACCTTCCCTACATCTCAACACAACAGCGTCACGCTCTTTCACGCGAAGTTTTGCACGATCCGGAAATTGCGCTTTTCGCCAGCGCGCGAGGTGATGAGTTGGTTCGCGAGGTCATTGCACAAGCGCCGCCGCAACTTAGACCAGGTGGAATGCTGGCCTTGGAAATAGGACTCGACCAGAGCGAGGCTCTTCTTTCGGCCCTGGCGGAAAAAAATTACCGCGACATTTATTCAAAAACCGATTATTCAGGTGTGACACGGTTCCTTTTTGCCAGGTATGGATAAGATCCTCGTCCACGGCGGCCATCCGCTTTCTGGTTCCATCAAGGTCAGCGGCTCGAAACATGCTGCAAATTCTAACCCACTTGGGCGCCCAAGTGGAACGCGCCAGCGGCACAGTCAGCGTCACGGCGGAAAAGACTCACTCGGTCGCGCCGTACGATGTCGTGCGCAAGATGCGCGCTTCAGTTTGCGTGCTTGGACCATCACTGGGCCGTTGCAAAGAAGCGACAGTCGCTCTGCCTGGCGGTTGCGTTATCGGTGACAGGCCAATTGATTTGCACCTCAAAGGTTTCGAAGCGCTCGGCGCAGCGGTGCGCGTGGAAGGCGGCGACATCAAGGTTTTTGCACCGAAACTGACGGGTGCGGTGATCAACATGCATGGCAAATTCGGGCGCCAAAATCGAAGGTGCGGGAACACGTCGACTTATCATCGAAGGTGTGCCCGAGTTGCACGGCACGGAGCACTGGGTGATCCCGGATCGGATCGAAGCAGGAACATTTTTGGTGGCAGGCGCAATTGCTGGCAAGGAAGTGACGGTCAAGCGAGTAGAGCCGGAGCACGTTAGCGCGGTCACAGATGCGTTGGCGAAGTGCGGCTTTCCAATCAACATCGCAGACCACACCATTTCGATTCGACCCAATGGGGACGCGGGCGCTCTGGAGCTGACAACCGAACCGTATCCTGGTTTTCCTACCGATATGCAGGCGCAGATGTGCGCCCTGCTCTCCACGAGCAAAGGCACCAGTTCTGTGACTGACAATATTTTCCCGCAACGCTACATGCATGTGGCGGAGCTAAAACGCATGGGTGCGAAAGTACAGTTAGAAGGAGCGACGGCGGTAATCGATGGGGTGGATCGTCTTCTCGCTGCACCGGTAATGGCGAGTGACCTGCGCGCGTCCGCAGCGCTGGTGCTTGCGGGCCTGAAAGCAGACGGAATTACCGAAGTAAGTCGGGTCTATCACATCGACCGCGGTTACGAACATCTCGACGAAAAATTAAACGAACTCGGCGCCCACTTGGAGCGGGTAAAAGCAGTATCCTGATCTTTTTTCTTGCTCTTCGCGAGCGAAGCAGCCACTCGTGGGTTTACGCAACTGAAAGGTCAAACCATGGATCAACAACCAACACCAACTCCGTCCACTTCATCCGATGTCCGAACCTGGTGCGTTCTTTGCCACGCCAGCGCATTGCTCGGATTGTTTTTTCACGTCCTGGGCCATCTTGGGGGACCGCTGATCGTTTGGCTCATGAAACGCGGCGACTCGCCTGAGATCGACGCACATGGAAAAGAATCGCTCAACTTTCAGATCTCGATGCTGATTTACGATGCGGTCGCCGCGATTCTTTGCGTCGTGCTCATTGGCATTCCGATTTTGATCGCCCTCTGGGTATTGAACACCGTGTTGGTTATCATCGCATCCGTGAAAGCGAGCGAGGGGAAGTTCTATCGCTATCCCTTTACAATTCGTTTCATCAATTAAATGACGAATGCCTAATGACGAAGGAATGAGAAAGTTCGAATGACGAAAAGAAGCCCCTCGGGATTTCGTCATTAGCAATCGAATTTATTTCGTCATTGTTGATCCGCGAGCGATCGCAGCGTCTTTAGATTTATCACATCTTCGCGTAAGTCGTCCTCTTTGGGTGTTTCGAGCACTTTCGGGACTTTACGAAAACGGCGATCCCGCATGATGAAACGGAACGCATCCAGACCAATCCGGCCTTTGCCGATGTGTTCATGCCGATCCACTCGCGAACCGCGGGCGGTTTTCGAATCGTTAAGGTGAATGGCGACGAGACGATCCCGACCGATTACCCGATTGAATTCGCGCAACGTCTGTTGCATCGAGGCTTCGCTGGCAATGTCGTAACCCGCAGCGAAAACATGCGCGGTGTCGAGGCAAACACACAGGCGCTCGGGCTGGCGCACGCGGTTGATGATATATGCAAGCTGCTCAAATTTGTTTCCGAGACATGATCCCTGGCCCGCAGTGGTCTCTAACGCGATCCGCGTTTTGATTTTAGGAAGACCACCAAACACGCGGTCAATTGATTCGACGATTTTCTCGAGTCCTGCTTCTTCGCCTGCGCCGAGGTGTGCACCAGGATGCACAACCAGAAACGGCAATTCGAGCTGGTCTGCGCGAGAAAGTTCCTCTGACAAAGCGCGAATCGAATTTCGATGAAATTGCGGATTCGTCGCTGCAAGATTGATGAGGTAATTCGCATGGGCAAAGATCGACAACAACTCCCCCCGCTGGATGTGATCGAGGAAATCGCGGATTTCCTCCGGTCGCAGCGGACGCGCAAACCATTGCATGTTGTTCTTGACGAATATTTGCATGACGGTGCAGCGGATTGAACGCGCTCGCTCAATCGCCATGCTGACACCGCCGCGGATGGACATGTGCGCGCCCAGAAGAATTTGCGATTTGCGATCGCACATTTTCGATTGCCCCATCTCTCGTCCCATTGCTTCAGTCGAAGATCGCAAATCTAAAATCTAAAATACCTTGGGGTGCCAATCGGGTTTCTTAAGGCTCCCAGTGCCGGCGTATTCAAAAAGCTTGTACATCGGCGTGAGCAAGACGCCGGGTCCTTTCATGTTCAGACGCAGGCTGAAATCGAGCTTGTCGTCGAGAAAATGAACGTCTCCATGACCCAGCATGCTAAAGAGCGCGCCGGCTGCTTCGAAATCGTCAGTATGAATAATTCCGTTCTCGATCTTGAGAGCCGCGGTCGCTTCGTGAGCGATGCTGTATCCGCTGCCGGGGACGATGTGGTTCAGAATTCCTGAGAGCGGACCGAAAATTGGGATGGCGAAAACATTTCCGTTGCTTACCTCGACTTTTCCACGCCCGCGCATGCTGCGCCAATCAGTGCCGAGTCCGCTGAAATCATACGTGCCGTTCAACACACCCTGCGCGGTCTTGTAGTTGTAGTACAAATCAGTGAGCAGCGGAAAATTGATTCCGTTAAGCGCCAGGCTTGCCCGGTAACGGGGATCGTTTCGCGCAAGCGAAATATCAGCGGTTCCTCGCAATGTCCCCGCAAGGAGAGCGCCTCGAACGTCGGTGATTTGCAACCGATCGGGGGTGAACAGCAATCGGGCCGAAATGCGATCGAAGGACACCGTTTTCCCAAGAAAAACGTAGTCCATTCCGTTGGCGCCATCCGCGTTTATTTCAAGACGCGTGTTCTTGCCGCCCCCAAATTGGTAAACGCCATTCGCCGTGATGTTCGGCGGCCGCCGGAATTTGTACGGCGCCACTGTTTTCGAAATCTTTGGGTCGACCCAGAAAACTGCCTCCGCCGGATTCAATGAGCTTCGGATGTTCGAAATGCGGACTTCGTGTTTTTTAAAGTCATAGGTGAAGCTGCCTGAACCGACGCCTTCATCGCGTGAGACGCGAACGTCCTCGCAAGTGAGCGCGCCATCGGCGAAACGAATTCTAGTATTGGCGCTGTTCATCCATGTGCCGCGAAAGCGGGTTCGGCCAAGAACGATGGTTCCATCGCCTTGCCAACTCCCTGGATTGCGATCCTTGCCCCGAATTGCCAGGCGGATTGCAGGCGAACGCTGCCATTCCCAGTCACGGAGAAATTCATTCAGCTCCCGCGGCAGAACCGGACGGAGCGAGCCTGGAGATATGGTGCTCTCGATATTCAGCCGAAAATCATCCGGCGCATCCAAGAGATCAGCTCGCAGCAGCCCGGTTTGATGGCGTACGCGCAGGTCCCGGACAAACGTACGCTCGCCATCCCAGGAAAAGTCCGCAGCAAGATCGGAGAACGGAACCTTCTTGTAGGTGAACTGCCCAAAAGCGGCGTGCCCAATGACATTGGGCCGAAATCGGCTCGGCCCGAAAGTCAGCGAGCCAGAAATTTCGACCAGGGGCGGCGCGTGAAACTCGATGCCGGCAAGCGGTTCGCCCAGCCCGAAGGTATCGAGAAAGGCTTTCAAATCCACACTGCTGCGCACTTGGACATTGGCGCGATTGGTTTCGTGGTTCCAATCAGCGCGGGCGGCAAAGTTGCCTTTGGCATCGGCCCACTCGCAATGGCCAATATCCAAGCGCTGGTCATTCCATTCGGCATCAGCGGATAAATCTCTCATTTCGTAGCGGGCGCGTTGCAATCGGTCGCCGCGCAACGTCGCCTCTACGTGCGCTTTTTCGATTTCTGCGACGTCTCCGCTAAACTTTAATTGCAGCGAGGGAGGGGCACCCGGGAATGTGAACTTTTTTAATTCGTTCAATACGCGCTGCGCAACCGATAACCGTCTTTGCCATTCTTCGGGAGAAATGGATGGCGACGGCTGGTAATTCTCACGTTTGATCAATTGCCCGGTCGCAGAAATCCGAATCCCGCAGAAGATTCCCTCCGCCTGGCTGACGTAAATTTGTTCCGGCGGAAAATAAACGTGCGCACGGAAGTTTGTCAGTTGCGCTTTATCAGCCTTTCCCTGTGCCGTCTTGAGAGGAAACGTAATTTGCGCGTCGCGCACGTCCAAAGCGTTGAGAAATGGCTGGCGATGGATAAGCGCAGCGTAATTGATATCGAGCGAGACCTCGCTAATCAGGGCAAGCGTGTTCTCACGATTTTTGTAATCGAAAATCCTCACATTTCTTGCAACCAAACCGCGAAAGGGATCCAGCGTCAGGCGCCCTATATAGGCTTCGACGCCGCGTTTGTGTAATTCCTCCACCACGCGATAGCGCCATTCACGCCCGAATCCACGTCGTGCCAGATAATAGCCGCTGCCGAAGGTGGCAAAGATTGCCGCGAGAATCGCCAGGCGAATAATGCTGATAGCGATTCGGCGCCCCCACGTGTGTCGTCGATATTTTGTGGAACGCCGAACCTTCGGTGGTTCAAGGACGGATGGCATGGCGTTCGTTAAAGCATTGAAGCGTTGAAGCGATAGGCCAATGTAACGTTCTAACGGTTCAACATGATTTCAATCTCCGATTTACCTGCTTTTAATGCGTCATTAAATCTGCTCAGCACCATCTTCATTTCGATGGGCTGGTACTTCATCCGGCACGGCGCATGGCGGCGTCATATGGCGTGTATGATCATCGCCGTCACCTCGTCGGCCTGTTTCCTGGTTGGCTACATCATTTACCACGCGCACGTCGGTGAAAAATCTTCTGGCTATACAGGTTGGATCGCCGCGGTTTACTTCCCAATGTTGGCCTCGCACGTTCTGCTTGCCTTTGTTACGTTACCTCTGGTGATTTTGACGCTTGTTCAGGTCTTTCGTCGCCGCTGGGATCGCCACAAGCGGATCGCGCGTTGGACGATCCCGATTTGGCTGTACGTTTCCGTTACCGGCGTGCTTGTGTATTTGATGCTCTACAAATGGTTTCCTCCGGGAGTGTAGAGGCAGAAATGTCAACACACGCCAAGTCTTGCACACGGCAATGATTTGATGTTTCATCACAACGACGCGCGCTGCTGCGGATACATGACATATTTATGGTGACTATTGCGACATTCAACGAGGCGGCCAAAGGGCGGCAGCTCAAACGGCGTTTTCAGGACGCCGGCATAAAGGCCGATGTGCACAATGAGGCGCCGCTGCAACAGGTCGGCTTCATGTCGCGTCCCCAGGCAAACGCGAAGGTGATGGTGGAAGACAGCGACTTCGAAAAGGCGCAGGAACTTATGATCGAGTGGGAGGCCACAGACCCGGACATTTCCTCCGCTCTTATTCGTTGCCCGCAATGTGGCTCTTCAAATATCGAGTACCCCCAGATGACCCGAAAATTTATGACTCCAGCGCTCGTCGGTGTGCTTTGTGCCCTGAAGATTATCCCCAAGGAGTTTTACTGCCAGGATTGCCACTTCACCTGGAGCAACCAGGAAGAGCCTACTATCGGACGGCTGTGGCATCGGTTCTTCCCCGGAAGCGAGTCGAGCCCCGAAGCCTCATAGAGGATCGATTTTATTGTCCGGGCGCTTTGATTCGTCGCACACGATTCTTCTGGTGATGAGTCATCATTTGTCGCCATGAGATGGCTCTTCGTATTACTGCTGGCACTAATGATCTTCGGTGGCGCCGCATGGTTTGGCTACAACACGTTTGTCAAAGAAGAAATCGCGGTGAAAAAGGAGCAGCGCGGAGAAGTCACTCCGCCACCGGCGGTGGACATCAGCCTTCCGGAATTTCAGGCGGCGGTCCAGCTACGCCAGGATGGAAAACTGACCGAAGCTCGCGATGCGTTCGTTGGGTTTATCCAAAAATATCCTTCTGGAAAACATCTCGAGGAAGCGCGGGATATGCTCGGGGAAATCAACGTCGATATTTTGCTATCGCGCCATCCATCTCCCGAAAAGACCGAGTACATCGTAAAACCGGGAGACGTGCTGGCAAAGATTTCGCGAAAGTTAAAGACGACACCCGAGCTCATCATGCGCATGAACAATATGAGTGGAACGATGTTGCACATTGGGGAGCGCCTGCTGATTTCGCACCCCGACTTTTCGATGGTGATTCACAGGAAAGTGAATCTGGTTGTACTTCTCAATCACGGCGCGTTTTTCAAGCAATATCATGTACAAGAGGCAAAGCTGTCGCCCAAACAGCCGGCCAAAATCAATGCAAAAGTTGCCGAGACAATGGCTTGGAAGGGCGGGAAACGCGTCGGTCTGGGGAGCAAGGAGTATCTTGCCAGCACCAAATGGATCCGGCTTGCCGGCGCTGCGGGTTACACTTTGTATTCGGTGCCGGATGGTTCGCACCCGAATCTCGACCAACCGCCCCCGCCGGTGGGCCTTGGTCTGGCGGCCACTGATGTAGAGGAGTTAGCCAGCCTTGTTAATAGCCGCACGCCTGTCACAATTATCGACTGAACCCTGGACCACCGAACCGTAGTCCGTCGAGGCGGGGCCAGTCTGCACGCTTACTTGACGCTTCAACGGTTCAACGCTTTAACCCTCTAACGCTGATGGACTGGCAACCGCTGGATTTTGAAAAACCGATCTTCGAATTGGAACGGCGCTTGGAGGATTTGAAGGATCATTCCGACAAACACGACGTCGATCTCGATCCCGCAATAAAGGACCTGGAGACAAAGCTTCGCGAAACGCGCCGCCGCATCTATGGCAATCTCACTGCCTGGCAAC
>WNFQ01009205.1_pt1 | contig 13043 bp, 10 predicted proteins | sample 5400171 | NCBI WGS metagenome assembly WNFQ01 (sample SAMN13153356, study PRJNA577476) | soil metagenome | isolation source: 20 cm soil under Madrone tree | place: USA:California | collected 2016-06-14
AAGGCGGCACTCTACGCCATTGCCGAAATCGCGGAAGCCCGCGGCATCGACGTGCCGGTGATGATCTCCGGCACCATCACCGACAAATCCGGACGGTTGCTGTCGGGACAATTGCCCGAAGCGTTCTGGAATTCGGTGCGGCACGCCAAGCCGATCACGATCGGCTTCAATTGCGCGCTCGGCGCCGAGGATTTGCGCGCCCATATCGCCGATATCGGCCGCGTCGCCGATACACTGGTGTGCGCTTATCCCAACGCCGGATTGCCGAACGAATTCGGCCAGTACGACGAGAGCCCGGAATATATGGCGCGACTGATCGGCGAATTCGCCGCGAGCGGGCTCGTCAACGTCGTCGGCGGCTGCTGCGGCACCACGCCCGAACATATCGCCGCGATCGCGGCCGCGGTCGCGCCGCACAGGCCGCGCACGATCCCCACCGTCGAACCGCGGCTGCGGCTGTCGGGGCTGGAGCCGTTCGAACTCACGCCCGCGATTCCCTTCGTGAATGTCGGCGAGCGCACCAACGTCACGGGATCTGCGCGATTCCGCAAACTGATCACCGCGGGCGATTTCACCGCCGCGTTGCAAGTGGCGCGTGACCAGGTCGAGAACGGCGCCCAGATCATCGACGTCAACATGGACGAGGGCTTGCTCGATTCGGAAGCGGCGATGGTGACGTTCCTCAACCTCATCGCGGCCGAACCCGACATCGCCCGCGTCCCGGTGATGGTCGATTCGTCGAAATTCGCCGTGATCGAAGCCGGGTTGAAATGCATTCAGGGCAAGCCGGTGGTGAATTCGATCTCGATGAAGGAAGGCGAGGCGAAATTCATCCACGAGGCCAAGATCGCGCGGCGTCACGGCGCCGCCGTGGTGGTGATGGCGTTCGACGAAAAAGGTCAGGCCGACACCTTCGCGCGCAAGACCGAAATCTGCCAACGCGCCTACCACATTCTCGTCGATCAGCTCGACTTCCCGCCCGAAGACATCATTTTCGATCCGAATATTTTCGCGATCGCCACAGGCATCGAAGAACACAACAATTACGGCGTCGATTTCATCGAGGCGACGCGGTGGGTTCGCTCGAGCCTGCCGGGCGCGCATATTTCCGGCGGCGTGTCGAACCTCTCGTTCTCGTTCCGCGGCAATGAGCCGGTGCGCGAGGCCATGCATTCGGTGTTTTTGTATCATGCCATTCACGCCGGCATGGATATGGGAATCGTCAATGCCGGGCAGATGATCGTCTATGACGACATCGATCCCGAACTGCGCCAAACCTGCGAAGACGTCATTTTGAATCGCGATTCCAGCGCTTCCGAGCGACTGCTCGCCTTGGCCGAAAAATTCCGCGGCAAGGAGAAGCAGACGAGGGAACAAGACCTCGCCTGGCGCGAGTGGCCGGTCGACAAGCGCCTCTCCCACGCGCTGGTGCACGGCATCACCGAATATATCGAGACCGACACCGAAGACGCGCGGAAACTCGCGAGCCGTCCGCTGGACGTGATCGAAGGCCCGTTGATGACCGGCATGAACATCGTCGGCGATCTGTTCGGTGACGGCAAGATGTTCTTGCCACAGGTGGTGAAGTCCGCGCGGGTGATGAAGCAGGCGGTCGCGTATCTAATGCCGTTCATGGAAGAGGAGAAGGCGCGCAACCTCGCCAACGGTATCGTGGGAGATGGCCGCCACTCCGCCGGCAAGATCGTGCTCGCGACCGTGAAGGGCGACGTGCACGACATCGGCAAGAACATCGTTGGCATCGTCCTGCAATGTAACAATTTCGAGGTGATCGACCTCGGCGTCATGGTGCCGGCGGCGAAGATCATCGAGACCGCCAAGCGCGAGGGTGCCGACCTCATCGGCCTCTCCGGCTTGATCACGCCGTCGCTCGACGAGATGAGTTTCTTGGCCTCCGAGATGGAACGCGAGAGGCTGAAGCTGCCGCTGTTGATCGGCGGTGCCACCACGAGCCGCGTCCACACCGCGGTGAAGATCGATCCGAACTATCGCGGCGGGCCGGTGGTGCATGTCAACGACGCAAGCCGCGCGGTCGGCGTCGCATCGTCGTTGTTGTCGCCCGACAAGCGCGAGGCCTTTGCCGCTGACGTGCGCGCCGATTACGCTAAAATCTCCGCAGCGCATTTCCGCGCGCAGGCCGACAAGAAGCGGCTGAAGCTTAGCGATGCCCGCGCCAACGCGGCCAGACTCGATTTTGCGAAGACGCCGCCGAAGAGGCCGGCGTTCCTCGGCATCAAGACGTTCAAGGATTACGACCTCGCCGAACTCGCCACCTATATCGACTGGACGCCGTTCTTCCAGACCTGGGAGCTCGCCGGGCGCTTTCCCGCCATTCTCGACGACGCCAAGGTCGGCGAAGCCGCGCGCGCGCTTTACGACGACGCCCGCAAAATGCTCGAGCGCATCGTGCAGGAGAACTGGTTCAAGGCGCAGGCAACGATCGGCTTTTGGCCGGCCAATTCCGAGGGCGACGACATCGCGGCCTATGCCGACGAGACGCGCCAAGAGAAGATCGCGACCTTTCACACGTTGCGCCAGCAGCTGGAGAAGCGCGAAGGCCGTTTCAACGCGGCACTGTCGGATTTCATCGCGCCGCGCTCCTCACGCGTGCCGGATTATATCGGCGCCTTCGTGGTCACCGCCGGCATCGGCGAAGACATCGTCGCCGACCGCTTCAAGAATGCCCACGACGATTACTCCTCGATCCTGTGCAAGGCGCTCGCCGATCGCCTCGCCGAGGCCTTCGCCGAGCGGATGCACGCGCGCGTGCGCCAGGAATTTTGGGGCTACGCGCCGGACGAGGCCTTGTCGGCGGAGCAACTGATCCTCGAACAATATCGAGGCATCCGCCCCGCGCCCGGCTATCCCGCGCAACCCGATCACACCGAGAAGGCGACGTTGTTCGCGCTGCTCGACGCCGAGAACACCGCCGGCGTGAAGCTCACCGAAAACTTCGCGATGTGGCCGGGCTCGTCGGTCTCCGGACTTTATTTCAGCCATCCCGAGAGTTTTTATTTCGGCGTCGGTAAAATCGAGCGCGACCAGGTCGAGGACTACGCCGCGCGCAAGGGCTGGAGTGTGGCGGAAGCCGAGCGCTGGCTGGCACCGGTGTTGAACTACATCCCGGCGCAGAACCGTCTCGTGAAAGACGCGATGCCGACGCTGGCGCCGACAACCGCCACGCCCGCCAACGACGTCTCGTCGCATCCGCCCGGCTGCACCTGCGCGGTGCATCTGGCGTTTCGCAAGAAGGCCGTGGGCGCGGGGTAAGCGCTTCCTTCTCCGCCTTCAACCTCCCCCCAGTGACTACTTCAACCGCGCCATGGCGACGCCGTCGCGGGCCAGTTGATCGGCGCGCTCGTTGACGTCGTGACCGGCGTGGCCCTTGACCCAATGCCAGCGCACCTGATGCTGATGCAACGCCGCGTCGAGCCGCTGCCATAAATCGACGTTCTTGACCGGCTTCTTGTCGGCGGTGCGCCAACCGTTCTTCTTCCAACCGTGAATCCAGCCGGTGATGCCCTGCCGCACATATTGGCTGTCGGTATAGAGATCGACGGTACAAGGCTTCTTAAGTGCCTCGAGCGCGGAGATCGCCGCCATCAGCTCCATGCGGTTGTTGGTGGTGTGGGCCTCGCCACCCTTCAATTCTTTCTCGACATCGCCGAATTTCAGAATCGCGCCCCAGCCGCCCGGGCCCGGATTGCCCGAGCACGCGCCGTCGGTGTGGATGATGACGGAAGGGGCCACGTTCACGCCACCAACCCCGAGGCCGCGATACCATAATCGCGCATGCTGGCGACGCTCTGCTGAAAGCGCAGCTTGCGGAAATATTCGAGCGGGTCCTTCGGCTTCACCAGCGCGCCGGGCGGCACGTTGAACCAGTCGACCAACCGCGTCAGCAAAATCCGCAACGCCGCGCCGCGCGCCAACAGCGGCAACGCGTCCTGCTCAGCCTCGGACAATTGCCGCTCGCGGCCGTAGGCGCTGAGGAAGGCACGCGCCTTGGTGACGTTGAAAGAATGATCGGCCTCGAAGCACCACGCGTTGAGGCAGATCGCGATGTCGTAAGTGAGGATATCGTTGCAGGCGAAATAGAAATCGATCAGGCCGGAGAGCTTGTCGCCGAGGAACAGCACGTTGTCGGGAAACGCGTCGGCATGAATCACGCCTTCGGGCAGATTCTTCGGCCAGGCTTTTTCCAGATGATCGAGTTCATCGCTCATGAGCTGTCGCAAGCCATGTTGAAGCGTATCGGCGCGCGAGGCCGCCTGGTCGAACAACGGACGCCAGCCCGACACCGAAAGCGCGTTGGCGCGCGTCATCGAAAAATCGTGTCCCGCGAGATGCATTTTCGCCAGCGCCTGGCCGATCGCCGCGCAATGGGTGGCGTTCGGCTTGCGCGGCCACACCCCTTCGAGAAAATCGATGATCGCCGCGGGCCGGCCGGCGAGCCGGCCCAGCGTTTCGCCATTGCGCATCTTCACCGGTTGCGGACAGGGGATGCCGTGGCTTGCAAGGTGCCCCATCAACCCGAGGAAGAACGGCAAATCGGCGAGCACCACGCGCTTTTCATAAAGCGTGAGAAAGAACGAGCCGGAAGTGGTGTGCAGCAGAAAATTCGAATTCTCGACGCCCTCGGCGATGCCCTTGTACGAGAGCACTTCGCCGATGTCGTAAGCTTTCAGAAATTCCGCAAGCTCCTCGGCGGCGACGTCGGTGTAAACCGCCATCGCAACTACTCGGCGGCGTCGGGCCGCAGCGAGCGCGGCAACGGGAAGAACTCGTTCTCTTCCGCGGCCGAGACCGTCTCCACACGCAATTCGTAACGCTCGGCGAACGCGCCCATGATCTCTTCGACGATCACTTCCGGCGCCGAGGCGCCCGCCGTGATGCCGAGGCTCTTGATGCCTTCGAACCGCGACCAGTCGAGATCGCTCGCGCGTTGCGCCAGCACCGCGATTGGGCAGCCCTCGCGCTCGGCGACTTCGCGTAAGCGCTGCGAATTCGACGAGTTCGGCGCGCCGACCACGATCAGCGCATCGACCACCGGCGCCACCTTCTTCACCGCAAGCTGGCGGTTGGTGGTGGCGTAGCAGATGTCTTCCTTGTGCGGCCCGGAGATGTTCGGAAACCGCTCTTTCAACATCGCGACGATTTCGGCGGTGTCATCGATCGAGAGCGTGGTTTGCGTCACGAAAGCGAGATTGTCGGGATCCTTCGGCGTGAACGTCGCCGCGTCATGGGCGGTTTCGATCAGCGTCACCGCGCCGGACGGCAATTGCCCGAGCGTGCCGACCACTTCCGGATGATGGGAGTGCCCGATCAGGAGGATTTCGCGACCGCGCTTGAAATGGATCGCGGCTTCGCGGTGGACCTTGGTGACCAAAGGACAGGTGGCATCGAGCGAAAAGAAATTGCGGGCACGGGCGTCGGCGGGCACGGATTTCGGAACCCCGTGGGCCGAAAACACCACCGGCGCGTTGGTATTGTCGGGGATTTCAGCCAGTTCCTCGACGAAGATCGCGCCCTTGGTCTTGAGGCTGTCGACCACATAGCGGTTGTGGACGATCTCGTGGCGGACATAGACCGGGGCGCCGTAAATCGTGAGCGCCCGCTCCACGGTGTCGATCGCCCGCACCACGCCGGCGCAGAAGCCCCGCGGCGAGCAAAGCACGATATTCAGGGGTGGTTTGGCCTGCATGGATGTGATCTCGGACCGAATCACCCTTGAGCTTGCGGGCAGGAACGGTCGACTCGGATTAACACAATTCGTTAAAGGACTTGGGACTGGTTTTAAGCGCTGTCAAGGCCGATTAGATCATAACGCGGTTAAGTGGAATTGCATCATGGTCTCATCTCCTTGTTTAAGCATGAACTTTTTGGAGAACCGGCCTCCCCTTCGTTAGAAAACGCTCTAGCTAAACCATTGCGCCATAAGCCCGGGACGGCTTATATAGGAGGCAATTCCCGTCATCGCTGATGACCACGGTTTCGCCTCCGAAAGAGGTGGGCGAAACGCAAAGGAGCTTTGCCATGAGCAATTCACCGTTGATGCCGAAGGCGACCGCCGTCTGGCTTGTCGACAATACCGCGCTGACGTTCGACCAGGTGGCGGATTTCACCAAAATGCACCCGCTCGAGGTCCGCGCCATCGCCGATGGTGACGCCGCCCAGGGCATCAAGGGCATGGACCCGATTTCGACCGGCCAGCTCAGCCGCGACGAGATCGAAAAGGGCGAAAAAGACCCGAATTATCGCCTCAAGCTCAGCGAGAGCAAGGTGACGCTGCCGCCGCAGGCCAAGAAGAAGGGCCCGCGCTACACGCCGGTGTCGCGCCGCCACGAGCGGCCGAGCGCGATTCTGTGGCTGGTGCGCAATCACCCGGAATTGAAGGACGCGCAGATCATGCGCCTCGTCGGCACCACCAAGACCACCATCGCCAGCGTGCGCGACCGCACCCATTGGAACGCCTCGACCCTGACCCCGATGGACCCGGTGACATTGGGCCTGTGCTCGCAGATCGAACTCGATTTCGAGGTGCAACGCGCGGCCAAGGAAAAGCCGACCGACACCGCCTATGGTGGCGCGACCTTGCTGCCGGCCTCCGAGACCACCCGCAAGGAAGCGGAATTCGAGCCGACCGAAAAGCAACGCGAAGACCTCAACGTCGACGCCGTGTTCGCCAAGCTGAAAAACATCGGCGGGAAGAAGGCCGAGGAGGAGTAGGACGGGCATACCGTTTCGTTGCATCGATGGGCTCAACTTAAAAACAGTGCTCGTCATTTAGTCACCTCTCCCCGCTTGCGGGGAGAGGTCGGAGACGGCGCGGAGCGACGACTCCGGGTGAGGGGGACTCTCGACAGTCTCGGTCGCGGAGAGTCCCCCTCACCCGCTCGCAAGATGCTCGCGACCTCTCCCCGCAAGCGGGGCGAGGTGACATAAGCCACACCCCCGCGATCTCGCCGTGCATCGCACCCGAGTTTTGCCATCCACATCCCACCCTCTGAAACAGAAGGCGCAGGGAATGCCGGGCGCGCGACGCGCCCGCAGCCTCGCGTGCAAAAGTAAAAAGCAGACGAGCGTAGTCACCACGGTCACACCGGCATCACCCGGCATTCCCCGCGCAATGGTTTAATAATTCCCCGCGAAACTTGACGCCAGCGTCGGGGCGTCAGGACCACACGACTTCGCCGTCCGCATCAAGCGCGTTTCGTCAAGCGCGCTTGCCTCGCGTCCACCGCATCCCGTCTCACGTTCGTGACGATCGCGAAACGCCCCTCTGTTTGAAACGGGACGCACAAGATGTGCCGCTGATTTGGGGGTAAGATCAACCGGGCCGATTGCGGCAGATTGGCACGACGGGCAAATCAGCGTGGGACGTGTCAATAGCGAGAATAACTATTGGCGCAGGTGGTGACGGCCGCGATGTAGCTTTCCTCCTTCTCCCCTTGCGGGAGAAGGTGGCTCACATCGACAGATGCGAGATGGATGAGGGGTCTCTATCCGTGGAGAGAACCCCTCACCCGCCTTCGTTTCGCGAAGCTGGTGCAGTTTTATGTGTTCTAGTTTGTGGTGTCAGGCCGAGCTATGGCTTTGGGCCGACAATGATACGGAACGTGCCTTTTGGTGGAGCATTAAAGACGTCGGGGCCCCCAATATGGGCCGGCGCTTCTCCTAGTGATTTTAGGATCGCTGTATATAGCGCCTCTAAGGCCGGGTCAGGCTTCCCTCTGTCGTCTTCTAGCGGGAGACCAATGACTGCGCGGGAGGCTGCGCTCATACTAGCGCCGAAGGATAGCATTTCTTGTTGGGTATCTGCTCGTACAGCTACCGCCACACCTGTGGGTTGCCCGCCAGCTGCCATGTGTGACGGCTGGTCATTAAGTCGGGGTATTTCGTTGGGTGGTATCGGTTTTGGCTCCGGCACCATCCAGCCTGCCATTCTCAACAAATCACGAAACTGCAGAGCAAGTGAAAATGCCTCGCCATTTTCTTTTGGAAAGATGATTTCAACAGGCGCCTTTTGGTTTTCCAGAAAGTTCGTTTAGGAATTTTTCTGCGTCGATTTGGCGGAGGCCGATCTGCTTTCGTAATCGGGCAGTCTCATTATCCAGTTCAGCAATCTTTAGGTCCTTAGCGTCCTCAAGTTGCCTCTTATACGGGGCGGCTAACTTCAGCGCCGCAAACTCAATTGCTAGCGCTACTACCACACCGAGAAATGCCAATTGTTCTATAGAACTCCAAAGATGCTCTCGCGACGCCGCAAGTGCTAGGTCGGGGTCCATTTTTAAATCCTCTTGGGATGACTTTAGACTTTCCGCTGGATTAGCGGCGCTCGGTGCCCTTTTCCTGTTGAGAAAGCGGGGGTAGCCCAAATGGAAGCTCCAATTGTTGTGACTCAATCTCGCTTGCGACGTTCTTATTTAGCTGAGACAGTTGCCAGTGACCATGTCTCAGTAGCCTGCTATCGCGGCTCCAAAAATATCGACGTTTTCGCGGTTGTTGTGCCGGAACTGAAATTCCACGACGTACAGCGGAAGATATTTGCGGTTAACCTTGCCCTCCCGCAAGGGGAGAGGAAAAAGATCGCACTCGCCGCTCACGCCTTCTTCAGAAACTCCGTCCTCAGCACCAGGCCCTTGACCTTATCGGTGCGGCCTTCGATTTCGTCTTCGTTATCGGTAAGGTGAATGTTCTTGATCACGGTGCCGCGCTTGAGCACGGTCGACGAGCCCTTCAGCTTCAAATCCTTGATCAGCGTAACGCTGTCGCCTTCGGCAAGAAGCGCGCCGTTTGAATCTCTGACTTTGATATCCATGTGATGCAGTCCTTGAGGATGAGAAAAAGTGGAGAAGCGTTTCTTCCCTTCTCCCCTTGTGGGAGAAGGTGGCACGGACCTTTGTCCGTGCCGGATGAGGGGTTTGTATCCGCGGAGAGAACCCCTCACCCACCGTCGCTTCGCGACGGCACCCTCTCCCACAAGGGGAGAGGGGAAGAAGAACTCGCTCGCTCTCCTACCCCAACTCGATCTCGTCGTCGATCTCATGGGTGAGGTTGACGCCGCCGACGGTCAAAACCATTTTCGCCGGCAGCTTTTCGTGGCCCTTGAGCCGGCCGGCCTCGATCGCATCACGCACGGCCTTTTCGATCTCGCGCTGCGAGGTGATGCCGACTTTTTTCAGGAACTTGCGCAGGCTCGTGTTGAAGACGTCTTCATTCATACCGACCTCCCGTTCGTCATGGCCGGGCATCGTCCCGGCCATCCACGTCTTTCTCGCTTAAACTGTAGCTAGAGACGTGGATGCCCGGGACAAGCCCGGGCATGACGAGTTTCGCAACAAGCTTTCGTCCATTGGCGGCGTCTTGAGTCGGACTCTGACCGTTACGGCCGAACCGGATTGTTGATCATATATTCGCCGAGCTTGCGCTGAGCGCTGTCGGCGCGATTGGTGGCGTTGGCGCGCTGGGCGTCGCGATTTTTGATGCACGCGACATATTCGGGGGAACCGGCGGCGACGTTGTTGGCGCGGCAGACCACGTCGTCATCGCCGTCGAGGTTTGCCACCGGCACCTGGCCGCGTTGCGCGCAGCTGGAAATGGCGAGCGCGAGGAGGGTGAGGGCGATAAATTGAGTTGGGGTCTTTGATCGCATCGATACTTCCGGAGTTACCGCCTTCTATAACGACGTTTAAGCCCAATTGCGGGAAATGTAAGTCCGGTTATTCAGCTTCGTCATTCCGGGATGCCGCGAAGTGGCGGGCCCGATGGCTCGCAATAACAGACCTCGTGTCCCGGGCGCGGCGCGGCATGAGCGGAGCGAAATGATGCGCTGCAGAACCGGGACCCATTCCTTTCGCGGCACAAATGGGTCCCGGTTCTGCGAAGCGGCGTTGCACGCCGCATCGCGCCCGGGACACGAAGAGGTGGCGCGGTACGCCGTGACGCCTGTTTTGAGGGACGCTGTTCGACGGCTTTCGCGCAACAACGAATGGCTGTGGTTATGGGTCCCTGCGTTCGCAGGGACGACGGTGGAAATGCGCAGGAGCGCAGCCGCTAACCGCGCCGACGCTTCAACTCTGCCGGAAGCCCATGCGGAAGGCGCCCCAGTGGCGGCCGCGGATGTGAATCGGTGCGGAGAGGTCCTTCATCAGCACGAAATTGCCGCCGCCCATGTCGCGCCGGTAGGTCTGCAGCAGGAACGGCTTGGTGTTCGCCGCCACTTTTCGCACCGCGCGGTCGTTGAAGAGGCGGCGGTTGCGGCAATTGGCGTTGTTCCAGACCGGGTCGGATCCTTGCGGCAAGCGATAGTTCGGATTGTGGGTCGGAAGGTAGCCGCCTTTGGCCCAGGCGACGCAAAAGACGATTCTCGGGTCGATCTTTTGCATCGGGTCCTGGATCGGCGGCAGGATGCGGTCGGTGAGGGCGACGTAGTCGGTGAGGTATTGCTTGGGATCGGTGCCGGGAATTTCGCGGTAGTTCTCGTCCATCAATTGTTCGAGGCTGATCTCGCCCCGCGCGATCGCGTCCTCGAACGCGGCGGAAATTCGTCTTGCCGTGTCGATCGCGATCGGGATCAAGCGGGCGTCGGAGGTTTCCACGCCGCTGGTGGCGATCAACGCGATCAGCTCTTCGGAGGCGTCGAGCAATTTGGCGACGCGGTCGTCGGCGTGCTTCAGCTCGGTCGACGACAGATCGACGTCCTTGGCGAGGTTGCCGAGTTCGTCGATCACCAGGTCGCAATGCGCGAGGTTGGAAGTGGCGGCCTTGGCGACGCCGTCGATTTCGCGGCCGACCGCGGTGAAGCCCTCCTGGACGCGGACGATGATGCTTTGAATCTGGTGCGCGCCTTCGCCGGCGCCCTTGGCCCGAGCCGAGGCGTCGCCGCTCTCGCCGATCAGGCTCCCCACCTGGCCGTCGAGGTCGCGCACGGTATCGCCGATCAGATGCGTCGCCTGCCGCGTTGCTTCGGCGAGGCTCTTCACTTCGCTCGCGACGACCGCGAAGCCTTTGCCCGCTTCACCCGCGCGCGCGGCCTCGATGGTGGCGTTCAAGGCCAGCAAATTGGTCTGCTTCGCGATCGCCTCGATCGAGCCGGAGACTTTGGCGACCTGTGCCAACGCGCTGCCGACCGCGCCGAGGCGTTGCTCGATGCGACCGACGGCGGCGATCAGTTCGGAGATGTGCGTCACCGCAGCCTCCACCACCTCGCGTGATTGGGTGATTTCGCCGACCGCCGACGTCGTCGCGGTCTGCACCGCTTGCGAGGCGCTGGCGATGCCGTGATTGGCGGCGACCATGGTCTCGGCGGTCTTCTGTAGATGGCCGAACCGTTCGGATTGGGTGGCGACGCGGCTTGCGACTTCCTGGACGTTGCCCGCGACGTCCGCGAGCTCAACCCCAAGGCCGCCGATTCGGTTCGCGAGCTGGTCGACCAGGCGTTCGGCATCCGTCGGGGCGGTCACGGGGGTGGCCGCGGCGCGCTCTATTTTAATGGGCTGCGCGACCGACATTGCCGCACTCCTTTGAACAAGACGGATTCGCTCGGGGAAAAGCCGATCCGCGATCTAAAACGTGCCGGTATCGTGGCACTTGGGCATGAAATCATGGTTAACGATTGCCTGCGGCACAGGCAGATTGGAGTATTATGATACCAAAATCTTCGGCAAATCTTTGATTTCGCAACGGCCGCGGCCTATAACGCCGCGCCTTCCCACCCCTCCAATCCCCCGACGAATCCGAGAAGAGACCGCGCATGGCCGGACATTCCCAGTTCAAGAACATCATGCACCGCAAGGGCCGGCAGGACGCCCAGAAATCGAAAGTGTTCGGCAAGCTGGCGCGCGAAATCACGGTGGCGGCGAAATTGGGGACGCCGGACCCGGCAATGAATCCACGGCTCCGCGCCGCCATGATCGCCGCGCGTCAGGAGAACATGCCGAAGGACAATATCGAGCGCGCCATCAAGAAAGCGATCGGCGGCGAGGCTGAGAATTACGACGAGATTCGCTATGAGGGCTATGGTCCCGGAGGTATCGCCGTGATCGTCGAGGCGCTCACCGACAACCGCAACCGCGCGGCCTCCGACATCCGCTCTTATTTCACCAAGTCCGGCGGCAATCTCGGCGAAACCGGCTCGGTCGCTTTCATGTTCGATCGCACCGGCATCATCGAATACGACGCCAAGGTCGCCTCCGACGACGCGATGCTGGAGGCCGCGATCGAGGCCGGCGCCGACGACGTGTCCTCAAGCGAGAGCGGCCACGAGGTTTACGCCTCGCAAGAGACGTTCCGCGATGTGGCGAAGGCGCTGGAGGCGAAATTCGGCGAACCGCGCAAAGCCGCGTTGACCTGGAAGCCGGAAAACACCGTGGCGGTGGACGATGAGGTCGGCGAGAAACTCTTGAAGCTGATCGATCTCTTGAACGAGCACGACGACGTGCAGAACGTCTACGCCAATTTCGAGATCTCCGACGCGCTGGTCGCGAAAATGGGGGGGTGATTTTCGTGTCCCGGACGCGGTGCAGCGCCTCTTGGCGCTGCGCCGCAGAGCCGGGATCCACGCGCAAATGGACCCCGGCTCAGCAGCGCATCACTTCGTGCTGCGCAGCGTCCGGGGCACATGACGTCTATCTCGCTGGGTATGACGCCCGCCAATCTATTTCGTCAACCTGACTCCGGCGTTATCACTAGCCCATGACACCTCCGCCGATTCGCTCATCCGTCCGGATTCTCGGCATCGATCCGGGCCTGCGCCGCACCGGCTGGGGCGTGATCGAGGTCGACGGCAATCGGTTGATCTTCGTCGGCTGCGGTTCGGTGGAACCGCCCGAGGGCCTGCCGCTGGCGCGCCGGTTGCTCGCGATCCATGAAGGGCTAGCCGCGGTGCTCGGCGATTTCCGCCCCGCCGAAGCCGCGGTCGAACAGACCTTCGTCAACAAGGACGGCGTTGCGACGCTCAAGCTCGGCCAGGCGCGCGGTGTCGCGATGCTGGCGCCGGCGATGTTCGGGATTTCGGTCGCGGA
>WNFQ01002599.1_pt1 | contig 13042 bp, 14 predicted proteins | sample 5400171 | NCBI WGS metagenome assembly WNFQ01 (sample SAMN13153356, study PRJNA577476) | soil metagenome | isolation source: 20 cm soil under Madrone tree | place: USA:California | collected 2016-06-14
CATACTCGCTATATGTGCAGATCAGCCGTGATACATCTCACTCTCTGAGCTCATTGTGTTTAGTGCAGCCTCAGCCTCCGTGCTGTTCACAAGGATCCATTCGTACTAACATCTACGTATGACGTAAAACCAGGTACTCGATATAATTGGTACACATTGGCTTCCGTGCATAGACTCTTTCGCGCCCTTAGTTGTTTCTTGATCAGTGTTACATTATACATGCACAGCAAGGCCAGCTCGGTCTTTGATGCTCTTCTTATAGCTGTGCCCGAATACGTGCAAGCCTTTCTTGTTAGCCTTGTGTAATACGCGTTCAATGGCGTCGATGCCTATTTCAACGTCGATTACTTAGAGTAGACCGAGAAATTGAGATACTCAAACCTTTATCGAGATCCTGGAGCGGTGGGCCGAATGACAGCCTGACAAAGTGATGGCATGGTGAGCTGAACATATTCCTGCGGTGTGTAGGATTAATGTCGAAGAAAATGCCGGGGATGACAATCGTTTTCTCTTTGAGAAGCTCCTCGAAGAACGTAAGACCATTATTGATTGGGTCAGGTAGATTCTCCAAGTTGAGCCAAATGTAAAAGGTTGCGACAGGGGGTATCTTTACTTTGAGTCCGATGGCTTGCAAGCGCTTTAAGACATGATCACGTTTCATCCTAAAGTGCTTTTGGAGAGCAACCCTCTCGTGTTGAACATGCTCCGGGTTCAAAAGTGGTATGGCTGCCAACTGGAGACTACCAACATCGCCTCGTTACATGGATTTTCCATGAAGGCGGCGTGCATACTTACGGGTGATTGGCACCACCATCTAAGAAAGAGCCTGTGAACGCAATTGATTTGCTTGACCCGAGTTATACGTATCAACATACCAGATTGAGACAGGGCAGTGATAAGATTCTTAGGACCAATAACCCAACAAATCCGCCACCCAGGAAGTCGCCAGTTCTATTCGAATGATCAGTGCAAATTACATGTACAAGGGTATGAAATAATACCTTTGTAAGGCCGTCAACGATGACAACAGAGTCACTGTTGACGTCCTCAATATATTCTGAAGAGGAAACAGGCTTTCCCTCATCAGCCACATTGTCGTGGTAAATGTACCACGAGTAGAACTTCGTTCGCGTTATGAGTACTAATAAGTAGCATTTGAGACTAGGAAGGAAATGCTCACCTCGTCCAGAATGACAGTAGTCGAGCTCTCGCGACTGACTTCAACGAGTTCATTCAAGTCTTGTCCTCTGCAGCAATGGAAGGGTACAACGAGTTCGATACAATTGGGTGAGAAAATATAGCTTACCTGATAACTTGACCCGTAGGGTTTCGGGGATTTGACGCGATGATTACCGCAAGCCCTTGAGTATGAATATCTTTCTACAAACAAGAGTCATAATGAGTGAGACATAGCTCTGGACAAAAGACGGATGTAAGTTAGAAGATACCTTAACCTGTCCAATATCAAGGTTATAGTGGTTCTAGCCGAGTCAGGGAATGTCGTGAGATGCGGAGGCACGACCTAGGAAATTTACTCACCTCTGGATCTAGACTGCTCAGCAGAGGTAGTTTTAGCATTAAGGCTAATATATGTTGAATTGAGGCCTACGCGGTAGGGATCGGTACGAGGCGCTTGAAAGCAGATAACATTTGGTCATATGCCGTATAGTCTGGAATTTGGTAGGACTAGTAGGTAATATGAGACATGTGATTGATATATATAGGAGAGAGTTGTGGCGAACACAATAAACATCACCAATGACAGCGGCAATGCGAGAAAGACCTGCTCGTCCACCAGGGACGATGCAAACGTTCTCATAAGTGTATTGGGATATCTTCCCCTTTCGATAGGTCACGTTGTATAGGTTGGCGACAGCCTCACGAAGTTCTAACGACATTTGTCAGAAAGCGCGTTTCTAATATAGGGTAGAATGACGCGTACTTTTAACCCCCGTTGTAGGAGCATATTCGAGAGCGTCGTAGTCGAATTCGACCTTAACAGGTCGAGACGGTGCATCAGGGATAGGACCTACTTCTGGGGCACCTTGACCGAGGTTGGACCACTCATGAGAGGAAGCATAGTTGAACCCGTTGGCCTGGGCACGGTCGGAGCAGTAAATGACTCCGGTGGAACCCGGGTGTTGAATCCCGGGAACCGTCTCTTCATCCTGTCATGACGAGCTGAGACTAAGACCGCACAAACAACCAAGCAAAAGAATACCAACGGGGTTGATAGTTTGCGGGAGAACACTATGCTTCACCTTATGGCCAGCTGATTGGCGATAGATCTGCATTTCATCTTGCATTAGGTGGTCGTCGTAAAGGTATAATTAATGGTAACTTACCTGGTGCGCTTCAGACTCAATTTCATGCCTGTTCAGTTTCGAGCCGTCGACAACCTATAGGGCACATGGGAACCACAAGCAAGGTTGGTAAAACAATGCACGCAACGATCAACACTTAGGATTACGGGGCGATCGTGGTGGTGTATCCACTGGATTGGATGACGTACGACATCTCTGAACTGAAGGGAGGTACTGGCCCCAGAGGGCCCAGTACTAGGGGGCAGCGATGGCGCGGACTGGGAGGACATACTGTACTGTATTATCTGAATGAGAGGTTGAAGTGCGACAGCTGAGCTTATAATGAATGAGTTTCAGTTTCGATATCATCTCCGAATGGGGCATATTTGAACTTTATCACCCATATCTGAACTTAATCAACCTTTATATGGGGAACGTATCATTCCTTCCCGGCCGTCCCTCTGTGCGAGACTTATGTATAGGTTTATAACTACAATTTATCGACTCGATTCATATTATCCCTTCAAAGTAGCGTTTCACCTACACAATATGCCAGTTGAAAATCGTGGCAAATGATATATAAATGAGGGGGCATACCAAGCGCAGCACGAACAAGGGAACATCCTACAGCGACAGTTTGCTGAACATCTGCGGCTTCTCTTAAGGATGGATTCACTTCCTGTCACCACTAAGCTGTTAATGAGAAACGCAGGGCGTGCAACATTCACGCACCATCAGGTCAACAGCAACCAGAAGACCCGTTTCATACAACCTTTCGCAGATATAGTGACCCTCTCTGAATGTCAGGCCGCCTCTCACTGGGGTACCCGTGCTCGGGGCTACACTAGGGTCAAGAGCGTCGACGTCAAAGCTGAGGTGAATGGGCTTCGACCTGTCTGGGTTGACTCGGTCCAGGGCCATTTCCACTACATTGCCAATCCCGTATCTATCTACCTCATGCATGGAGAACGCGGCGATGTCGTGTTCTTTGAGAATCACCTTCTCCCCCCGGTCTACGTCCCGCAAGCCGATGTATGCCAAGCGTGATGGAGCGAGGTGGACGGAGTCGAGCCAAGAGAACGGGACAGGCTGACCAATGTCAGTGTTGCTGAGTGAGTTGGAACCAGATAGCGAAGTCAGAAAGGCCAAAGGCATGCCGTGAATGTTTCCTACGAGATGGAGGTAAGAGGATTTCAAACTCCGGATTCAATGACTACGCCCCAGAGTCGGTAGTCTCATGAGTATTGATGTATGCGTGTGCATCAACCCAAATGACGCAGGCGTCGGGGTATCTCCTAAACATAGGGTCACAAGAAATGTAGAACAGAATCAACAGAAACGCACGATAGCGACCCCGCAATGGTACCCATGGCAAGGGAGTGGTCTCCGCCAAGCGTGAGAGGAAGCGAGCCTCTAGTCGCATGGTCACCCACGACCTGGGCGACAGCCTGGGAGACCTTCGAAACTAGTCTTGGGTTCTTAAGCTTTCCAATCGGGGGATCAACCTCAGTGCAGATGTCTTCAAACTGGTGGTGTCCATCAAATTCGACAACCCAACCGAGGTCCTTGAGCTGATCCACAAGACCTGCATTGACCAAATGTATCGGGCCTTTGTCAACACCGACTCTGTGCTATAAAAGATCAGAAAGTGAGGCGGACACTCGATAGATGACAGCTTTACCTGTCCACCACTGGACAGCCAAAATTAGTTATACTTATGCCATGCTAGGAGAATATTGACCGACCTGAATGGGCACCCAACGATCTGTACGTGTAATAAGACGGATAAGATATCTATGACGGAGTACATGCGCTCACGGAGACAGTCCTCGGCTCGGCAATGAACCTCAACTTCTGAGTCATCATAGGCAATGAGGTTTATGTGGTGGAAAGAGGAAAAGATAGGTCAGGTGGTGATGAGTTTAGGTAGCAAAGATCTGTTATATATATTGGACAGTGCTATATTTAACTGTTATTCTAACTATCAAATATGTGCTATGTTGTAAGTGAAGTAATAGGGTTGTACAAAGTTGACACCATCAAAGTAAAAGTGCATGACTATGATTTGGTAATGTTGACTCTGCTGGGATGTAGGTCCAATGGTGGATTTGATCAGGCTTGATCTTAGATAGCAGTTAGGTAGCGGTGGTGCGGGCCAAATTAGTAATATGTTTACATCTGCCCGTACCGGGGGAGAAATATATAAGATCCAAAGGGAAACAAAAACTATGAAGATTCCTCCTGGATTACTCCCTCACCAAGAGTGATCCAACTTATAACTCAGCATCCAAACCTAAGAGGTTATGGGCCCTGTTGCCTAATTGACCTCAGAAATCAGTTAAAACTTGACTTCTACACTATTCACTATACTATTACTAAATAGGGGTAACCCCTATTCATCTTAACTGTCATAGACCTTACTAACGAGGACAGCTCAAGCAATGACAAAGAGCTTTAGTAAGGTCTTATAAAGGAGATTACGGATCAAACTGTCTTGCTGACTCGCCATCTTGTCATCTTTACAAAGCGTGTTTCTTAATGCTTACTTATCAAGAAAATAGCTTAGTAAACCCCAGTCTTGTATGATACAAATAGCCCTCCTTGCTGTCTCTAGGACGGCAAGTTGAGTCTCCTGTCTTAGCTACCAGAAAACCCACAATCTATTTGTCTCTCAACTTCTCTCCCTTCGTCTGCTTCCCTCCTCTTCATAACGGGTCTTGCGACGTACTGCAAGGCGGTAACCGTTGCTCTATAAGCACTCTAGGAGAGGCACTCTCTTAGCTCATCTATAAATGCTCTACCTCAGACTTCCGAACCTAGACGCCCTGCATAACTGCTTTGGGCGTACCGAATCACATGACCACGTGACCTCTTTAGGGCCAGCAACACTCTTGACTTAGCTTTTCAAGTCTAAAGTCGCGGCGGTGACATTAGACTCAACTTTCTATCTACACTATGGCTTCCACAAGTAACAAAGGGAAAGCCAGGAAACAAGAAGAACAACACATATTCTTATCCGACCTCGACATCCTCCAATCCAGACAGAATTACCGTGTACACGTTATCAAAGCTACAGATAGAGGAAATCCCTTGAAGAAGGACTTCCTAGCTTACGTCGAACCTGCAACAGATACCTCACCAGAGAAGAAACTCCCAGTCACCCTATACCAAGGAGTGTGGCACACACTCAAATACACAAGCGGCTTAAATGAAAAACTTGTCTACGTATCAGAACCCATCCCAGAAGTACACGACTATGACATCGAAGTCCCCATTTGCACACAGCAAAGTGAATCAGAAATGGAACAAGACCCCCTGAATATCACCATCCGAAACAGCCCCACTATCATAAAAGAACCCCTCGCACCAATAACACCTGTCACACAAACCCCATTCTTCGCTATCACAAAGAGCGACCTATCACAAGGTATCACAGGCACCACTATGACCACTACTCAAACCGCCACCCAAATGGCAACCCAAGCAGCACCGGCTGCAGCGGTTGCACTGCAACACCCTCTCACAGAGGCCGAACTCAAAGAACTCCTTAACATTGCAATGGGAGAGTGAGGAGGAGGAACTGGAGGAAACCCATCTGGGCCACCAGGAGGAGGGGGACCACCAGGAGGAGGCCCAACTGCTGCAGGAGGGACAGCAGCACAACCAATTGCAGCAGCAACCAATGTCAAGGCCATGGGCAAAGACCCTCCTCTATTCCAAGGAGAGAGAAAGAAAGCAGACACCTTCATGAATGAGGTAGAAAAATATCTAATGCTCAACTACAACGTCGCGGGATTTAACTCCCCGAAAAAGAAAGTTGTCCTTGTTCTGACATTTATGCAAGGACCCAAGGTAGAGGAGTGGACTTGGGGAATGCTACAATGGATCCAGCAAATCGACGATCAAAGCAATATGGACGATGTCTGGCGCATCTTCCAACAACACTTCTATCGCTGGTTTACCGATACCCAAGCAGACTCTACTGCCAGGAGGGAACTCGTCACATTAAAAATGAGATTCCCAGAAATAGATGCCTATATCGCCGACTTCGAACAAACTGTCAGAAAGGCTCTTTACCGACTGGGATCTCATGAAATGAATCAACAATTCCTATCCAGCCTACCATGCGATGTAGCTGAAGACGTAATGTGCTACCCCATGCCAATCACCTATCAAGAGCACACCAAAAAAGCCCTTGCAAGCATACAATCAAAAGTACTGCTCAGGAACGTATTCGGAGGCAACAAAAACTTCGGAACGTTTGCCCCTCAACAACAACGTCCACAATGGAACAACCCCTGCCTGCAAAACCACAACGCACCTCAATACAATTCATCGAATGCCCTGCACTGGATGAACAATACCCCAGTCCCCATGAACATCGACTGGAACAGGGCACCAACTCGCGGACAAGGAAACTATCGTGAAAACAACTACCGAGGAAACAACTACTGTGGACAAAGAAACAATAACCGCTATCAAGGCAACCGAAGCCAGTACAACCCCCAAGGAAACGCCACCACAACAGGAAACACCTCCAACACATGTTTCCAATGCGGAGAAGAGGGGCACTACACCTGGAACTGCCCAAAACGCCGACAGAGCAACCAATACAACAGAATGGCCAACCTCATTGACTTCAACAATGACCAAAGCTACCCAGACAACAATGCTGTCGAAGAAGATCCAGTAGAAGCCCTCCAAGCCCAGCTTAACTCACTATCGACCGAGAATAGAGAGAAACTCACGATCGCAATGGGAGGAGGGAACCAACAGGATTTTCCCTCAGCCTAATTAGATTGGCACTAATTAGGCCTAGCAATTCCAATGTATACATATCCGCTCGAAAGTCAATGACAGTCCGTGTTTTTATCCATTCGAATTCCAAAAGAGCCAAAACAATATCTCTCCTCGATTCAGGAGCCACCGAGAACTTTCTAAACCTCGACTATGCCAAATGGTTGAGGCTTCCAATTAAAAGACTACCCTTCCCAAGAAAACTATTCAATGTTGACGGAACAGAAAACAAAGCAGGACAACTACAGTTCTACACTGACCTGGCCATACAAACAGGACCAACCACCACAAAGATGAGATTCTTCCTCACACAACTAGGAGAACATAAAGCAATCCTAGAATATCCATGGTTTGCGGCAGTACAACCCAAAATTGACTGGAGGAGAGGTTGGATTGATCATACACAACTACCCATCATATTCAAAGCCTCAGACGCAGCCAAGGCATGATTTACACTATGAACCATCAACAAACCACGTCCTGTTAAAACTGAACAGATCCTACTGTGTAAAGCAACCATAGGGACTACCCAAGAATCCGATAAAACAAAAATTCCACAAGAATACGCCAAACACAGCAAAGTTTTCAGTGAAGAACAATCGCAACGACTACCTAAACACACTATATGGGATCACGCCATTGAACTACTCCCAAGAGCCCCATTCACAATGCCAGGACGCCTCTTACCTCTCAACCAAAAAGAAATCCAAGAAGTCCATAACTTCGTCCAAGAACATTTGAAAAGAGGAACCATACGAGAATCTTGGAGCCCCTATGCTGCTAACTTCTTCTTCATCAAAAAGAAAGATGGAAAACTCCGACCAGTACAGGACTACCGCCCTATCAATAAATGGACAAAGCATAACCAAAATGTATCCCCGTTGATCCCACAGGTCATTGACTGCCTCAGAGGCTGCACCTTATTTACGAAAGTAGATGTCAGATGGGGATACAACAACATCAGAATTAAGGAAGGCGACGAATGGAAAGCCGCTTTCCTCACACCCGAAGGACTATTTGAACCCACCGTAATGTTCTTTGGACTCACCAACTCCCCAGCCACATTCCAAATGATGATGAACACCATCTTCCATACTGAAGTCGCTCAAGGATGGCTATCCATGTATATGGACGATATCGCCATCCACACAAAACGCGAAGAAATGGAAATGGAACAACAACATCTAGAACGACACTGACTTTACACCCACCATATGCTACACAAATTGGAACAAAACGACTTGTACCTTAAACCCAAAAAATGTGATTTCGAGAAGAAAGAAATCGATTACCTTGGTGTCATAGACCTTACTAACAAGGACAGCTCAAGCGATGACAAAGAGCTTTAGTAAGGCCTTACAAAGGAGATTACGGATCGAACTGTCTGGATTGCTCAGCGACTTATCTTCCTTACCAAGCGTGTTTCAAATCGCTTACCTATCAGAAAACGGCTTAGTAAAACCCTAGTACTGTACGATATATATAGCCCTCCTTGCTGTCTCTAGGATGGCAAGTTGAGTCTCCTGTCTAAACACCAGAAAACCCACAATCTATTGTCTTCTCAACTTCTCTCCCCTTGTCTGCTTCCCTTCCCTTCATAACGGGTCTTGCGACGTATTGCAAGGTGGTAACTGTTGCTCTATAAGCACACTAGGAGAGGCGCTCTCTTAGCTCAACTCTGAAACGCTTCACGTCCGAACTAGCACCCATATATCTCAAATAGGCATACCCGGCGCCACAGACACCCATCTATCCCAAATAGGACATACCAAATCACGTGCCCACATGACCAACTTAGGGCTGGCTTCATCTCAACTTCGCAATACACAGAGGGATCACGTGACCTCTTTAGGGCCGGCAATACTCTTGACTTAGCTTTTCAAGTCTAAAGTCACGGCGGTGACACTTGGGGTCATTGTCAGCAACGGAAAAATACAAATGAACCCAAAGAAACTCAAAGGCATCGCAGACTGGCCCATACCTCGCAATCCAACAGAGATCCGTAAATTCCTTGGCTTTACTGGCTATTACTGCTACTTCGTCCAAGAATACTCAAAAATAGCACGACCACTACTTGATCTCACTAAAAAGGCAGTTGTCTGGAACTGGGGAGAACCACAACACAAGGCCTTTGAAGAACTTAAAATGCACATGTGCTCCTGCCCCGTTCTCACGCAACCAAACTTTGATAAACCATTCTTCCTTCAAACAGATGCATCGGCTTATGGCATGGGCACCATACTCTCGCAAGAGGGTGAACACCATGCAGTCGCCTCCCAAAAACCCAAACTACACCCAATTGCATTCTACTCCGCAACCTTCACACCCACTGAACATAACTATGATATCTATGAACGAGAACTTCTTGCAATAATGAAAGCCCTCACACACTGGCGACACTATCTAGGATGGACGAAAACCCCATTCACCATCCTCACCGATCATGCCAACCTTCAATACTGGAAGGCCCCCTAAAAACTAAACTGTCAAACAGCATGATGGCATGCCGATCTCCAAGAATACGACTTCATCATCAAACACATCCCTGAGAAGATTAACACCCCAGCAGACGAACTATCACGCCCACCAAATTCGAACCAAGGAGATAATGACAACCAAGACCAAACTCTCCTCGAACCAAAACTCTTCATTAATGTTGCCCAAACAACGATACTCCCAGAATCGTCCAAACGAAACCTTATGACACTCATCCACGACCACCCCACAGCCGGACACCCCGGACGAGATGAAACAATTTGAAAAGCAACCGAAATCCTACCTTGGACAGGGATGCGCCAATGGATAGCAGACTATGTCAAAGGATGCGCAACCTGCCAACAAAACAAAATCCTGACTCACCAAATAAAGACTCCCCTTTATTGTATCACGACAAAAGAAGGAACCCTCCCTTTTCAACAAATTGCGATGGATCTTATCACAGGACTTCCACAGCATCATGGACATAACGCCATACTAACCATAGTGGATCATGGATGCTCGTGCACAGCCATATTTCTCCCATGTTCTGACACCATTACGGGCCCCAGAATAGCTCAGCTCTACCTAGACTACGTCTACCGATGGTTCGGCTTACCAACCAAAATGATAAGTGATTGGGACCCCAGATTTACTTCTCAGTTTGGCCGAGCCCTCACCAAGAAACTCAGCATCCAACGCAATCTGTCAATGGCCTTCCATCCCCAAACAGATGGACTCTCTGAATGAAAGAACCAATGGGTAGAACAATACCTACAACTAGTAACCTCAAACGACCCCAAAGGATGGACCCACTGGCTTGCATTAGCAACAGTGGTGCACAACAATAGGATCAACACCACTACAGGGTTATCACCGAACCAAATCCTATTTGGATACAACCCCATGCTTAACTCCGACAAAGTCTTACAAACCCACAACACATTAGTGGAATCACAAATAAAGACAATGACAGAAAATCAAGCAAATGCCATTCGGGCACTGAATAAAGTCGCCAATCAGAAAGGACCTCCACCATCACAATTCTGAACCAGAGAACAAGTCTGGCTAGATGCATCCCACCTGAAACTCCCCCATCAAAAGGCGAAACTAACCCCTAAATGCCTCAGTCCATTTAAAATTATTCAAGAAATATCCCCAGTAGCCTACTGGCTCGAACTGCCCACAAGCTGGAGAGTTCACAACGTGTTCCATGCTTCTTTACTAACCCCCTATCACGAAATGTTAGCACATGGCCCAAACTTTACCCGGCCACCTCCTGACCTCATCGATGGAGAAGATGAATACAAAGTGGAATGAATTGTCACACACCAACAGTTCGGACGATCGAAACAACTTCAATATCTCATCAAATGGAAGGGATACCCTGAAAGTGACAACACATGGGAACCAGCTGATCAAGTCCATGCCCCTGAGCTTATAAAACATTATCAATCCGCAGCCCATCATCAGTCAGCCATGAAAACAACCCATCAGTCAGCACCATCCCCAACACGTATAAAAACCCTCCAAGCAAAGTCCCAACTCTCTATCAAATGCCCAACGATCTTCCCCGCTTTCCTATCAAACGCCTTCCAAAAGACTTCCCCACCAAAGACCTCACCCCCCTCAAATGCTCTAAGTACGACTTGGACCCCTCAGAACCCCGCTCACACAGCATCTTCCGATTCTGCTACAAGCTTAGCATGTCCCACGTATCAATACATTGCTGGTATTGTAAACTCTCCTACTGCCCCTTTCATCACTGCTACTAGTCCATGTCGGATATCTCTCGCAATGACTCCGCAGAATCCCCCGGCTCCTCTGTCTACGGGGGACCCACTTCCCCTACTCTTGTCGATACACCTCTTGAAGAGTTCCCCCCAACACAGCCAGGGATCTTTACCTCATGTCCTGGCCAGCCTAGACTCTTTACTCCCGCTCCCACTGCTCCAATACCCATCGGACCCCCAACTGCCACCAACCACATCCTTGCCCTCAGACAAATGTCCCCTCGATCAGTCCATGCCACCATCACTAGCCATGACCTCCTGCCCGACACCTACTGAGCCATCATCAACAGGCTGGTCGTCACTTCCGAAGCACGGACCCACCACTTCGCCCAAGACCTGGCTGCCCAAGAAGTGGAGCTCAAAAAGAAGCTGGATGACCGTGACGAAACCATCAAGTTCATGGAGGCCCACCTCATCGGGTATATCAAAACCTTCTCCCAACCTCCTGACAGGTACGTTGAGAACGGTCACCTTATGACGTTTACCATCCCCTGCGGCAATGGGCTCTCAAACCCAGCAAAGTGGGTCAAGAAACTCAATGATGGTAGGGTTACCAGATACTCGGCTGAGGACAGCCCTCATGACCTCCCCCACGTCTGCGAGATCTATGCATCCCCCAAGTATATGGCTGACCCTGCAGAGCCTTTACCCCATTGGATCCATGAGACCCTTTAAGGGCCGGCCCCTGGATACGCTGCCCTCCTTGATGCAGTCAAGGCTATGGACGACTGGGGGCTCGAAGCTGATGTTATGCGGTTTAGAAGTCTTGACGAGCAAGTCATCGCCTACAAGGCCCAGCTCGACCACACACATGGAGAGCTCAAGAGTACCATCATCACCTGAGACTAATGCCAAGGCCACTTGGAGTGTGTGTGACTTTTCTAGTGGATTTTGCATTTGGCAGGAGAACTGACACGTATGCCAACCAGCCAATGGGCTCGAGGGGGATGGAAGGAGGGACGAGGACATCACTTCTAAGAAGGGATGTGATGTCATAGACCTTACTAACGAGGACAGCTCAAGCAATGACAAAGAGCTTTAGTAAGGTCTTATAAAGGAGATTACGGATCAAACTGTCTTGCTGACTCGCCATCTTGTCATCTTTACAAAGTGTGTTTCTTAACACTTACTTATCAAGAAAATAGCTTAGTAAACCCCAGTCTTGTACAATACAAATAGCCCTCCTTGCTGTCTCTAGGACAGCAAGTTGAGTCTCCTGTCTTAGCTACCAGAAAACCCACAATCTATTTGTCTCTCAACTTCTCTCCCTTCATCTGCTTCCCTCCTCTTCATAATGGGTCTTGCAATGTACTGCAAGGTGGTAACCGTTGCTCTATAAGCACTCTAGGAGAGGCGCTCTCTTAGCTCATCTATAAATGCTCTACCTCGAACTTCTGAACCTAGACACCCTGCATAACCGCTTTGGGTGTACCGAATCACGTGACCACGTGACCTCTTTAGGGCTGGCTTCATCTCAACTTCACAATACATGGAGGGATCACGTGACCTCTTTAGGGCCGGCAACACTCTTGACTTAGCTTTTCAAGTCTAAAGTCACGGCGGTGACATTAACACTTGACACGACCACACACATCATAGATATTATGTCTACCCCGACCACTATGCATGCTACTGGGACTGGGGACCCACTGCTGACAGAAAACGCACAGAATG
>WNFQ01006737.1_pt1 | contig 13040 bp, 8 predicted proteins | sample 5400171 | NCBI WGS metagenome assembly WNFQ01 (sample SAMN13153356, study PRJNA577476) | soil metagenome | isolation source: 20 cm soil under Madrone tree | place: USA:California | collected 2016-06-14
CAATTCGTCGAAGACCCGAATCTTGTACATCTGATTGTTCCAGGCCTCCGCATCCGGCGCCGTTAATTTCTGCTTGTGGCGCTCCGCCTCATCCATCTTTACCGGCAACCCCCAACTGAGCGAACCCGTATTCCCTCCCACTTTGCGTTCGACGTATACCGGCAGCATGTCGTCCATGCCAAGCAACTCAGCCAGCGCATAAGCAGCGATATTGTACTTGTAGGAGTCCACGAAGTTCAGTTCGGTGCCCCTGGCAAGCTCCTTTACATTTTTGTGTTCATCAATAGCTTGGAAAGATGCGTCGTGGGTCACCGTGCCGTCGGAAAGCGTAACGCGCAAGGTGTTAGTGACGCCTTTCTTGGCCGGTTCACTGTGCACCACCTTGGCGGTGAGGAGGAACTGCTTGATCTGCTCCTTGGTCAGGGTGGTCTCGTCCGCAGCAACCGCGAAAAGTCCGCAAGTCAGACACGCCAACGCGACAAGAATCAAACGCGAGCGCAGGAAAAGTGGATTCATGGAAGGTCCTCCACAGAGTTGGAGGCACTCTACTCCTTCGCGCCGCAATGGACAACCCAAAATAGTATCGCGGCCCATAGGTCCAAATCTACCGCCGGGCCGGAGTAGTATCACGGTGCTGAGTCTGAAGGGCATTCTCAAGGATAACTCCCGATAAACGCCCCGACTTACCAGGCAAGCGGAGCGGGCCTAGCGGTGGTAAGATTTCGCCAATGAAATATTGCTTGCTTCTCGCGATTGTCTTGTTGCTTTTTGCGTCTCCGGCAATGGGTTTGTGCGATGTTCCCCAACCGCGTCTAGTTTGTGCAGAATATTTTGCAAGCAAGGTCGTGGTCGAAGCCACGCTCGTCAAGGTCAGGAGCATCCACGACAAGGATGACCCGGAAGGTGTGGCCGCGTATGAGTACAACTTGCATGCGAACCAAGTGATTCGAGGTCATATCGACCGTGTATTCACAGTGCATGAAGGGAATGATAGCGGTCGCGCGACGTTCGACTGGAACATAGGACGAGGGTACCTGCTGTTCCTTTTTTACTCAGATTCTGACAAGGCGTGGGAACTCGACGGCTGCGGCAATTCCGGACCGGTCAGCGGGGCAAAAGCAGTATTGCAACAAATCGCGGCTATTCAGGCGAGCCACGACGGTGGCGTTATCCACGGTGTGATTAGCCAACAGGCGCTATCCGCGCCCGTCTCTGATGTACATGTCGAAGCACGAGGAGCGAACGGGCATTACACGGCGACAACAAACTCCAAGGGTGAGTTTGAGATAAAAGTACCTGCTGGCCATTATGCTGTCCGTGCGATAAAAGCAGGGTTTTCATTCGCAACCGATGATTTTAGTTACGAGAATCCTAAAAAAGTCCAAATTGAATCTGGGGGCTGCGCTCAGGTTCAACTCGTCAGTGTCGGCGAGACGTCTCAGCCGCCTAGATGATGTATGCACTTGGTCTGCCCATTTGGTTTGCCGCTCAGTGCCTGGTTAACGCTAATCGTACATGTGGAATGATTCCCAAACCCATCGGTGAGACGCGCTCTGCTCATCCAGAGTAGGAATTAAAGAGCTTGTTACTGCAGCAGTACGCGGCATAGACTTACCCACGGCATCACTGCGGATACGATGCTTTGGATCTTAATCTGGAGTGCATAGTGATTCGCATCGGTGCCTGGGTTGCAGTGTTCTGTTCGTTTTTGACGCTTGCCTTTGCCGCACCCGTTGGACCCACCTATGAGAACTTGAATGCAGTCTTGTGGATTCAAACATCGGTCGAGTATCAAGCCAGTGCAGCGCAGACCTATCATTCAGCTGAGCTTGCCCTCTTGCGAGGTTTAAACAACCCACATTGGTCTGCAGCTCTCGAACAGAACGCAAATTTTGAGACCCTTCCCCCGGCCGTCATTCTCGACCTGGATGAAACGGTCTTGGATAATTCGGTGTTTCGAGCGCGGTTAGTTGCCACAGGTCAACAGTACACGCCTGCGGCCTGGGCAAAGTGGGTGAATGAACAAAGCGCAGGGCTCATTCCTGGTGCCATGCACTTCCTGCAGTTCGCGCACGCCAACGGAGTGGCTACGCTCTATATCACAAACCGGACATGCGATCCGACTAAAGCTGACGATCCCACGGTGAAGCTCCTGCGCAGTCTGCGCGTTCTCACTGTACCCGTCGCTGATCGGCTCTTCTGCTCGCGAGGCGATGACGACACCGATAAGACCGGACGTCGCGCCGGATGCGCCGCCAAATATCGCATTTTGCTTATGTTCGGAGATCAGCTAGCGGATTTTCTTCAGATTCCTCCCGAGTCGGCAAATCTCGATGGTAGACAGAAGCTCTACGAAGCCCATGAGGGGCTGTGGGGCGAACGCTGGTTTCAACTCGCCAATCCGACGTACGGCTCGTGGGAAGGAGCTGTGGGCTATACCGTCGATCGGAAGCTGTCTCACTTAAGAAAGCAGTGAGTGTGCTCGAAGAGAGTTTGACAGGGCCGACATTGTTAGAGATGTCCGGTAACGCGGGCGGTCTCAATGGGTCGACGCAACACCAACTCGAAACCTCCTTGTAGGGTTTCAACAACTAAGAGTCGTTCGCGAGCTTTGATGCAAGTGGAACACCACCCTGGCTAGGTCTTAATTGAGCGCGGGCGGACAGAGCGTTCTCTAGGGGGAAATATCGTCGGATCAACTGATTAGATGGCGTTGCATCGACCGGTTGAGCTGGCACGACTTACCAGGCATTGGCTGTTCCACGCGAAGACCAGAGCCACTTTCTCGACGTGATACATTATAGAATTGCAGTCGGGTTCAGGGCTGGTATTCTCAAAAGCAGGTACCACCGATGAAGCTATTTCTACCCCGCTTTAATCTGCCGCAGGAAACCAAAGACTCAGGGTGGAGACCTAATCCAACACCTCATAACACGCCTTGTGACTGCCTCACGCCCCAATACGAGAATATCGAGACAGATGAGGATGAGGAAGCTGAACGATCTAAGACTGTTGGATGGAACGAGCTATCGCTTCACACTGAAGTCCAAGACACCAATTCCGAGGCGTGGAAGTCGCTGGAGGCGTACGTCGCGAAGGTTCGCGCCGTCGGAGCGGCGGAATTTGATCCGATAGCTGAGATTGGCTGGGAAAGGTGGTACCAGATTAGTACGCTGCCAGGCACCATTCGAACGTTGCAATCGGTAAGGATTGTGAAGTTGCCGCTAAGCCGTCTCGTTCGCATTCCACCTGAAATTGGCGAGATGACAAACCTGGAGGAGTTTGACCCTTACACTTCGCGCTGTCTCCATTGGTTTCCCTATGAGATTACTCGGTGCAAGAAGTTGAAGTGCAGTCGTGTCAGCACCCGCGCACTCTACGGAAACTGCAAATACAGACCTCCATTTCCAAAATTGCCGCAGATTTCGCCTTCGCTTATTCCAGTTGCGTGCAGCGTGTGTGGTAGGGCCTTCTCGCCAGATGGACCACGTCAGGCCTGGATTTCGGTGAGAGTTGCAACTGATGTGCTCCCTTTGCTCGTGCATGCCTGTTCCAGCAGCTGCATTGAAAATCTCCCCAAACCCGCCGATGGATATGTGCAGAGACCACATCAAGGCGGGTTGGACCTGGAGCAGCCTCCAAGTTCTTTCTAAGTGGGATAGCGCAACGTTGCCTTGTTAGTGGGATTTCCCAGGTCCTGAGTAACGCGGCCAGCTCAACCGGTCGATGCAACACCATCCAATCAGTTGATCCGACAATACTTCCCGCTAGAGAATCGATCTGTCCGGCTCTACTCGATCAGACCTAGCCAGGGTGGTGTTTCGTTTGAATCAACGCTCGCGAACGATTTTTAGCTGTTGAAGCCCCTGCAAGTGGACTTCGAGCTAGTGTTGCGTCGACCCATTGAGACCGCCGCGCTAATCGGACAAGTGCTGGGTACCGCAGCCTTCGTTTTAAAGGCTGCGGGCTTTGACTTCCTCTCCGCCAAACAGCCTGTCGCCTCGTTTCTCCCCGCTTATGGGCTGCTCGTCCCGTTTCGCCCAATTTTTCATTTGACAGTTATATAACTCATCCCATATAATACTGTCATTCAGTACTCCGCCCCGGTTTCACCGGGGCTTTTCTTTTTGGAGCGCCGGTTTACCTTGAGCTTCGAAGGGCCGGCGCTTAATCTGTAATCCCAATCTAACTTTCTGGAGCCACCCATGTCCTTTCTTCGCCCGGTTGGCCGCTCTGCGGCCACACTCCATAAGGACCGTGTGTCCTTGTGCGGCTTCACCTTTGCCGATGGCCGCCAGTGCCGCACTCTTTCTCGTTTTCCCTCTTTTCTCGCTCCTGTTCAGGCAAGGATTCCCGACAAACCATGCCCGCCCTAACCCTTTTATATGCAACACTTACAAACCATCCCACAAGTGTTGATTCCAAACAACTTACAGCGCACCTAAATCCTCCAGAATCAACACTTATGAAAAACATGGGGGGGAGGGGGCGTCTCAACTTAAAATCTTCTAGCGACTTAAGGTCTGCATGCTTGCCCACGTTGCAAGAAAACTGGATCAATGACCCGCGGCGCGCGCCGGCTTTTCGTCGGATGGTTCGCCTTCGCGGATGCCGCCATACCGGCGCTCGCGCTTTTGAAACTCGAGCAAAGCCTCCAGCAATTGCGCCCGATTGAAATCCGGCCATAGCGTTTCAGTCACGAAAATCTCCGCATACGCAATCTGCCAAAGCAAAAAATTACTGACGCGCATTTCTCCGCTCGTTCGGATCAGCAAATCGGGATCGGGCAGCCCGTCCGTATACAAATGCCTCGAAAGCTGGGCTTCGGTGACTTTGTCCGGCGCTCCCTGCCCATTCCGTTCCGCGAGAATCGCGTTCATGGCATCCACAATTTCCGCGCGTCCCCCGTAATTCAGCGCCACGCACAGCACCATGCCTTTGTTCTCCGCCGTCCTCTCCATGGCATCTCGCACATCGTTCTGCACGCCCGCGGGAAGCTTTTCAAGCGCGCGCAGGTCTCAATGGTGGTACGTGCGGATCTCGTTCCCGCGCGGTGCCCGGCAATCCTCGGCAGATGGCGTTTCTGCGCCCAGCGCCCGTTCCCGTCCATGATCACGGCGACGTGCCTCGGTAACCGTGATAATTCCAGCTTTTCGAGCAGCCGGGCCTCTTGCGCGGTCAGCGGCCCAAGCTCAGTCGGCGTGGCGAGGTGAAGAGTTCTATGTGATTTCGTCAGCGTCACGGCGTCTATTCGCCTTTGAATCCAAATCTTCTTTACGCCGTAAAGTTAACATACGCTTCTGCCACTGCGCAACGCTGCGTGAACGCAAAAGTTAGCAGGAAGTTATGTGCCGCCGGATAACCCGGTGGACTCCGGATGAGCGATGGCGGTGTATACCAGGACTATGGTCAGTACGATCATCGCGATGGTGGAGATCCACGCAACCCAGTTGAACGCGCGACTGTTCACCTGATCGCCCATGAGGTCGCGCCGGTTCACCAGTAGAAGGATGAACACCAACACCAGGGGCAGAAGAATTCCATTGGCCACTTGCGACAACACCGCGATTCGCACCAGCGGCGCACCCGGAATCAAAATCAACCCCGCGCCGATGACAATGAGCGCGGTGTATAGGCCATAAAAAATCTTGGCCTCCCCTAATTTCCGGTCGATCCCCGATTCAAATCCCATGGCTTCGCAAATTACATAGGAGGTGGAGAGCGGCAGTATCGAGGCCGCGAACAAGGAAGCGTTGAGCAAGCCCAGCGCGAAGAGAGAACTCGCCCAGTTCCCTGCCAGCGGCCGAAGCGCCAGCGCGGCCGATTTCGCATCGGGAACCTCGTGATGGCCGCTGGCATACAGCGTCGCGGCCGTGCAAACGATGATAAAAAACACGATCACCATGCAACTGATGCTTCCAAAAAGGACGTCGCGCCTGGTGTCTCCATACTGCCGGGGCCCGACCCGCTTCTCGACCACCGCTGCTTGCAAGTAGAAATGCTGCCACGGCGCGATCGTTGTCCCGACCAGTGCCGCCAGAATTAGGAAGTAGCTGGCATTGAAGGGCGGCGCCTGCACGAACTGCCGTGCTGTCGGAATCAGTCGCAGGATTTGTGGCGGAATCAGATGCAGACACGCAATCAGCCATTCCGGTTTGGCCAGAATGGCCGAAATTACGTAAGCGAAGTAGACCGTGCAGACGGTGAGAAAAATTTTCTCGACCCGAGCCGCCGATCCCCGCACCACCAGAACCCACACCAGCACCGCGGCCATTGGCACGGAAATATATTTGCTGATTCCAAAAACCTCCATCGCCGAGGCCACTCCGGCAAATTCCGCCAGCACGTTTCCCAGGTTCACCACCAGGACCGCCATCATCACAAAGAAGGTCACGCGCAAGCCGAACTCTTCGCGGACCAGGTCGGATAGCCCCTTGCCGGTATGAGCCCCCATCCGCGAACACATCTCCAGAGAAACGTACAGCGCGATGGTCATGGGGATGAGCGTCCACAACACCATATACCCGTACTTGGCGCCGGATTGCGAGTACACGTAGATGCCCCCGGCGTCGTTATCCACGTTGGAGACAATCAGCCCGGGCCCCACGATGGCCAGAAACATCGCGATGCGCTTGCGGAACGGACGCACGGCTATCCGGAAATTAGCAATCCGCTCGTTCCAGCCTTCCCACAGCGCCGTAAATTTTGCCGTATCCCACATCTCGTTCGCCCAGGCCCCTCTCTTTCAGTTGAAACTATGCCAGAAGCCGCGACACCACATCGTCCACGGTAATCGCTCCGATCGGCTGATTCTCCTCGTTGATCACCGTCAACATCCGCAGGTTGTATTTGTCGAAAAGTTCGAAGACTTCCTTGTCGTCCGCGGTTGCGGGCAGGCTGAGGAGCGGTTCGATTCTCAGTTCCATCATGCGCTGATCGGCCGCCGCCAGCAGGAGCCTCGCCACGGGCACCGTCCCGGAAAATTGCGCCCCGGCGTCCAGCAGGACGATGGTATCCAGTTGGTCCAGATTCAAATCCTGGGTGCGCATCCACGCGAGTACATCGTCGCGCGTGGAGGTTTCACCTACGAATAAAAACTCCGTGTTCATCATCCCGCCCGCTGTTGCGGCGTCGAACTGCAGCAGTTCCCGGACTTCATCGGCTTCCTGCCCGGGCATCTCATCCAGCAACTCTTCGGACGTTTCCTTTGGCAAGTCCGCCAGCAGATCGGCGGCCGCGTCGGGGGCCATCTCTTCGAGAATGTCGGCGGCCTTCCCGGGGTCGAGTTTCTCGACGATTTGAGTGGTCAACCGCTCGTCCAACTCCGCAAGTACCGCGGCTGCAGTCTCTTCATCCAACGAAGCTATAATTCCCTGCCGCTCCGGTGCCGACAGATCTTCCATGATTTCGGCCAAATCCGCAGGATGTAAGTCCTCGAGCTTTTCATGCGTAATGCGCAACTTCACCCGGCGCAGCGGGTCCGGTTCCACTAGATTCACAAATTCCCAGCGGATTACGCTTTGGGGCAATTTGCTCTGCAGTTTTCGGACGACCACGGACGGCACTACTCCTTGGAGCAGTCGCCGCACCGCGCCGGGTATTCCCACATCCACCTGCGTCAGCCGCAATTCAACCTTGCCGTTGGCGCGCAGTTCCGTCAGGTCCACATCGTTCACGCGCACGACCTTCCGCCCCTGGGTATCAATGATCTGCTGGTCCATGAGGTCCTTTTGCACCGCCAGCCAGGATTCGTTCGGCCGGTAAAGCTCCAACGCGCGCTCGCCGACATTGAGGTTTAGCCTCCCGGCGGACACCGAGGCAATTTGATTGTGCTTGGCAATCAGCGGCTGGTAATTCCCGCGCGACAATAGGTAATGCGACACCCGGTTCGGCGCCTCCGCCGGCTCGATGAAAAACTCCCGCACCCGCCCCACGAAATTCCCCTCCGAGTCGTACGCCTTCGATCCCATCAGTTCCGTCGCATACAGTTCCATGAGCCTCCCCCTTCTCGCGCGAAGCGGCCTTCCCTTCGGCGCATTCGCAACTCCGGGCAATAAAAAACCCGCGCACCGATGAACCTTGGCCGCGGGCAAGTGCCTCACAAATATGGACTTACCGTTAGCCGCTGGTGAACCCTCCCCACCCGACCGCTTGAGCCATGGCCTGCAACTCGCGCGAGTTTCGCTGGACACCCAAACTTTCGATCATCTCTGGGTTCCACCCCACCCCATACCCACTAGGGCCAGGTTCGACTTCGCTGCTCGCACTCATCGAGAGAGAATTCACTCCGTGGTATTCGACCCCGCACAATTTTTGGGCCTCACGTGAATTGATAAACTGCACGCAACGCAATGTCAAGAAGAGAATGGCTATTGGAGTGATTTATTTTGCGCGGGACTACTTCGCTGTCATTTTCTGCGCCGGAAAAAGCATGTGGTTGGGTTGTTCACCCTTTCGGCGGCATTCTTCCATGTACAACACGAGGTAATTCTTCAAGACATAGTCATCTTTAGCAAAACCAAGCTCCATTGCAGCCCGATCGATCGCTTCGGCAGGTCCTTCCAGCTCGACAAACGTCCCGATCGGCGTTTCATCGAGCTCGATCAGCAGCCCCCGGGCCCACGTTTTAGATTTTGGCATCTGAAAGGTGGACCGATACTTTTCATAACGGAACCAGCCGCTCATTCCCAGGCCTTCAAAGATTCGCCTAAGACTTCCGGCGTCGCTCACTTCGAGTTCCGTTTCATCCCGGACTTTATATTGCCCGCGCCCCGGATAACGGGCCGCTCCGGCAGCCGCACCGGCAATCGGCTGTTTGAATGTCAGCAGCACACGCTGTTTCGAATCCTTCGCTTTGGCCTTTCCTCGCGTCTGAGGCGACTCCGTTCGAATGCGAAGCAACTGCCCGTGCTTGGCCAGTCCACCTTCCGGCGTATCGAAAATTACGTTTTCCTCATGGACTCGCTCCGATCCCTTCCCTGCGGGGCGCGCGCCGATGCGCTTCAGGGCGCGGCGAAACGCCCGCACGTTAGCGATCTTCAGCTTGATTTCTGTCTCTTGCGCCATCTTGTTGCTATCGCACCGGAGGCGGCTGCTTTCTCCCGCCGTCGACTTCCGCTAGTATAGCGGACGCACGCAAAGGAATACTCGGCGCTCGAATCTCCGGCGCTCGAACTAAAGAGACAAATGAATCCCGACGCCAAAACAGAGACGGCAGCCTCGTCACGCGACGCGACAATAGACGCCGTGCCCCAGTCGCCGGTAGCGCGGCGCGAACCCGTGGAACACGTTTTACACGGCGATCGTCGCGTCGATGACTACGCTTGGCTCCGCCAAAAAGAAAATCCCAATGTCATCGCCTACCTGGAAGCCGAGAACGCTTACACGGACGCGATTCTGCAGCCCACCGAGCAACTTCAAGAAAAGCTCTATCAGGAAATGCTGGGCCGTATTCAGCAGACCGACCTCACGGTTCCCTACCGCCTGCGCGGCTATTTCTATTTCACCCGCACGCACGAGGGCAAGCAATATCCTCTCCACTTCCGCAGGCGCCAGCCGGAAGGTTCGCCGGAAGAGCTCTTGCTGGATCTGAATCAGCTTGCGGCGGGCCACTCCTTTTTGGCACTCGGCTCGTTGGATGTCAGCGATGACGATGGCCACCTGGCCTACTCGCTGGATACGACCGGATACCAGCAGTACATGCTGCATGTGAAGGATTTGGTCAGCGGCGCAGTGTTGCCCGAGCGAATCGAGCGCGTCACGACCGTGGCGTGGGCGGCTGACAACCGCTCACTTTTCTACACCGTCGAGGATGAAACCACCAAGCGCTCTCACCGGCTCTACCGCCACGCACTCGGCTCCACGGAACCGGATCCCTTGCTCTACGAAGAAACTGACGAGCGGTTTCGCCTGGAAGTTGAACGCTCTCGCAGCAAGCATTTCATTTTCCTCACTATCGCGAGCCACACGACCAGCGAAGTCCGCTTTCTCCGTGCGGATCAGCCGCATGGCGATTTTCAAACCATCGCCCCGCGCGAAGGCAACCATGAATATTATGTCGGACATCATCCGGGCCCCGCAGGCGATGCGTCGGGCGGCGTGTTTTACATCCGCACGAATTCTGGCGGCCGAACATTTCGCCTGATGTCCGCGCCCGTTTCCGATCCACGACGCGAATCCTGGAAAGAAATCATCCCCAATCGGCCGGAAGTCATGCTCGCAGCCGCCGAGGTTTTCAAAACGCATCTTGTTCTGTTCGAACGCGAAGGCGGTCTTCCTTTTCTCCGGATCGTGGATTTGCTCTCTGCCGCACCCACGTTTCTCGCAGCCTCGCATCGCATTGGATTTACGGAGCCCGCTTACAATGCGTCCATCGGTGAAAATCCGGGATTCGAAGCCACGCACCTCCGTTTTCAATACGAATCCCTTGTGACGCCTCGCTCCATCTTCGACTACGACGTCCGCACGCGCGAGCGCATCCTTCGCAAGCAGCAGCCCGTCCTCGGAGGCTACGATCCTGCGCAATATGTCAGCAAACGGCTGCACGCTACCGCTTCCGACGGCACGCAAGTGCCTCTTTCGGTCGTCTATCGGCGCGACACGCCACGCGACGGCTCCGCCCCCCTCCTCCTATATGGTTACGGCAGTTACGGCATCTCCATGCCGGTCCATTTCAGTTCGAATCGTCTGAGCCTCCTGGATCGCGGCGTCATTTTTGCAGTCGCCCACATTCGTGGCGGCGGTGAGCTTGGGAAACCCTGGCACGATGCCGGCCGCATGAAGCAAAAGCACAATACCTTCACCGATTTTGTCGCTTCCGCGGAGCATCTCATCGCCCAGCGATTCACTTCGCCGCGGAAACTCGCGATCGAAGGCGGCAGCGCCGGCGGACTGCTCATGGGCGCCGTCACCAACATGCGGCCCGACCTCTTCCGGATTGTCATCAGCCAAGTCCCCTTCGTGGATGTTCTGAATACCATGCTGGACGCTTCGCTGCCGCTAACCGTGGGCGAATACGAAGAGTGGGGCAATCCGCAAATTGCAGAAGACTATTTTGAGATGAAGTCGTATTGCCCCTACACCAACCTGCAGCGGAAGGGGTACCCGACCATGCTCGTGAAAACCGGGCTGAACGACAGCCAGGTGATGTTCTGGGAGCCTGCAAAATACGTGGCAAAGCTGCGCACGCTGAAAACCGACGCGAATCTTCTGCTACTGAAAACCAACATGGGCGCGGGACACGGCGGCGCCTCTGGCCGCTACGACTATCTCCGAGAGATTGCGCTCGACTACGCCTTCTTGCTGACGCAGCTCGGAATTCGCGAATGAGCGAGCCAACAACACCGCTGATGCAGCAGTATCACGCCATAAAGGCGCGCTATCCGCACGCTCTGCTGCTCTTCCGCCTCGGCGATTTCTACGAACTTTTCTACGAAGATGCGATCATTGCCGCGCGCGAGCTGCAGATCACGCTCACTTCGCGCAACCGCGAAAAGGGCCAGCCAATACCCATGTGCGGCGTTCCGTATCACGCCGCCGAAGGCTACATCGCGCGGCTGATTCGCGCCGGATTCAAAATTGCAATCTGCGACCAGATGGAGCAGCCCGGACCGGGCAAGAAACTCGTCCGCCGCGAAGTCGTTCGCGTGATCACACCTGGCACGGCCACCGATGTCGCCGTCCTCGACGCGCGCGAAAACAATTTTCTCGCCTCCGTCGCCCGGCACGCCTCGGGCTCGCCCATTGGCCTCGCGTACGTCGATCTCTCCACCGGTGAATTTCAAGCCACGGAATTCTCCGGCCCTCGCGCCGATGAAGCGCTGCGCGACGAGCTGCAATTGCTTCACCCGCGGGAAACGCTGCTTCCCCGGCCCCAGCAGCTCTTCGAAACGTCGAAGACCTCACTTCTGGAAGGCGCTGGTGGCGTGGAATCCCGCCTCGAGGATTGGATTTTTCAGCGCGACTACGCCGAACGCATCCTCCGCGAACAATTTGGCGTCGCCGAGCTTACGGGCTTCGGCCTCGACGATCACCTGCAGGCCCTCGCAGCTGCCGGCGCCATCGTGCACTATCTTCGCGAAAACGCCGCCTACAGTGCGGACCGCAGCGACGTCACAAACAAAGCTGGCTCTTCCACCGCCGAAGCACTGCAACATCTCGACCGCGTTCGCTACTATGAGCAGCACGACGCGCTGGTCCTTGACCCCGTTTCCGTTCGCAACCTCGAATTGCTGGCGCCCATCTTTACCGAGGAAGCAGCGCGCGCGGCTGCCCCCACCACGCTCATTGCCGCGCTGGACGTCGCAGTCACCGGCATGGGCGCGCGTCTCCTGCGTTCCTGGGTGCTTCGTCCGCTGATTGACCGCGAAGCGATCGATGCGCGCCTCGATGCGGTCACGCACCTTGTCCAACAAACCGTCGTGCGCGGCGAAATCCGTAAAGAGCTCAAAGGGATTCTCGACCTGGAGCGTCTCACCAGCCGCATTACACTGGGCCTCGCGTCTCCGCGCGAACTCGTGGCATTGCGTAAATCTTTGACGCAGCTCCCCGTGCTCAAGAATTTCCTCACTCCACAGCCCGCAGGCGGCAGCGAGCTTCTTCGTCGTCTCCATGAGGAGCTCGACGAACTCACTGACGTCCGCGAGCGCCTCGAACGTGCTATCACCGACGACCCGCCGGCCCTGGCCACCGAACCGGGGATGATCCGCAGCGGCTATCACGGCGAGCTGGACGAGCTCCGCAACCTCAGCCAGCACAGCAAGCAGATTATCGCCGCCATGGAAGAGCGTGAGCGCAAACGGACGGGGATTAATTCACTGAAGATTCGCTTCAATCAGAGCTTCGGGTATTACATAGAGATTTCGAAAGCGAATTTGCACCTCGCGCCCGCCGATTACGAACGAAAGCAGACTCTCGTCAATGCCGAGCGCTTCACTTCCACGGAACTCAAGGAGTATGAACGCAAAATTCTCGTCGCCGACGAGCGCATCTTGGAAATCGAACGCCAGCTTTTCGTGGACATCCGATCCGGCGTCGCCGCA
>WNFQ01003101.1_pt1 | contig 13033 bp, 10 predicted proteins | sample 5400171 | NCBI WGS metagenome assembly WNFQ01 (sample SAMN13153356, study PRJNA577476) | soil metagenome | isolation source: 20 cm soil under Madrone tree | place: USA:California | collected 2016-06-14
CGTCGTTAAATTCAGCTGACAGACCTGTCGCGGCCACACCTAGTCGCCGGCTCACCCTGAGCAGGCGCGTGCCGTGATGCGGAAATGCGACCTCCTTCTGCTCCTACTAGAGCCGCAGGCCGTCTTCCAACCGACCGATCGATGAGTACCTACTCGAGGTTCATTGTTTCTCATGGCGACATTTGGCAGCAATCGTCGATTTTCGCAGATCCGTAGCACCGCTTTGGTCGCGAATGTTGCTCCCGCGAGCGCGCTCTCGCGCTTTCTTCTCACCACGCTGATCGCCTCAGCGACGGCAATTGGCCTTTGGTCGCTGCGATACCTGCTGCCTTCCCAACCGCAGGCAATCGGCTTTGAGAACTTCACCGACCGCCATACAGCTCTCACGATTCACGCCGTCTTCGCATCCATCGCTCTCTTAGTGGGTCCTTGGCAGTTCCTTCCGTCGATATTTTTCCGCAGGCGCCGGCTCCACCGTCTTCTCGGGTGGATATACGTATCTACGGTCGTTTTAGGGTGGCTCGCGTCCTTGCCACTTGGGCTACACGCCCATACAGGCGCAACAGCCTCGGCGGGATTCCAGGCTCTGGGAGTCGCCTGGCTCACTTGCACTCTGCTCGGGTTCTTAGACGCGCGCGCCGGCCGCATTGTCGAGCATCGCCTCTGGATGATTCGGAGTTACGCGTTGACAACGGCGGCGATTACTCTACGGCTGTACGTCGTCGGTAGCGACGTTCTCCATATCCCACTTGGGCAAAGCTATCCCTACATCGCCTGGCTCTGCTGGGTGCCGAACGCTGTCGTCGCGCAGTGGCTCATTAAGGCAACCGCGACTCAGCCTTTTCCTTGGGAGTCTGACCGTGGACTCGCGTCGTCGCCTTCGATGTTTCATGAGCCTCGCTTAGGTCAAAACGCAAGCGAGGACTCCACTCCTGTTCACTGAGTCCCTGAACGAATCGTTTGGGACCGCATTTGCTCCATCCAGTAGTCAATTAGAGGATCGCCATGTCAACCGCAACCACGTTCCGTCGTCGTACAATCTATGCAATTGCCGCGACTGCTTTGCAGCTCGCCACTCTCACTGCCGCGCAAGCCGATGAAGGCGTGCCACCTACGGTGACGGAAACCGACGGCCGGCGGGCAGGCAATTGGGATGTAACGCTCGGCCTCGTCACGGTCGATAGTGAAAAATATCCGGGCTCGTCCGCGCGTCAATTGCATATTTATCCCTTGGGAGCAATCGTCTACAGGGACACGTTCTTCTTCAAGGGGGATCCTATCCCGGGCACCACTATTCGCGGCCTAGGGGCCTATCTTTTCAAAAATGAACACTGGGCGATCACCGCCTCGCTCACTCCGGATTTCACACAGCGACACGAGCAAGACGACGTCCGCCTCCGTGGGCTCGGCAACGTGGCAACGACCATGCGCGGTGCGCTCGCGGCGACCTATTCCCGAGACTGGTGGCGGATTACTGCGGCGGTTACCCAGGATCTGAGCAGCAGGAAAAAGGAAGGCGCCAAAGGGGGATTCGATTTCGTCGCGACCTGGCACGCGACCGAGCGTCTCGCGCTCGACGCGGGTCCCGGCGTGACGATCGCCAACGGAGAGAATACGCGCACTTTCTTTGGCGTTACTCCTTTGCAGAGTGCTCGCTCAGGCTATGCCGTCTACGATCCTTCGGGCGGTGTCCAGAACATTCGGTTCTCTGTAGGCATGAACTACCGAATCAGCCGCAGCTGGTTTGTCGGTGCGTTTGCCTCCGAATCCAAGCTGCAAGGCGATGCGGCCAACAGTCCCTTCGTCGAGAAAAAGCAGGAATTCTCGATCGGAACCTATATTGGTCATCACTTCTAGGCACTCTGCCTGGATTGTGCCGATGAGCCGGTTAGGTCTCCGCGCACGCGACGGCCTGTCGCGTTCGAAGACACCAGCCGATCGCGACTCTTCGCTTCCAGCAGGAGCGCACCGCTGGCGGGGCGCGCTTTCCTCCGGCATTTTGGCGGTATACGGCCTATTTTTTTCCTGTTCTGGAATCGATCAGGTCCGAAAGATGGAGACCAGTTTTTGGTCTTCCATACGTTGCAGTATTGAATTCGTCGATGTTTGGCATTGCCAAGCAATGGACGCCGTTGCTGTGCTCCGGTCTATCGATGGCTGGGGACCATCACTTTCGGCGGCGCGACTGAGATACCGCAGCGCCGGCATAGATTAGCGTGCGATTTCCTCCAACGAACGGCCTCTGGTGCGGGGACCATAGACGCCGATCGACACCATCACGACCAGCATGCTGAGTGAGATAAAGACAAACACGCCGGGCGCACCAAACTCTCTGAGAAGAAGTGCGACTATAAAGCTCGTGAAGATCGTCGAGAGGCGGCTGAACGAATACACAAAGCCGACCGCGCGAGCGCGCACATGTGTCGGATAGAGCTCGGCCTGATAAGGATGGTAAGCGTACGACATCAGCGTGTTGGCTCCGACAATGAAGACGCCACAGGCGATCAGCAGCGATGGGTCCGTCAAAACTGAGAATATCAGTCCGAGCACGGCTGTTACGCCTGATGCGGTGACGATCTGCCATTTTCGCTCATATCTTTCAGCAACAGTTAAGCTCCACAGCAACGACCAGAGCGGGTAGGCCGTCGAAACAATTGCTGAGTACAGCAGGCTTTTCGTGACCGAATGGCCTTGCGCAGCTAGCAGCGTCGGCAGCCAGTTCGTAAAGCCGAAGAAGCCAATCGTCTGAAAGAAATTGAAGACCGTCAGCATGACCGTTCGTTGCCGATAAGGCGGCTGCCAGATTTCAGCGAAGCTGGCGCTATGACGAATTTCCGGGACAGTTGGCTGCGGTGCGGGCAGCCTGTATCCGAGATCGGCCTCTACCCGCAGCTCAAGATCGGCGACGATCCGGTCGGCCACGTCGGATTGGCCATGCTGGGCCAACCACCGCGGCGATTCAGGCAAACCCATACGCAGCCACCAGATCACGATAGCTCCGCTGCTGCCGATCAGAACGACCCACCGCCAGCCCGAGATGCCATACGGATCGATCGGTATCAGCAAATATGAAACGAACGCGAGAAGGGGGATGGCGAGAAATGCGATCGCTTGCGCCATTGCCGCGGCTTTGCCGCGCATGTGCTTCGGAACAATTTCCACGAGGTAGGCATCGAGCGTTGCGAGTTCGACGCCCAGTCCAATCCCAGCTAGGAAGCGGCACGCGAATATGCCATGGGCGGTCGACTGCAGCGCCATCGCGAGCGTCGCGATGCTATAGGCAATGAGCGCCCACACGAAAATTCGCCGACGGCCGAACCGATCAGCTAGGAAAGCAAACCCGATCGCGCCAACAAACAATCCAAGGAAGCATGACGCAGCAAAAGCTGCTTGATCTGGAAGACCGAAGAGCCCCTTCGCGCCAGCGCTAAAGATGCCGGCCCGCACCAAGCCGGTCGGGACATAGGCAGTCTGATAGAGGTCGTAGACCTCGAACATCCCTGCGAGAGAGAGCAGCGCGACAAGCCACCAGGTGCGCCGGTTTTCAGGCAGGCGATCAATGCGAGCGGTGATTGCTGAAGCATCGGCCTTTAATGGAACAATGCCTTCGGTCGCACCGGCTGCATTAGTCTGGGCACCCATAGAATCCTCCAATAGTATATTTTTGTCGCTTGGGAGTGTGCAAGCAATCCTGACGCACAGGCGGAACCCGTCGACGGCCACGTTCGGCTGCATTCAACTTGTGCGAGGCCGAAAAATTGCCTGCAGCCATCCGTGCGGCGGGAATCGAACCAACTTCGGTTCAGGCGGCGCCTAAAAACGCCTACAGCCGCACTATCGGCAGGCCGTTGAGTTGCGAATTTCTAAAACCATCGCATACCCGATTGCTTTCAATGAAAACCTAAAGAGGTTCTCGGCCGGAGACATCATTAACGTCCTTCATCCGGCGCAGATCGGGCGGCGGCCCCGCACCAAGGACACCTTGGGCGCCTGGCTGATTATCTACAATTATCGATTGGCCGAGCGCTTTCGCCATATACTGTGCGGTCATGCGCCCCCGGAAATCAGAGGCTCTGCCAGTTTAGTGGGCTTAGTTGGATAGTTCTCCGGGGAGGCGGCAAGTGCCCCAGCAACTAGCAACACACTACTAAACGTGAGGCATCGCCACATTCTTAGATCTCCAGATTTGAAGAGGAAACACAGTCCGTTGTACATCGACATGAGCCGCTCGATTGCGGCGTCGAGCGTCGTATAGTCGTATAGGATTGCGAAACGGTAAAGTGCAAAGGAATCAGCGTTTCGTGCATTCCATGCAACACTCGGAGCAAGTCGCTTGATTAAACGAGTCCCCCAGACGCAGAAGATCCACTATGATATTCGCGACTTGCGAGCCGTATGCGAGCTTGCTCGCCAAGGGGGATTCAAGCATGCGGCGAATGCACTCGCGATTACTCCCTCAGCGCTAAGTCGGAGAGTTGCCAAGCTCGAAGAAGTAATTGGTGGCCTAATCGTCAATCGCACAACTCGATCTATAGCGCTAACCGCGCTCGGACGGCGCCTCGTAACTAGATGTGAGCCGCTTCTCAGGGAATTGGACGAGAGTGTCGATGAGTCGTCACGAATTGCTAGAGGGATGGAGGGACAAATCGCGGTCGGATGCGTTTCGTCAATTGCGTACACGCTGCTTCCATCCATCGTTTCCGACTTTCGAAAGCGGCATCCGGATCTCCGTATCAGTCTTAAGGATGATGATGGGTTGCAGATCACAGCAGCGGTGTTGAATTACGAGGTTGAACTCGGAATTACCACCACGGTAGTTGGCCGCGATCGTGATTTGTATTCTGAGCTGATTGCAACAGATCCCTTCGTTCTTGTTTGCGCTCGTGACCATCCACTGGCGAATGCAAAGTCCCTGCATTGGCATCGAATTGCATCTCAGCGCTTGATGGGATTCAAAGCGTCCAGTTCGATCCGCCAACTTTTGGATCAGCGCCTCCAAAGGGAGGGGCTTCAGTTACTTTGGTTCGATGAGGTTGACAAGTTGTCGTCTTTGCTCAGCTATCTTCGGACGGGCAGCTTTGTAGGAGTCGTGCCGAGCTTAATCGCTCGTTACTTAGTCGAATTAGTCGCCGTGCCAATGATTGGCCCTAGAATCGAGCGGCGGATCTACTTAACTCGTCGCAAAGATATGATGTTGAACCCGCCTGCACAGATCCTTTGGAATGCTATCAAGGATCGTATCGCGATCTCCACACTCCCTTCCGCAATAATCAAGCCCGAGCATTGACCGGTATTCTAAACCTAATCGATAGCCGCTCTAACTCCTACGTGGCCAAGGAACTAAGATGTCTAGGAGTGGCGCGTGTTGCTGTGCTGCGTGCATGTCAGTCTCCCCTACGCTCCCCTGTGCTCGAGGGCGCGGAATGGTTGCCTTTACCGCGTTCAGAATATCGAAGTAGCCAAACGTGATAATCTTTGCCGGCGAGACATTATAAAGGGTGCAGAACAGTTCTTTAGTCAGGACGTTAGTCTCCTTGAAACGAAGATAATCATCCTTTGAACGAAAGATGATGTCGAACGTAATCTCGAAGGGCCCAGCGTTTTTGCTCCGGATGACTTTTGCAATCTCCTTCAGGGGAGTAAGTGCGTTCATCGAATCTCCTCGTAGCGGATGGGAAACAAGTCAAGGCCATTCTCGACTTCCATGATGTGGTAGATATTGAACTTGCAAACGTCACCCAAGGGAATTTCGAGCGGCGTCACAGGATGGCCGAGATTGCCGGCCGTTGCTATTTTGCCGGGATACGGGCAATGGAGCGTTCCGGTCCTCATGCGCCCGCAAATAGCCGTTGCAAGTTCTTGCGTCTCAGCCGCGACCTCACCGATGATGCACAGCTCATGAGCGGGTTGTGTGGTCGGTTCGAGCTCGGCCATGACGCCATTCATGCCGTAGACGTGATAAATGAGTTCGTACCTGCCAACATCTGGGAAGGACTCACTAACGTGCTCGAGTACCTTGGTTTGGACATAGTCCCATTGGCTGATAAAGATAGGGTCTCTCGCGCCACCGATGAAGATCGATCTGAAGCCGATCTTCTTCGCGCCTTCGAGCTTGACTGTGTAGTTGGGGGATGGGATGAACTTGCTTCCCCTTACCCGTACACGTCGATCAGTGATCTGCTCATAGGTGCATTCTGAGAGATCCAGCATCCCGCCTGGGCCGTGCAAGTAGAGAGGGTTACTTTTTTCATACAAGGTATGGGCTGCAACAGATGTAACGGTGCATCGTTCACCCTGGGCAATGGGCTCAACTTCAAAACAATCCTCCTTCAAAATGCCAAGGATGTTGCGGCCTTGGGGTTCGGCGCAAGCCGCGCCGCATTCCATGATTTTTCCCAAATGCCAACAGAGAGCCGGGTCAATGCCATTCTTGATGCCGGTTGCAGCTATCGGAACAGGATCGTAAGCGCGACCGGCTATGATGACGTCAATATCAGGGCGCTCCTTCAATATCTTCAAGAATGGTTCCGCGCCCATCTGAGCCACTATGTTGGTAGCCGCGTCAACTTCCTTTTCGGTAAGATCGTCAACTGGGCCTAGGGGCTGTATCTTTCCCTCACGCAATTTGCCTCGGATATAGTCTCTGGGAATATCAGCGTATATCAGCGCAACCTTAAAGCCATAGCCCTCACGTTTGGCGATTTCGCGTACTATTTCGAAGAACGCGTCCACATGAGCATTGGTGCCGTCTCCGCCCGCTGAAGAGATATGAACGGGCAAACGGTGTTCGAAACACGCCTTGAGGAGCACGGAGATGTCTTTGACATAGGCTTCTCGACTGCAGGTCATTACACCGGCGCCGAGTTTTTGCGGTCCGCTGTCGGTCGAACCGGAGTCGACCGTAATTACGTCGGGTTTAAGAGCAACGCCCTTCCAGAAATCTGGAATGTTCAATCCATACCCGAGCATTCCAACCGGGGTCAGTATCTTAACTTCACTCATCATACTACTCTCTGTAGCGGTCTTAAGAGGTCACTCATAGAATCCCTCGATCGTGGGTCTCTGGAGTGAGCCAGTATTTACGTTCACACTCCGATCAAAACGGAGTATGTTTCCCTCGAAATTGCAAACGACCGTGTCCCGAAATGCTGATTCAACAAACTGCCACGTAATCACAAGGGTTGAATCATTCGACCAAGCCGCTCGAGCAAAGACTTTCATCGAGTCCATTTGATACTCGTGATGCAGTCGATTGCCCGTCATGGACGTCGCGCTCTCAACAAAGAAGCCAAAGCCAGCCTCGATCGAATGAATGCCTCGGTCATCCTCTATTGTCAGGCAACAACGATCGTCCTGAAAATTGAAAGCAATCGCGACGACACCATCAACATTCTCTTTCATTGCATAACGGTTGCCAGAAAGAGCGCTTTGCAGCGGTGAGAGAGTCCTTTCTATCGAATCCAGGAGGCGAAGGTTGGCTAGCTTGGTCGCTAAGGCCGTATCGTCTTCGTGGCAACCTTGTGCGCTACCTCGGCTTTCAAGTCTTGGATACAGATGGCGGATTAGGCGGTTGATGAAGGGAAGGGGACCCTTCAGTTGGCCCTCCATGCCTCCAGTGACCGCGAGCACCGCATTGTACTGTGGCATGACTACGCAATACTGGCCGAAAACGCCCCAGGCAAAGTATGTTCCGTCCTCTAGCACCCACCACTGGTATCCATATCCGGTGTGCGGCTCTGTCGTATTGCTGGCAACGATATGAATAGCGGTGGCGTTCTTTACCCATTCCTCCGGAACGATTCGTCTACCCCTCCACTGCCCCAATGCCAGATGTAACGCTCCCAATTTTAACAGTGCGCTCGTCGTGCAAGAAAAGCCGTTTCCGCCTGATGAGATGCCGTGCGGACATTTGTCCCATGAAAATTGATGAATGCCGAGATGCGGAAAAAAACGCGAGCGCATGTAGTCCTCGGTCGTCTGACCAGTTGCTTTCTGCAGGATTGCCGAGAGCATATAGCTCGCCGCGCTCGTGTATAGAAAGGTGGATCCGGGTTCGTTAACAATTGGTTCTTTGAAGAACTCGCGTACCCAGCTGCTCTTAATCGGTCGCCACACCGATCCTGATATTGGTCGACCGTGTCCAGTGCTCATGATCAGCAAATGCTCAACCGTCATGTTTGCAAGTCTGGGGGTGATCTCATGAGGGAGTTCATTCGGAAAGAACGATGTCACTTTGTCCGACAGCTTTAACAACTCTTCGCCAACCGCTATCCCGACGCCTGTAGCGAGGAAACTCTTCGTGACTGAATGTTGCATGTGCGGCCGCTCCGCGGAGTAAGGAGCCCACCATCCCTCCACAACGACCTTTTCGTCGACATAGAGCATCATGCTGTGCAGCTCAATCTTCTCTTCTTTGATTGTATCCAGAAAAGCGCCAATGCCTTTCGCGGAAATACCAACGCTTGACGGAGTTGCGCGCGTCAATTCGTCACAAAAGAAGGCCCGTTTGTCTGAGCTTGCGTCTACTACTGTCATTCTCACCTCCTCGTCTCATGGTCATGCTCTCCTGTCGAGGATTCGACGTAAAGTGAAAAGCGATCAGCAGTTCTTGCATGCTGCGCAACACTGATGCCGCGACCGTTACTTCCATACCGTATGTTCGACATCATCTGACGATATCGCATCGTCTTCTACGCGAAACCGCTTGCCACGGCCTCACACCGCTACTATGCTCTCGTCGTTAAGACATATTTGGCATACCGCATTTTGGATTTTCTTTGCTAGTCTTTGAATAATAAGTTCGTCCTAAGAACATAGACGCCGTTGACATCAGGGGAGGGCCGCATGAGTTGGTACTTAGAGGCTGGACATTCTGCGCGGGAGAAAGGGAGAGCTTTGCTTTCTAGCGTCATGGTTACGACCGTGCTTGGCTCGCCTGTCATTGCTCAAACGGAGCCGACGTCATCGCTCCCTCCTAACGCTCAGCTAGTCGAAATCGTCGTAACCGCCGAGAGGCGCGAGACCAGGCTGCAGGACACTCCCATCGCAGTGTCCGCAATTAGCGGTGACACGATACAGAGCGAGCGGCTGGTAAACCTGAACGACATTGCCGCCCGTATCCCGAGTATCACCTTTGATCAGGTCAATCGCTCGGAGTCCTTCATCTCGATCCGAGGAACCACGATCGGCAACGATGCCGCCGGCATCGACCAGGGCGTGTCCGTGTTCATCGACGATGTTCCGACGACAGGATTCGGTGACGACAGCCCGGACCTCTACGACCTGCAAAGCGTCGAGGTCCTTCGCGGTCCTCAAGGAACATTGTTCGGAAGGAACGTCACGGGGGGTGCTGTTTTGATTCGGACACTGCCGCCAAGCTTCGAGGCCGCGGGCCGTGGAACTATCACGTATGGCTCGAACAACCTCATGGAGGTACAAGGCTACGCCACCGGGCCCCTGGTCCCCGATACGCTCGCGGGTAAGCTAGCGGTGAATGTGCGCCGCCGGGACAACTATCTCACCAACATTACCCTTCACGACAAAACGTATGGCGATAACCTCGATTCCATTCGGGGACAACTACTGTGGAACCTGACTCCAGACTTTAAGGTTCTTCTCGGCGCAGACTACCTCGACGACACCTCGCCGGCGAAGACCCAATGGCTAATCGGCAATTTCCAGCCGAGCCTATTCCCGACCTTAAGCTACAGCCCCGACGCCACGAATCAAGGATCTGACGCTCGTATGGACAAGAAGGTCGGGGGCCTCCTGATGCGCCTGGAGGGGAACCTCTCCTTCGCTACCCTTACGTCAGTGACGGGATATCGAAACGTCGATGAGTCCGTGCACTTCTCGACCACGGGTGATCCGTTCAACAGCGTCATCTCCGATCCGATTACACGGGACGATCAGATCTCGGAGGAGTTGCGCCTGATCTCGCCATCTAAGCAGCGACTTACCTGGGTGGGCGGCGTGTTCCTGCTCAAAGCCCACAGATCCTATTTGCAGACAATCGCCTATGACGCGCAACCCGGCACGCGGGTCAATGTGTTGGCGCACTTCGTGCCTGGCCTGGCGCGCTTCTTGAGCCCTTATGTCAGTCATGCGAACCAACATATCACCCTCGACAGCGAGGCTGCTTACGGGGAAGCGACGTTTGCAATCATCGATACACTGAAGCTGACAGCGGGTGGGCGCTACTCTAATGAGACAAAGACGGGACACACAGAACTCTTCGACACGAGCGTTCAGAACCCGAACATAAGCACGGGAAAGTACAGCAAGACGTGGGGAGCATTCACGCCGAAGATTTCGCTTTCATATGAGCCCCTGCCCAGTTTCCTCGTATACGCCAGCGCGACGAATGGGTTCGAGAGCGGTGGCTACGATGCCAACGGCACGACAAAGGCAGAATTGGCTTCAGCTTACAATCCCGAACATGTCTGGAGCTACGAGACCGGCGTAAAGACGACCCTCTTTGACAAGCGGATGCACCTAAACCTCGCGGGCTACGACGCGGAATATAAAGACCTGCAAACCCGGAACTTCGACCCGATATCCGGTCTGACCATCGCGGGCAATGCGGCTCAGGCGACCGTGCGCGGTGCGGAACTCGAGGCCGATGCGCTTCTGGCCAACTGGCTTACGCTGGGTCTCTCGTACTCCTACACCAATGCCAAGTATGGACGCTACCTGCAGATCAATCCCGCGGGCCCTCCGGCGGATTATTCCGGGCACACGATTCCTTTCACGCCGCATAACGCGCTAAACGTCAACGCGGAAGCGCGCTTTGGCGCTCCTTTCGGGTCGGGGCACGTGCGAGTGGGCGGAGATATCACCTACAGAAGCACCATTCGGTTCGATGACGCAAACAGCGCACCCGACTTTGTGGTGCACAGAAGCGCATATAAAGGCTTACTGAATCTTCACGCAATTTGGTCGTCCCAGGGGGACCGCACCGAGGTGACGGTTTGGGCCAAGAATCTTAATGACAAAAGGGCGCTCATCAACACTGCGGACCTATCTAACCTATTCGATACCGTTGGGGAATTCAACAGTGGAGGTCGCGTTTACGTCGGCAACTACAACGAGGCGAGAACGATCGGCATCAGTTTGACAGAGCGTTTCTAAGCGATGTCTCGAGAAGCGGTTAAGGGGTCGCACGATCGCCTCTACTCTACTACCCAAGCCTGCCGGGTCCTGGTACCCGCCCGGGTTCTCTGCGACGGGTGTCCGCAGGAGGCCTTTGAGCGAGGACTTCTTCTGGCGTCTCACGCGATAGCGGTCGATGGCGGCTCTACGGACCCCGCTCCCTTCTACCCCGTAGTGTCCAACAATTGATACGAACCCGGTGGAGATAGATGCGCCGCAGGCATCGGATAGCGCATGGCGATGAGTCCCCGATATAATCACACGATGTCCCCCTCGTTTGCGCCGCTCAAACTGCTGCTCATGATGTTCGTCGGCTGGGTCAATCGTCACCAGCTGGACGTGATCGAGTATCTCCAGGAAGAGAACCGGGTGCTTAAGGAGCGCCTGGGTGGGCGGCACATTCGTTTCACAGATGCCGAACGCCGTCGACTCGCCCGAAAAGCGCAGGCACTCGGGCGCAAGGTGTTAAACGAGCTTGAAACCCTGGTCACACCGGACACGCTGTTGCGATGGTATCGGGAACTGGTGGCCTCTAAGTGGAATTACAGCCATCGGCGTGGCCCGGGCCGACCGCGCGTCATGAAGACGATCGTCGATCTCGTTCTTCAGATGGCCCTTGAAAATCCGTCATGGGGGTACACACGGATCCAAGGAGCAATGGCCAATCTGGGACATGAGGTCGGGCGCGGCACAATCGCCAACATTCTCAGAGAATACGGGATCGATCCTGCCCCTGAGCGAGATAAGCGCATGCCCTGGTCGACGTTTCTTCGAGCTCATCGGGAATGCCTGGTAGCGACAGATTTTCTCACCGTCGAGGTGTGCACGATCAGGGGACTGGTGACACACTACGTTCTGTTCTTCATGGATATCGCCAACCGCGCCGTGAAGATTGCGGGTATTACTCCCCATCCCGACAGCCGATGGATGACGCAGATCGCGCGAAATCGATCGAGATACCAAATACTCGGACGCATTCCGCAGCGTTCTCGTGCGCGAAGGCATTCACGTCATTCGACTGCCGCCACGATCGCCCAATTTGAACGCTTTCGCAGAACGGTTCGTGCGTTCAATAAAAGAGGAATGTTTGAGCCGGATGATCTTCGTCGGACCGGCATCGCTTCAGCACGCAGTCCGGCAGTTCATGGCGCACTACCACTCCGAGCGCAATCATCAGGGCCTGGAAAACCGACTTCCGCAGCCCGCATCCGTCACTGCCCTACCCCATCATCCTGTTCAACGCCGACAGCGGCTCGGCGGAATGCTCAGCTACTACCATCGGGCCGCAGCCTGACGAATGTCGATTGTTTTTTTTGACAATTCGGGGTTCGCCGGTGCGACCGACCTTCTCCTGCGTTCCCTCAATAGCAATCACATCCGCCTCGCCCAGAAAATCATACCGACCGTCCACGTCAAAGAGTGTATTTAGCGCGTTACCTGCACCGACGGTGCGCCGCGTCCGGTCTGCAATCTTCAGTGTCTTGTCGCGATGGAAGGTCCTGATCCTGGGTGCATCGAATGTCGGCGGAAACCGCTTGACGCGCTTCAGCCCGTCAAGTGGCTGACGTTGATGTTCATGTCGGGTCAAGTACTCCCGAAACCCAAAGAATGGTCCGCACCGGTCGCTGAAATCGACATAGAGGTGCGGAAACTCGAATTGTGAATTCCCCTTGTCGTCGATCACCGCGATATCCTCGAATTTGATTAGGCCGTTTTCCACGTAGGTCGCGCGCTTCGCATGCGGGAAAAAATGCCAGAAGGCCTCGACCCTGTCGCGCAGGTCGTGAGTTGAGTTCCGGTGTTCCCGGTCTTCTTCCTCCGTCGCGCGCCGTATTCGCGCCCGCCTGAGTATTGATGCCGAATCTCGCCGAGTCGCCGATGC
>WNFQ01002768.1_pt1 | contig 13032 bp, 9 predicted proteins | sample 5400171 | NCBI WGS metagenome assembly WNFQ01 (sample SAMN13153356, study PRJNA577476) | soil metagenome | isolation source: 20 cm soil under Madrone tree | place: USA:California | collected 2016-06-14
ATCACCAGGCAGGAAAGAAGGTCCACGCCAATCTGAGCAAGCATCACCCAGAGTCGCGCGTCCGCGCCTGTGCGTCCCGTGAGAGCGTAGACAATGGCGAGAAACGCCGGATAGCCAGGCATACGCAAATCCACCGGCGGTAATTCTTGCGCAAGAAAAATACTCCGCCAAAAATAATAATGGCCGCAATCAGCAACAACGGCGCTTCCGGCCGAAACAGCGTGCTCACCCCAACGATCAAGCCGGCTGCCAGGGCGGCGTATTCCACGCTCCGGCTGAGCGGTAAATGCGGTCCCTTCAATAGAAAGCTAGGCTGAGCGACTCGACGGAACGCGAGAACTAGAATGCAACAGGCGAGTGCCGTCCAGAACGTGGCGAAAACTTCGGTTAGCGGCACCGCTGCATAATTCGCAGTGAAGGAACACAAAACCGCGAGCCACAGCGCAACGGAATAAACACGGTCGTTCGGCGCGGCGTCCTCCGAGCGATATGCCAAGAGCGTCGCGAGCTTGGCAATCACCAGGCAGGAAAGAAGGTCCACGCCAATCTGAGCAAGCATCACCCAGAGTCGCGCGTCCGCGCCTGTGCGTCCCACAAGGCAACAAGGCGGTTCGAGAAAACTCGCTTCATCAATGCCACGCATCTTACAATAGAGCAGACGGAATCGCGCAGATGGACTCAGCCCCAGCCTGATGTATATTTGCCTGCCATGCCGCCAGGTCGAAAGGTGAAATGAAGGAACGCGGACCCATATTTTACGACGCGGAGCGTGTGCGCTGGCGCCGGACGCGGCGCGTGGTGGAAATTTCCGGCGTCCTGCTTACCCTTCTGCTGGCGTATTTTTTCGTTACGATCGCCGTCAGCGTTGAGCTGCCCTCGGGGCTTCTGCCTGATACCAAGCCGGGATTTCATCCGCTGAAGTCCAAGAAAAAAACCGCGCCCGTGCGTGAACGCCGTAGGCGCGTCCAGAATATCGGCAGCATACCGGCAAGCTACGATCCCGTGCGCGCCGCGTTTTACGTCAGCTGGGATCCCAATAGCCTCGCTTCTCTCAAAAAGCATTACAAAGACATCGACCTTCTGATTCCCGAACAACTGCACTCCGTGACGCCGGACGGCGCGATGACGGTCGTGGACTATGACCCGGCTGGCCAAAAGATTGTAAAAGCCTCTCCGCCCGAGGCCGTCGCGATCTTGAAGCGAGACAAGCTTCATCAATGGTTGAAATCGCTCAATCCACCGCTCGAGCTCCCGACCATGGGTCTTTTGAACAACTACGACGGCTCCAGTTGGCACATAAAAGAAATGGTATTGATGCTGGCCAATCCGGCGGCGCGTCACAGCCTGGCGCACGATGTTGTTGACTTCGCAGTGCAAGCGCACCAAGCCGGAATCGTTGTCGATTTTGAGGAAGTCCCTGACGCCAGCCAGGAGCACTTCCAGGAATTCATCGAAGAGCTGGCTCCGGCGATGCACTCTGTCGGACTCAAACTCATGATCATGCTCCCGGCGCGCGATGATGCTTACGACTACCAGTTCTTCGGAAAACAGTGCGACGCCATCATGTTGATGAATTTCGATGAGCACTGGCTCACCTCACCGCCAGGTCCAATCGCTTCGCAGGATTGGTACATTGATAATCTACGCCAGATCATGGAGGACGTACCGGCGCAGAAAATCATCGTGGGGGTGGGCAACTTTGCTTATGACTGGTCGGAAGCTCCAGGCAAAGCCAATGAGCCCGCCCAGTCGCTCACCATTCAGGAAGCGTTGTTGCACGCCTACGAATCCGAGACGCAGGTCGAGTTTGACTCCGCATCGCTAAATCCGCATTACTCCTATTACGACGAGCACGATCACGTCCATCAGGTGTGGATGCTCGATGCCGTCACGGCGTACAACGAAATACGCGCCAGCGAGCGTCTCGGTGTTCAAGGCATAGCTCTCTGGAGGTTTGGATCAACCGATACCTCCATGTGGCCGATTTGGGATGCCACGCGACCCGACAACGCGGCCCGCCAAAAAATCGCCGACCTGCCGCCGGGACCGGACTTGATCCTTGAAGGCGATGGCGACGTCTGGCACTTCATCGATACTCCCAAGCACGGTCAGCGGAGCTTCATCTATGAAGCCGCGACCGATCTATTTACCGCCGAGAAGTACGACTCGTACCCGCTTTCCTACCACATCGATCAGCTCGGGGCCGCGCAAAAAAAACTTGCATTGACGTTTGACGACGGGCCCGATCCGTCCTGGACTCCCAAGATCCTCGACGTTCTCAAAGAGAAAAATGTCCCCGCAACTTTTTTTGTAATCGGCCTAGATGCCAACAAGTGGCCGCAACTGCTGCGCCGCGAGTACGCCGAAGGCCACGAAATCGGCAATCACACTTACACGCACCCGGACTGGGAAGGTCCCAACCTCTCTCCAACGCAAATCCGTTGGGAGCTCAATCTGACGGAGAGGCTCATCGAGAGCATTGTCGGCGCCAAATCCATTTTGTTCCGGCCGCCCTTTGGGATTGACCACGAGCCCGAGTATGCCGAAGAAGTGGCGCACCTCCCGACGGCGCAAGACATGGGCTACCTCATCATCGGTCAAAAGGTGGACCCGAACGATTGGAGCCAGGAATCGCCGGGTGTGCCGATCTCAGCGGACAAAATCGTAGAGAATATTTTGCAGGAAGCGCCGAAGGGGAACATCGTCCTGCTTCATGACGGCGGCGGTAACCGCAGCCAGACGCTCGCCGCCCTCCCGCAAATCATCGACATGCTCCGCGATAAAGGCTATCAATTTGTTTCCGTTGCGGATTTGATCGGTAAAACGCGCGCCCAGGTGATGCTCCCTCTTTCCGCGGAAGAGCAATTCGAAGCGCGGGCCGACGGCTTCATTTTCGGCATCTACCACTGGTTTTGGGTGATCATCACTACAACGTTCATTCTCGGCATCATTCTCGTCAGCGGCCGCGCGCTGATCATCGGCATCCTCGCGCTGATCGAAAAGCTGCGTCCCGACCATGCCGTGATGCCGAATCCGCCCCCCAGCGTGACCGTGCTGATTCCCGCCCACAACGAAGAATCCGTCATCGTGCAGACCGTCACTTCCGTTCTGCTGTCCGATCTGCAGGACTTGCGGATCATCGTTGTGGATGACGGCTCCACGGACAAGACCGGCGAACTTCTGGATACCAACTTTTCGCACCAGCCGCGCGTCCGCATCATTCATCAGGTAAATCGCGGAAAAGCGGCGGCGTTGAACGCGGCCATGTCCCAGGCCGACACCGAAATTGTGGTCACTATCGACGCGGACACGGAAATAGAAACCGACGCCATCAGCAAACTGGTTAGGCATTTCTCCGATCCCAATATTGGCGCCGTCGCGGGCAACGTGAAAGTCGGCAACCGTTCCCGCTGGCTCACGCGCTGGCAAGCGCTCGAGTACATCACCAGCCAGAACATGGAGAAGCGCGCCTTCCATCTTTTGAACTGCATCACCGTTGTCCCCGGCGCCCTCGGGGCCTGGCGCAAGAAAGCCATTGAAGCCGCGGGCGGCATCACCGCGGACACCGTGGCGGAAGACGCCGATCTGACCATCGCGATTCGCCGCCTCGGCTGGCGCGTCGGCTACGATGAAGAAGCGATCGCGTGGACTGAGGCTCCCGAAAAAGCCGGGCAACTCATTCGGCAGCGGTTCCGATGGACCTTTGGGACACTGCAATCGTTCTGGAAGCACGGCGACACATTGTTCCGCCCGAAATACGGCACTCTCGGCTGGGTCGCTCTGCCGAATATTTTTGTATTCCAGTTGGCCCTGCCGCTCATTTCTCCCATTATCGATCTGTTGTTTTTTGGCTCTGTCCTCCTGTGGGCCGTGGAAAGATGGCATTTCACCTGGCTGCCCACGGTGCAGTCTTCCACCGACGACTTGCTCCGCTCCGTCTTTTTCTTCATCGGCTTCTTGTTGATTGACATCCTGACCTGTGTGCTCGCCTTTGCCCTGGAGCGCAAGGAAGACTGGACGCTGCTGATTCCGGTCTTGCTGCAGCGCTTCTACTATCGGCAGTTGATGTACGTCGTGCTGTTCCGTTCCGTCAAGGAAGCGGTCAGCGGGCGTCCCGTGGGCTGGCGCGGCGTGGAGCCGGAAGCACCGCGGCAAGCACCCAAAGCCCGGCCCAAGCCTGCCCCCGTCGAAGGCAACTGAGTTTGCTTACACCCGGGGAGGCGGCGCGTCTGAACGCGTGGGGGTTGCGTCCATGTCCGCGATCGTACCGCGCCGCGTTCGGACCTGCGCGAAAGACTTGCGCTCCAGCGGAGTTCCACTTTCCGGGGCGCCGATTCAGGTGCCGCGTTTACCCTGTTGCCCGCCGCGGGTATATACTTGCGCCCTCGACGAGGTTATTGCAGCCTCGAGAAGGAGCCATTATGCAAAACGCAGCTGTCCAAACAGCACCTGGAGACATTCGCGCTTTTGTTCAAGAGTATTTCGATGCCTGGAAAGGTACTGATGAAGACAAGATCCTCTCGTACTATTCGGATGATGTTGTAATCCACCTGCCAACGGGAACACTGGAAGGAAAGATGGCTGTGCGGGACAACTTTGTGCGACCGTTCATCACCGCTTTCCCGGGCAATGTGCATTCCATTCGTAACCTGGCTCACACTAAAAACCTAGTCGCCGTGGAATGGAGTTTTGACGCCGAGCATCTAGGCGCCTTCGCGAATATCAAGGCGACGGGCAAGAAGGTTCAAGTTCCTGGCTGCTCCTTCTACGAATACGACCTGGCAACCAGAATAATTCCGGCGGGAAGGATTTACTTCGATTTTGCTACGCTGATGCGGCAGATTGGCGGGGGAGTCTAAGCGCAATCGGATGTTCGGAAACGGACCCGTTGCTCGAATTTTCGTTGATTTTCATCTAGGCGGGTAGTTGTTGTAGGATATCCATCTGCAAAGGGAGGTCCCCATGGCCATCAGTTTCACCTTGAACGGCAAAGCCACTTCCGTTGACGTCAGCCCGGACATGCCATTGCTCTGGGTGCTTCGCGACACGCTGAACATGACCGGCACCAAGTTCGGCTGCGGCATGGCACTCTGCGGTGCGTGTACCGTGCACATCAATGGCGAAGCCACGCGTTCCTGTATCACGGCGGTCTCCAGCATCGCCGGCAAGAAAGTCACCACCATCGAAGGTCTTTCCGCCGATGGCAGCCATCCCGTCCAGCAAGCCTGGATGGAAGAAGACGTTCCGCAGTGCGGCTACTGCCAGTCCGGACAAATCATGTCCGCGGTAGCGCTGCTCTCCAAGAAACCCAAGCCCACCGACGCCGATATCGACGATGCCATGAGCGGCAACATCTGCCGCTGCGGCACTTACCAGCGCATTCGCAAAGCCATTCACCGCGCCGCGTCCATGCAGGCCAAGGCGTAATCCGCCGTTCGAGCTGTTTTCTTCAACTAGAGTTATTACAACTTGTTTTGAGGTGTCCCATGACTATCGCTTCTGTTGTAAACCGTCGTGATTTTCTGAAGACCGGTGCCGCCGGAGGTGTGGCCCTGGTCATCGGGTTCCATCTCTCTCCCCGCGCCTTCGCCGATCAAGCTGCGGAGCAGGAAAAGAAAATTCCCAATCCTTTCGACGCTTGGGTTCGCATCACGCCCGACAATCGCGCGACGCTCATTCTTGGAAAGTCGGAAATGGGTCAGGGCATTATGACCGCTCTGCCCATGATCCTGGCGGAAGAGCTCTGCCTCGATTGGAAGAACGTTAAAGTCGAGCAAGCGCCCACCAATCCCAAAGTCTATGACCTGGGCACCGGGGGAAGCGGCAGTGTCGCGGGCTCGTGGCTGCCGTTGCGCCGCGCCGGCGCGGCTGCCCGCGAAATGCTCATCGCCGCGGCTGCCCAAAAATGGGAAGTCAGCCCTGACACCTGCAAAGCCGCCAATGGCCAGGTGGTTCACGGCCATCCGCAGCGTTATCTGTCCTACGGTGAACTAGTCGAGGCAGCCGCGAAGCTGCCGGTTCCCAATTTCAACACTGTGCCCCTCAAGAACTCGGACGATTTCACGGTTGTTGGCCACGACACTCACCGCTTTGAGGGACGCTCCAAAGCTACTGGCGCGGCGAAGTTCGGCATCGATTCCCGTGTGCCCGGCTTGCTTTTTGCGGTCGTGGCGCGGTGTCCCGTCTTTGGCGGCAAACTCGCCTCGTTTGACGCCGCGAAAGCAAAAGAGGTGCCCGGCGTCCGTGATGTCATTTCATTTGAAACCAGCGGCCGAGGCGCTTCGACCACTGGTGGCGTTGCCGTTCTTGCGGACAATTCCTGGGCCGCTATGCAGGGACGCAAGGCGCTCGTTGTGAAGTGGGACGAAGGTCCCGCCGCGAACGAATCATCGGCCGAGCTTCACAAACACTTTCTCGCCAATGCCGCCAAGGGTGGAAAAGCCTTGCGCAACGACGGCGATGCGGACTCCGTTCTTTCCTCCAGCCCGAAAAAAATCGAGGCCGCTTACGAACTTCCCTTCGCACCCCATGCTTGCATGGAGCCGATGAATTGCACCGTGCAAATCCGCCCCGACGGCGCGGAAGCCTGGGTGCCCACGCAAGCTCCGCAATGGGCGCAAGGCGTCATCGCGGAAGCCGCCAAGCTGCCACCGGAAAAAGTCATCGTGCACACCACCCTGATGGGCGGCGGCTTTGGGCGTCGCTATCAGGCGGATTTCGTGATGGAAGCGGCGCAACTGGCCGCCAAGTCCTCAGGTAAGCCGGTCATGGTTCTTTGGACTCGGGAAGACGATATGCAGCACGGTTTCTATCGACCTGCTTCCTATCACAAGTTGCAGGGCGCGTTGGACGCCAACGGCAATCTCGCGGCCTGGAAACATTTTCAAACCTCAACTTCGATCGCTGCCAAGTGGAACGAGAAACCCGAGGAGGATTCAGGGCTGGGCGAGTTCGGCAGCGGCGCGACGATACCCTATGTGACGCCGAACATTCGCCTCGAATACACGCTCGCCGAATCCAGCGTGCCGCGAGCCTGGTGGCGTTCCGTCGAACACTCCAGCAGCGGCTTCGTGGTGGAAAGTTTTATCGACGAGCTTGCCGCCGCAGCCGGCCAGGATCCCCTGGCGTTCCGCATGAAAATCATCGGCGGGGATCGCAAGATTCCCATGTTCGGCAATGATAAAGAACCGCCGCTCGACACCGCGCGGCTCAAGGGCGTTTTGCAACTCGCCGCTGAAAAAGCAGGCTGGGGGAAGCCACTACCCAAGGGCGTGGGCCGCGGCATCGCCACATTTTATTCTTTCAATTCCTACACCGCGGCCGTCGCTGAAGCCAGCGTACAGAACGGCGCCATAAAGGTTCACCGTCTCGTTTACGCCGTCGATTGCGGCCGTCCCATCAATCCCGAAGGTGTTCGCGCGCAAGTCGAAAGCGCCGCGATATACGGCCTTTCCGCCGCTTTACACGACGCTATCACCATCAGCGGTGGCCGCGTCGAGCAATCAAATTTTAACGATTACGGAATGCCGCGCATGAACGAGACCCCGAAAACGGAAGTTCACGTGGTCATGAGCAAGGAAGACCCGACCGGAATCGGCGAGCCCGGATTGCCGGTGGTTACCCCCGCCGTGTGCAATGCGATTTTCGCCGCGACCGGGAAGCGTCTTCGCCGCCTTCCTATTCGATCCGAAGATTTGGCCTAACACGGCCATCCGCAGGCCCGGACATTTTGTGGTGGATTTTCAGGAGGAGCACACGTGTCATCTTCCGACGTAATGTTGCGCCGTGATTTTCTGAAGAAAAGCGCCGCTAGTGGAACGGCGCTCGTGATTGGATTTTATCTTCCTGGAAAATTCCAGGCGTTGGCGGCGGCCACTCCGCCCGCTGAACCTGTCGCGGCCAACGCCTGGGTTCGCATCGCCCCGGATGACACCGTAACGATTCTGATCGACAAGTCCGAGATGGGCCAGGGCATCGTTACTTCGCTCGCCATGTTGCTCGCCGAGGAACTCGAGTTCGATTGGAAGAAAGTAAAGACCGAGTTCGCGCCAGCGGCACCGGAGTATTTCAACCCGATTTTTGGCGTGCAGGGGACCGGCGGCAGCACCAGCGTCCGCGCTTCCTGGGGACCGCTGACGAAAGCCGGCGCGGCCGCGCGCGAAATGCTCATCTCTGCTGCGGCTCAGCAATGGTACGTGGATGCGTCTTCGTGCCACGTGGAGAACGGCGCGGTGGTGCACAACGCTACCGGCAAGCGATTGGGTTACGGAGCGTTGGCCGAACGAGCGGCAAAATTTGTCGTGCCTGCCAATCCCCCTCTGAAAGATCCGAAAGACTACAAATACATTGGCAAGCCCATGAAGCGGCTGGACACGCCTGCAAAGGTGAACGGCAAGGCCCCCTTTGGCATCGACGTGCGCCTGCCGAATATCCAGCATGCGGTCGTGGCGCGCTGTCCTGTGTTTGGCGGGAAAGTGAAAAGCTTCGACGACTCGAAAGCGAAAACCGTTCGCGGTGTGAAGCAAGTTCTGCAGATTTCGTCAGGCGTGGCCGTGGTCGCGGACAATACCTGGTCAGCGATGGAAGGCCGGCGCGCGCTACAAGTCACCTGGGATGAGGGCCCGAACGCCGCCAACTCCAGCGAGGCCATTCGAAATCTTTATCGTGCTGCTGCCGAAAAGCCCGGCGCCATCGCACGCAAAGACGGCGATGCCGACGCCGCTCTCGCCAGCGCCGCTAAAAAAGTGGAAGCCGCTTACGAAGTTCCGTTCCTGGCGCACGCCACCATGGAGCCCATGAATTGCGCCGCCGATGTGCGCGCCGACAGCTGCGACATCTACGCGCCGACGCAATTTCAAACCATCAATCAGATGACGGGAGCGCGAATCACCGGCCTGAAGCCCGAGCAGGTGCGCATTCACACCACGTTTCTCGGCGGCGGATTTGGGCGCCGCGCGGAGCAGGATTTTATTTCTGAGGCGGTGGAGATTTCGAAAGGGATCAGCGCGCCGGTGCAGGTCACGTGGTCCCGCGAAGACGATATTCAAAATGATTTTTACCGCCCTGCGGCGTACACCAAAATTATTGCCGGACTCGATGCGGACGGCTGGCCTGTGGCGTGGAAAAGCCGCATCGTCGGGCCTTCGATCATGTCGCGCTTTTTCCCCGGCTCGGTCAAGAACGGCATCGATGAATCTTCCGTCGAAGGGCAGGCCAACGCCAAGTATGGGATTCCCAATTTTCTGGTCGAGTACGCGCTGACGGAACCGGGTGTGCCGGTAGGTTTCTGGCGCTCGGTGGGAAATTCGCACAACGGATTCATCACCGAATGTTTTGTCGAGGAACTCGCTAAAGCGGGAGGCAAGGATCCATTTGAATTTCGCCGCAAACTGCTGGCCAACGCGCCACGCCACCGTGGCGTGCTCGAGCTTGCCGCGGAGAAAGCCGGTTGGGGAAAGCCGCTTCCGGCGGGGCGCACGCGCGGCATTGCCGTTGTCGAATCGTTTGGGAGTTACGTTGCCGAAGTTGCCGAAGTTAGCGTCAATCGCAGTTCCGGCGAAGTGAAGGTTCATCGCGTTGTGTGCGCCGTCGACTGCGGCCGCTACGTGAATCCCGATACGATTGCGGCGCAGATGGAAGGCTCCATCGTGTTTGGCTTGACGGCCGCCCTGAAAGGCCAAATCACCATCGCGAAGGGCCGCGTCGAACAGAGCAATTTCCATGATTACGAAATGCTGCGGATGAACGAAACGCCGAGGACAGAAGTTCACATTGTGCAGAGCAACGAGCCGCCCGGCGGCGTCGGCGAACCCGGAACGCCGCCGATCGCGCCCGCCGTTTGCAATGCCATCTTTGCCGCCACCGGCAAGCCCATTCGCCGGCTGCCTATTCGCAAGGAAGATCTGGCATAGCGTTTCGTTCCCGGGTTATTGCAGAATAGCGCGTGCCTCTTACGCCGACTCTTGTCGCTGCGATTCCGTTGGCGATCTGGATTTATCTTTTTCTCGCGCGCGGCAACTTTTGGCAACTGCGCGAAGACGACATCTATCTGCAACCTCTTGCAAATTGGCCTCGCGTCACCGCCATCGTTCCCGCTCGCAATGAAGCGGAAAACATCGCAAAAACCGTCCATTCTCTCGCTGCGCAAGAGTATCCCGGCGAATTCTCGATCATCATCGTGGATGACCACAGCGAGGACGGGACCGCCGCCCTCGCGCAAAAAGCCGCCAGTGAATCCGGCGCTTCGCAACGCGTGAAAATTCACTCCGCGGCTTCGCTGTCGCCGGGTTGGACGGGAAAACTCTGGGCGTTGAACGAAGGCGTGCAGGTCGCTTCCGAGCACCAGCCTGATTTTCTCTGGTTCACCGATGCGGATATCGAGCACGCGCCGGACACCTTGCACCGCCTGGTCTTTCGCGCGGAAAGAGATTCGCTCGATCTCGTTTCCTTGATGGTGCTGCTTCAGGCAGAGACTTTTCCGGAACGCCTGCTGATTCCGCCATTTCTCTATTTTTTCCTGATGCTTTATCCGCCGCGTTGGATCAGCGACCCGAGCGCAGGCACCGCCGGAGCCGCGGGCGGATGTATCTTGCTGCGGCGGAATGTCCTCGCGCCTATTGGCGGGATTGCCTCGATTCGCAGTGAAGTAATTGACGATTGTGCGCTGGCCCGCGCCGTGAAGAAGAACGGCGGAAGAATCTGGATGGGACTCACGCGCGCGAGCTTCAGTCTTCGCGGCTACGGCACTTTTCCCGAAATTCGCAACATGATTGCCCGCACCGCTTTTACCCAACTCCGCTATTCTTTTTTGTTACTCGCCGTCGCTCTGGCCGGTTTGTTCGTCACGTTTATTTTGCCCTGGTTTTCGTTTCTTTCCGGCGAGGATCCCGCCTGGTTCCTCGCCAGCACCGCCATCTGTTTGATGACCGTAACGTTCGGCGTCACGGTGCGGTTTTATGCTCTCCCTTGGCCATGGGCTCTTACTCTGCCGGTCGCGGCCGCGTACTACGGTTACGCCACTTGCGTTTCCGCCCTGCGCTACTGGCTCGGTCGCGGCGGCCAATGGAAGGGTCGTGTCCAAGCACCACGCTGAAACCAGTTCACACGATGCCGCATCCAAATTTGTAGTTTTGCGCATCGAAATTTGTTATTCTGCACAAAGGTGAAGTACAGGGCTGTATCCCGTCGGCCGCTTTGCGGTCGCCCTTGAAAAAGGCAGAGGAACGGCACCGGAGGCCACCATGAGCGTTGTCCCGAATTCCGGGAACGGGAAAGTCACCGTGCCCGACCTCCTGCTGCGCAAGACACCGGCCGCGGGCTCCCACTCCAACTTCCAGAAAATCACTTGCCTGACGGCGTATGACTATCCGACCGCGCGCCTGGTCGATGAAGCCGGCGTGGACGTGATTCTTGTCGGCGATTCGCTGGGCATGGTGGTGCTGGGTCAGGAGAGCACGCTGTCGGTGACGATTGAGGAGATGCTGCACCACACGCGCGCAGTGCGGCGCGGCGTGCGGCGTGCGCTCGTCGTGGCGGACATGCCCTACGGGAGCTATCACTCCGATTTGGGCCAGTCGTTGAATAACGCAGTGCGTTTTGTGAAAGAGGCGGGCGCCGAGGCCGTGAAAGTAGAAGGCGGGGAACGCCGGCTGGAATTGATTTCGCGGCTGACGGAAGCGGAAATCCCGGTGATGGGGCACGTGGGCTTGACGCCGCAATCGGTGAATGCGCTGGGCGGCTACCGCGTGCAGGGAAAAACGGCGGACGCTGCGGAACAATTGATTCGAGACGCGCACGCTGTCGAAGCTGCCGGGGCTTTCGCGGTAGTGCTGGAGGCGGTGCCGCGAGAGCTGGCCGCGCACATTACCCGCGAATTGCGCATACCCACGATCGGGATCGGAGCCGGACCGGAGTGCGACGGGCAGATTCTGGTGCTGCACGATGCCATCGGGCTTACTTTTACGGCGCTGCCGAAATTTGCGCGGAGATACGCAAACGTCGGGGAAATGATTTCAAGAACGGTGCGCGAGTACTGCGACGACGTGCGAGCGGGAATGTTTCCTTCGGATGCCGAGTCTTATCATGCGGCGCGAGCGGCGAAGGAAGAAAAAGAGGCGCCGGTCAACACGGACGGCGATTGGTAAAAATGGATTCCTGCCGGAGGGCAAGATGACGCCGCAAGAGATGCGCCTGCTGTATGACTACAACGCCTGGGCCAATCACCGCTCGCTGGATGCGGCTTCAGCGCTTTCGGAGGAAAAGTTTGTTCAGGCGATGGGCTCGAGCTTTGGCTCGGTACGCGATACCCTGGCGCATCTTTACGGTGCCGAGTGGATCTGGCTGGAGCGATTTCAGGGGCGCTCGCCTTCATCGCTTCCAGACACGACGCAATTCAAGAATATGGCTGAATTACGAGAGCGCTGGAGCGAGCTCGAAGCACGATTGCTTGGTTTTGTGCGCGGCCTGACGCGGACGGACCTGGAACGCGTTTTTGAATATAAGACGCTGAAGTTCGGCGTTTACAGCAATCCACTCTGGGAATCGATGCAGCACCTCGTGAATCATGGGACGTATCACCGCGGGCAGGTCACCACTCTGCTGCGGCAACTGGGTGCTCAGCCGATGGCGACGGACCTGATGCATTTCTATCGGGAGCGCGCCACGGCGGCGAGCGCTTAGCTTCCAGCACTCCTGACCACATTGTGGAAACGATCCGAACGATTGCGTGGATGAAGGAACAGGCGCGGCAAGCGCGCGCGGAGAACCGCATTATCGGCTTGGTGCCGACAATGGGGGCGCTGCACGCGGGGCATCTGTCGCTGGTCGAACGGGCGCGGCGGGAATGCTCGCCGGTGATTGCTTCCATTTTTGTAAATCCGAAACAGTTCGGCCCCAATGAGGATTTTTCAAAATATCCGCGCACGTTTGAGAGCGACAGCGAAAAACTCGAGCACGCGGGCGTGGATTTTCTGTTTGCGCCGGAACCTCGAGAGATTTATCCCGACGGATTTGCAACCTACGTCAACGTCGATG
>WNFQ01004052.1_pt1 | contig 13032 bp, 15 predicted proteins | sample 5400171 | NCBI WGS metagenome assembly WNFQ01 (sample SAMN13153356, study PRJNA577476) | soil metagenome | isolation source: 20 cm soil under Madrone tree | place: USA:California | collected 2016-06-14
CCTTTTTCATACCCGTCCGATAAACGGTGATGGAATATGGGGTCCGCAGTTGACCCATGGCGGCCATACACACCACATAGCACCTACGGCGGAGCAGAGGGACGTGATGACACATTGTTGAGACCATTCAAGGTCATCCCCGGTACGTACTGAATTATACACATGGAAGGTATCCTTTCCGCCCCTGAAACATCTCTTTTAGGTGGTGTCCACCACTGGGATGAAAACGGGCTCAGAGACGGTGAGCGTGAGCCCAAAGAAATTCGCCAGATCCATGGCGAAATGATTGAGTTCGTCAAAGTATGGTTGAAGAACCGGGAAGGGCTCGTTGCAAAGAAGGCATTACACGATCAGCCAGCTATGGTATAACTCTTCACCTCTCTCTCTTGCTTTGTGTAGTACAACATGTCATTGAAAAGTGTCTTTGACAGTGATTCTGAAGTTTCTTGCTCTCAGGCTGGGGACGTGATGTTACACGCAACATAATACAATTATTTTAGGCCCATTTTTGCTCTCCGGACCCTAAAAACCCCAAAATTGTATATGCATTGGGCTGATTTTGGACCCAAAATCGCGGACAGCCATATATGGGAGCTTCATGTATGATGTGGTTTGGTATGGCTGGAGTCGATTTGGGCTTCGACTCGGCTGACTCGGCTCCGAGATGGGTTTACTGCTCCCAACTCAATTTCCTGCACCTGCGCTTGATCCGACATCCCTCCCCAAGGGCACCGATTGTGCCTATTGTAGTGAATAAGAAATTCTCCGATGTAAAAGAAACTATAAATGTAGACTTGTGAGTGCGTATGCATCGACCCAAACCTGAGGGAAATGGGCCGGTCGGGTTGCACAACCGAGATACAAAAGTGCTAAGTTGCACGAAGTTCCGGACACAGGACGATGGACGATAATGACAGTTTCAATGCATATTATAGCATGGAAAGAACAACGCAGGAAAGTGCGCTTAAGTACAACGAGAAGTATCAGAAAGCAAGTACAACGTGACTTGTCGGGGCCGGAGCTGACGCGCTGACGGGGCTGTCAGTGCAGTGTGAAAGACAAACGCTTTTTTTACACTACAGTACCTCTGACTATTCATCAGGTTCTGACTCTCCATTAGGCTCCGACTCTTCATCAGGTTTCGACTCTTCATCAGGCAGGCTCTGACTTCATCAGTCTCTGACTCTTCATCGGTCTCTGACGCCAAATGGGATTGGTGATTCGGCCCCGTCTCCAAAAGAGGATCAAATTGCCGTAACAGTGTGTATTTGTCCTCTATTACCCCTGTCGAATACTTTACCCTCTGGCTCTTCATATTGTATAGTTGCCCGCCATCACGGGTTCGGGCCAGAAGTTCCTTATATCGATGCCGGTCGTCGTCACTAATGAGGGGGAAAGTCTCTGTGTTAGTCCTGAACACCAAATGTCGTACGCTGTGAACTTACCGGGGCCTTTTCTGGGTGAGACGCGAATAGGAGGATCCCGATATTTGACCCCACCCTTTTTGGAAGCGAGGGTGAAGATCATACGGACAATTGGCGGAGGCTGCGTAACCGTTGACCTGAAAAAATTGGTGACGAACCGGTTCATGTCATCAAAGGGGCGGTCGCGTAGATTTACGATGTTCTTGTCATTCTTTACTTGAATGAGGATCGCCGTCATATTGTGACGGGAAAGTACACCTCCCGAATGAACGACGGGAATGACAAGGTCGACCGCCTGCTGGCCATTGGCGCAAAGTACCATGGCTCCACGTGAAACGAACCTCCAAATATACTTGACATTCATTAAATCCTTGTGTCGGACCTTTAGGACGTGATTCATCCAAATGCGGGATTCCTTGAACGCTTCTTGGAACTGCAGTTTGGCTTTTCCTTCCTGCGCATATCTCGGCAAACCTGTCCGCAATTCTGACGCAACCAGCTGTTCCATAAAGTCGATTTATGGAAAAGCTGGTTGCAAGTCGATGACCCGCGCCCATCTTTGACCAGACGACGTTGCCAATACGTCACGTGCCCGCATGACGAGAAGAGCCGCAACAAGTTCACTACGCTCGCCAACCGATACGCAATTGGTGTCCATGTAAGTTGATAGGAGCTTGACGGGACTGATTTCAATGTCAGTCATGGCTTGCGTGGCGACTTCGGCGAGTAACGGCTCTGAGCCAACTGTTGTGAGCAGTAGTTCGAATTTATTCGTGACGACAGTGCAAAGCCTCATGGAACCAGAAGAGGATGATCCCTGCATGGTTAGAGGCTCCTCTGTGGCTGGGGCGCCATCTCCACATCCGAGTCGGTCACCCGTTGACCTCCATCACCCCCGGCCCTGCTATTTTATGTCTCACACCCGCTCTGGGAGTGTCGCTAGGAGGAGGATCGGAATGTTTGGTCGTGAAGAGGGTTAATGAAAGAGATGGCTTCCCGCTTTTATCGGTTCATCAGTCGTGGCTTGTGTGGCTTTTTGTGCTTAGTCACGCCACGTGGTTGGTTGCGGCATTATACCAACTGCACGAGAATTGAACTGCTTACTCAGCTTCAGTGGTGGAGTCATTATATAGTCATTATATTGGTGTGTACTGGGAGTCGGTAAGGCGGCCGAAGCTCGACATCTTCATATTCTTGGGCCACGAACGTGGTGAGAAGTCGCCGGAGGTAACCAGGAAAATGGAAAATCATCAGTTCTCGCAGCTCTTTCTAGAATGAGGCAGGGATGTGTAGAACGATTTGTCACAGAGGAATTGAATGTAAGTGAAGTCAAGGAAGTTGTACTATAGTAGTTCATACGAGCACTTTCCCCGGCTACTGACCCGTGCTGGAAGCACACCCACATCACAAAGATTGGTAAATCCAACACCGTACACTTCTACATCACAATGCATCTGCAACACCCCGCATCCTGACCAGTGTTCGGGGTGGGCTGTGGTGCGACGTGGTACGTGGGTTGGGGATTCATATTCACCATGTTCCCTGGATATGCGCCAGCTGGCCCGGGTGGCCTCGCACCGGATGCTTGTGGCCTGGATGGTGGACTACGTGCCAGTGTGGGATGACCGACAGGGTTACTACAGTAGATCCTAACCGTTAGTTCCTAGTCTGCGAATCTAAGGACTATGCGCCGAGATCGGGAGATCGGGACACCGATAACCACAGGTCGGACACAGATAATGCAAGAGCTCACTCACGGGGGTTGATTCATTCCTTTTGGAGGTACTTTGACGGTATTGCAGCTGTGATGACGAGGCGTTTCTATACAAGTAACGCAGGCGTCTAGCAGGGCAACACTGACAGCGCAACGAGACGCCCAGGTTCCTCGCCTATACTCGTGACCAGCTCACGGCATAGCTTGATGATCTGCTCCTCGTTTACGCTCCCAGAAGTGCTCTTGTATGATTTTGTGAAGTAGCCTGTATCAAATGTTCCAGTGGAGCTACGGGGTAGTATTGTTCCAGACCCTGGCTACTGTACCCGTTGGCTGGCTATCTCGCGAGCCGAAATCGTGACGCATGTACCATGCGCGAGCTAGATCCAACGACTTGCTAGTACCTACCAGTGCCCGAAAGGACTCTCCAAAGCGTCAAACGCGTCAGCCTTGGAGCCACTCTGGTCATACGGTATTTCTGCATTTCAGCGAGCATTGTGCACCGTATGCTCTACATTTGCAAACCCTATCCCGAAGACCAACGACCGAGTCCAGACTCATCCGGCGGATTACCCCGACCTTCAGTTGCCAGTATTTTCAACTCGCATCTCTGGTTTCACAGAGGTCAGGTCACTGGCAAACGCGAGCCAGCTATGAAAAGTCGAAATACACCGACACACCAAAAGAGCACAATGAAGCAGAGGGTCTTGATGGTCTAAGGTTCAAGGTGGTGGAGACAAACACGATCCCGCTTACTGCTTTATTAAACCCCTGACCGACAGACTAATAAATCAGACTCCGGTCCGTGGACCATGGTCTCTGTGGTCTGGCAGCGCCACAGACAGTGAGGGTTGAGCTGACTCATCAACTTTATACTGTATTAATGGTGACTGCCAAGGCTGCGGAGCTTGGTGGCACTGCCGAGACCCGTTCGTCACCCCCGTGTCGGGGCTTGGCCGGCGGCATTCTCAGCGGGATTTGCATGGGAAAACAAAACACCCATGGCGTACCGTACCAAAGGATGTGTGTTCACTTTCCGCGACATTTCTACTGCAAGACTGAGTGGTAAGGTAAACTGCGTCCTGCTACGGCACAGACGTAGACTAAAACATACGATTGTGATTACGTGAATTTGTGGGGGTCGTCATAATTAGCTTATATAAAGCGCTCTCGCCACTTTCGCTGTTGCCAAGTCCGCTTGCAACAACTTAATGGTACCCCCGCCTCTGATATCGTCAATATCCTTATCCTCCCCTTCTTTCTTCTTCTCTCTAGCAGCAACCATCTCACAACATGTTCCCAACTTGCCTGACCTCTCCAACACTCACCATCTCGTCAAACGTAGTGACACCAAACATGATGGTGCTTTTATCACTGGCGTTATTCTCATGCCCATCCTTGTTATACTCTCGGGCATCTTTGCCGGCCTAACATTAGGCTACATGTCACTTGACGAAACTCAGCTCCACGTCTTGAGCATAAGCGGTACTCCGTCCGTCGTTTACCTAATGTAGCTTACTGTGACTATATGCTAATGCTAATCCGGTTTTCGACGGCGAGCAGTCAGCAACGCAAGTATGCGAACCAAATCAAGCCTATCCGTCAGAACGGACACTTACTCCTCGTCACACTCCTGCTCGCGAACATGATTGTCAACGAGTCGCTTCCTATCATTTCGGATCCGATACTCGGTGGGGGTATACAGAGTGTCGTTGTAAGCACGGTGCTTATCGTCATGTGAGCCTTGTGTATCTTTTCGTGGCTGGGTGACGTCAGCCTTGTCACTCGAATGACTTTTGCCAAGGAGGATCGTCCTCACCTAGACCATATCGTCTGACACATGTTCTCTTGGCAGCTTCGCGGAAATCATTCCACAATCGGTCTGTACTCGGCATGGACTTTACATTGGCGCGAAGATGGTCTTCTTTGTACGTATTCTCTTATGGACCCTGGTACGTCTATCTATAGTTGTGCGATCGCTACGTGTCGTCAATACAGCACCGTAGGGAATTATTGCGTGGCCTGTCGCGAAGATTCTTGAATTCACACTCGGCCCACACCATGGCATTATCTACCGTCGTGCTGGTATGTATATTTGTCTTCTCTCTTTCTACATTCTAACGGCGTCTGTAGAACTGAAGGAGCTCATTGCGTTGCACTCGTCAGTCGGTGAGTATGGCGGGGACTTACGTTCTGATACCGTCACAATCATCGGAGCAACGCTCGATCTTCAAGAGAAGACTACCAGCCATGTACGTGCGCTTTATTTATCAACTAATTAGGCTGAACATCCGAGTAATTTGTAGGCGATGACCCCAATAGAGAACGTCTTTATGTTATCGATCAATGCTAAACTCGACTTTGAAACCCTTCGGGAAGTTTGTTTCACGGGCCACAGTCGTGTCCCAGTTTACGAAGAGATCGAGTTACCCGTTCCCAATGGTCAGAGTGCCAAAGCGAAGAAGATAGTAGGCGTGCTCCTCGTCAAACAGGTGTGTCTTACTCCTACTTTGCAGTTAGTCCATCGAAGAGTGACACTGATACGTGGCCCGCCACTCAGTGCCTTTTACTTGATCCTGGTGACGCGGTTCCTGTGCGCAGTCTTCCGTTACACAAAGTGCCATTCGTCGCACAGAATGAGCCACTTCTTGGTATTCTTGATAAATTCCAGGAAGGTCGTTCACACATGGCTATTGTCACGCGTACATCGGTAGAAAAGGCCTCATCAGTGAAGAAAGCTGTTAAGAAAAGCATCACGCAGCGCATTAAGGATCGCGTCGGGATCTCCGACTCTTCCTCCGATAATTCCTCCGATGAAGAACCCGCTCGAACTTCCCGCCATAAACCCCGGAAGACTCTGAGAATCTCGGAACCCCCGAATACAAGTGAGGATAGCACCATTAGAATGAGCGACCGTGATGGTACATCGCCAAGTGAAGGTACATCAGATAAAGACGAGGGTGGGCGTTCGTTCTCATTTCGAAGGAAGAGAAAAGGCAGCAAGAAGCGAGCGCGCCTAGAGGATGTTGAGATGGGAAATGTCAAGCCTTCATTGCAATCTGAGTCTCAGCCCAGGCCGGAAGACGGCCAGTCACAGTTGAAGAGAGCAAGTCTCGTTCAGTTTGCTTTGACGCCAGGTCTGGAACAGAGCATGCCTGCGGATGCTGTTCTTGCCGAAGAAGGTGCTAAGGAAGTGAGTTAGATGATATCGAGGGTTTAATAAACCCCAATAATCACTCGTCCTAGTTTCTTCTCGGTTTTGATCCGAACATCAACCCACTTGGCATTATTACGCTTGAAGACGTTCTTGAAGGTGTGTGCGGTCTTTATTCTCACCGACCAGTGTAATAACTCGGCGCAGAACTAATAGGTGAAGAGATCTATGACGAGTTTGATACGGAAGGCGCACGTCAGGGGGAAGTTACGTCATACGTACCCCCGCAATCTAACTTAACGGACCTTCACCTCGCACCGTCACTAGTGCGCAAAGGCTCTGCTCCCGAACTGTCCACACTCCCCGACGCACCCAATGCTGTACAATCGTCTGTACAATCGTCAGCTCAGTCCCCTCAACGCTCGGCAAGTGCTAGTGCCACACCCGTGTTGCGTCCTATGGCAATTCCGGCGCTCAAAGGCCTTTCGTTCCTTACAGGCCGCAGTCGCTCCAACCCCCCCACCCCGCGGGATAGCAAACCTCCATCTGTGCGCCCGACTGTCCCCGAAATGGATAAGAAGGAGAAACACCGTCTCTCCGCAGACGTCTATTCTGACGAGAAACCACAGGAAATCGTGATCGTTCCACTCGCCGACGTACCCGCAACGCCTGCACCCGCATACTTGCCCCTTCCTGTCGCCGCGCCCTCCATGCCAGGTGGTGGTCTGATCGACGACGCTGCGCGCATGCGTCAAGGGACGAGTGCCACCTCCCGAAGCACCTCACCTGGGCCATCGCTGTCTGAAGCACTTCTCCGTGCTCGGCGCCCGGCCACCCCACATACCCCCGGTATGACACCACCCAAAGGCACGCGCTTCAAGAGTAGCTTCACCGGTGTTGCGGACCACGTGTTGCGCCTCGGGGAACAACACCAACAACAGCAGGCCCAGGCCCAGACGTCCGGAGACCTCATGGGCGTGGATAACAATGGCGGCTTCAGCAGTGGAGCTACTGAGATGCCTTGGGGAGAATGAAATAGAACAGGTGATTGATCGTCGTGGGGAATGGGGAAGAGTAGCGGGGGATTTTCTTTGACTGATAATAGGTGTCTGACTTTCTTCGACTTACGAGTCATATCGTGCATCCTCTGCTCCCCTTGGTACAGTAGGGCCGTAGGCGTCGTTTATTGTGAATTTTTTGCGGTCCTCTAGAGTGCGGTGCTATCCAATGACAACCGTCGAGGCGAAGGAATAAATTTAATTTCTTGTAACCTGGGCCGTCGATAAAAACTTATTGGCGACCCTTGGGGTCCTTGGCAACATTCAATCCCGCCTATGTGACCATGCAAGTGGTAGCAGAACCAAAAAAAGTTACGTACCGAACGGAGGCACCGAAATCCCAAGGGACAGGAATCCAGACCTCCCCCCGAAAAACACCAAAAAAGAGGCCCAGGCTCGAGGGGTTGAAGGAACGAGGGGCCAAACGCAGTGGGCTACCACTGGGGTTCTAGGCTGTCGTGCCAGTGCTTGGACTTCCTGACTCGTAATTCCCCAGCGCTGAACCCGGGCTGGCCGGGCATGCCCGAGCCAATCCGCCATGGGCGGTCACAATTGAGGGCGTGGGGCAGTCACTGTGGTGGTGGCGGCGGCAGTGGTGATTGCGCCGTGTACCGCACTAGTACTGTAAACCGGCGGAACGGTAAGGTTACTGGAATCTCGGCTGCGTGTCCACAGGCATGCGTGCGTGTCGGCGCACCTGCGCACCCAAAGAAATTTGGGGGTAAGACATTGAATTTCAAAATCCCGGGGTTATTGCGCGTTTTGGTGAGTACGTGGGATCGGGAAATGGGGGTTGTACAAGTAAGAGGTATTGGGTATTGGGTAGGAAGAAGGACAGTACCGTCCGAGTCGGGGAAATCCCTCGACGGAGAGATTGGTGGAGGTGACTCGGATCAAGGGGTTTCTCTGACACTACCAACCTGCCCAACAAACCCCCACCTAATGGCGCTTCAAGTCTCTTCCCGATTGGTGGGCTATAAAGCTGCACATTGTGATGGGGCCAAGATCAGCTGGACCCCGTGAACGTGCCAGCGGCTCACCAGATCTCGCCTCAAACCTCAAAAAAAGGCCGCCGTCATTTATTGTATAAAATATTGTGTCCGAATCCTCGGGCGCGGAGCTCAAGCTTCTCATCGCGTGGTACTGTACAAATACAACAAATAAGAAGCCTCAAGCTCCGATGACGCAGACGTCCACCTCACCGACCACTCATGGCATAGCGAGGCACAGACACGACGTAGGTGATCGAGAGGTAAGGAAATGCACACAACAAACTGGTTTGGTGATATTTCCTTGTGTCTGCGTACTAAGCATACGGTTGATCGGTTTGTCTACTCATGGGCCGTACACACTGCTAATAAGCCAGTTTTCATAATGATTAACCTTTTACAAATTTCATAAATACAAGACGTCGGGTAGAAGGGCAGGATTCCGCAACAGTGATTGCCGAAGTCGAAGTTGAATGAAGTGTAAACGTGTGAAATAGGTTTGGAAGAAGGATCGTTTAAGGGAGATCACTGGCATGGTGTAGGCTTAATGGCTTATCAGGGGGGACGGCCAAAAAATGGGGATATCGTTGGATCGCGCTAATTTGATCGGGTGTGCGTTCTGAGTCGTCTCCCAGTGCCTGTCTTTGGCATCAAGTAACGTTATCAAGACGCAATAGAGAAGTACGGAGAATAATAAATGACGCCGTCCTACCTACCGTGGTAGCGCAGTTCTATTGGGCGCGAGTGAAGGGTCGTTCCTAGCGTCCGCTTCGATCTGGGCGCGCGGCCCTTAACTTGACCCTACGCCTAGCGTTTCCCTGCACGTTGCCTGGAATATCCGCTGGCTTCCTGCCGGTCAGATGCTAATGAAAAACAATAGTACCTCTAACGCCGGTCGCACAAGAATGTGCGAAGCCCCGATGGGCGAGGCGCTGCATACAGTACAGTACGACAGTGGGCGGAAATGGAGAGAAAAGATTTGACCAAGAGGAGAAGCCCTTGACGCAGGGGTCATGTACATTGGTCACAGGTCTTCCGAGTGTCCGCTTTCTCCACTTGCGCGTTTGCGCCCCCCAGTGAGGAGTGTCCTCCCGTACTGTCATTCTCCAAGTCCCCTACGGGCATGACTATCCCTAAAAGTGGACTTGGGCACGTGCATAAAGATGACGGGGCTCTGGATACCCTAATGATCTTAGAAAATCGACCAGGGCGAGGGGATATTTTCCCCTCGTGGGTCATCGACGGGAGCACGCATTATAAGGCCTTGTAATAAAATGTGAATGTTCCGATCAGTGAACATGAGACAGCAGCAGAGAAAGAGGTCAACGTGTGGGTACACATAGGACAAAGGAGTGTATGCTGAATAGATCAAAGGGTTTGATGTGAGGCTGGATGGCCTGAGAGACCTCGATCGATGAAGTGCGAATCATGGCTCGCGGTCTAACCAGATATGGAGAATTATAAGCGTACTATGTGCAGTGAGATCGAATGAGCTGGTGCACCCGTCGCACAAACGGTCCAACCATGCATCTTGATCTCGGAGAAATGCCCCAGGGCATTGCGGTGGCACCAGAGATTGCAGCCTTGACAAATTGGTAGGGAGTTAAAGCAGAATACTACTGTGCTAGGCTTGATGACTCAACTTACATCAAAAACGATCGTAATATAGCTCTCCCGACATTCAGCCGTCAATAGCCTGAGAGTGAAGGGACTCAAGGTCTGCCAATACCACTTACCCCCCTTCACAGCTTTGATGAAGACTCACGGAAGGAAGGGAATAACCCTTGAATGCCTGGTGCTAGCGACCAGGGTAATTTTTGCGGAGATGAGAAGAAGGATATGAAGTCGTCAACGTCATGCTAACTCGGAGGTGTGCGGCTGGGGATCGATGTATAACTACTCTAGAGTTGGTTATTTTTTCGCCCGAGTTTCCCTTCGGCACAAAACATCGACACAAAACAATCGGCCGCTAGGATGACACAGGCTTACCTGGACCATAGCAACCCGTCCACAGGAACATTTCGCTGTTGCAAGGTCGTGGCTCGTTCAAAGCGGCGTTTGAACAACAAACAACTTGAAGCAAGCTCATAACTGTGGACCCACACCGCACCGTGAGGGGTTACAAAATGCAAAATGCAATATTTACAGGCGTCAGAAAGGGTTACATTTATCAGAATCTTTTTGGAATTTGGAATTCGTCGAAACTGTCTGTTGACTGACAACGGTGACGTCATTACGGCATGACAACTTAGGGGCCACATCGTAAGTGGAATGATGTTAATGATGTTGGAATGTATTGGAGCAAACAAACTCAGGCTCGAACCAACGTAAACCCATCAAACGCCCCGCATGTCTTGAGTACACGCGAAGAAAAGAAGGTCGAACGGTCTATCGCAAAGGAAACTACAGTTGCCGAGAAACATGTCGCACAAGTTGGCAAAGCACTGAAGTCTGCCCAGAATGACGAGGGTAAGGCAGAGAAGGTGAGTCTACCTATTCACGGCGGTGGGCGTCACTTCTTTTCCGTGTATTGACACAGTTGAGCAGGCGATGCAAAAGGCACAGCAGGCGCGTGATAAGGCAGTCAAACAGGAGCACCTGAGTGCGCAGGCACTCAGCGATGCCCAGCACAAGCATGACCTCGCAGTTGCAAACGAAAACAAGGCATCAAATGACCTTTCTGTGTGTATTTGTCTAAGCACTACCCCCGCCAAAGCTACATTTACCAACTGTACACGTCTTCTTGCGTCGTGTCGCCGTTTGTTTCCTACTGCAGATGTGTCAGAAGCACCTTCAGGAAGCCCACCAGACCGTTGAGAGTCGGCGTACTGAACTAGTGCAAGCTCAGCGCAAGAAGGATTCTGGAGATGTAAGTGTATCAATCTCCAGTTTGAGCCAGGTATGCTGACACGTCTTAGGTGGCTCGTGTGGAACGCTTGCACCAGGCCCAACGAGGCACGGTCAGCGGGGCAGCTTAGGCTGAATCCAACGACATGTAGGGTAATAAACAGCCGGGCGCCCATCCGTCAAGTCGCTAAATGAATTATCATTTAGTTGCTAAGTTATAATCATCTATGTACAGTCACTCGTCTCTTACACGCCGGTTTCGGGTCCTTTGTTGCAAACGGTTTGGCCCCTGAGTCTATAGCTTTCGCCCCCTTTTTCTCAGCGGAAGCATTAGAACCCCTGCCCAAGGGTCGGAAGGGCGCCTCCAAGCATTGGTCTCATCACTTTCGTACTGGCACAAGCGTCTCCTGTCACGACCTTCGAAATTGTCCCTTGCACCCGTGGTATGGTCCTTTCTACATGGGGCTTAGCTCTTCGCGCTTGACACAGATGGGCAAAACGGCATTTTGGTCTCCAACACCGTCTTACTTGGGCGACAGCGGGTTTGCTGACATACAGCGTTGAACGAAAAGAGTGAACTTGTCAAAGATTCAATCACCATTTCCAGTTTCACTGTCCATGAGATGATCGTGATGATACTAACTAGTGAGGTAACACTAATGATTTTATCAAAGAAACATCAAAGGACCCGTCATCAGGAAAACAGCATATTCACTTATCTGTACTTAAAATGGCTTAAAATGGCTTAACAGATTTCTAAGCTATGTTCTCCAAGGCCCTAAACAGATACATGTTTTTTTTTCATTGGCATTTTTCATTTGGCTATTCAGCTATCATGGTAGGTGGCAGTCAAAGTTTAAATCACCTTGGACATAAAGAGGAGATTCACGTGCGCTTATCAGCGTCATCAAGATGGCGTGACCGTGACCGTCGCGGGTGACCTGTGTGACCTACCGAAAACTTGAAAGCTCAACTTGCGTCCGCTCCAGGAGGGGCGAAACAACGGGGCTACGTGGTCAATGTGTTCGAGTGATTCGTTGAGTGTAACTCTGAAAATCCCGTGCTCTGTGGCTGCGGTGCTCATGTTATACGCTACTTACAGAACTCCGCCTAAGGCGGAGTGTGATGATGCCGTAAGCGGACACTGCCCAAGCGTGACTCGCCGCCGCCGTCCACGTCGACAACAAAAGCACACCACTTTACTCACTCCATGCGCTGAATCTTAAAAGCCTTATTCTTGCTATTCTCTTCTAATCCAAGATGCACAAAAATCCCTTTGTGCCGCAACCACCTCTTTACAACCCTCCTCAACCACCACTACCCCCGGGTCCACCACCTCCTCAAAACAACCAACCAGATTATTCGGCATATTGGGCGGCCGCTTCAGCAGCAGCAGTAGGTCAGCCTCAAGCGCAGCAAGGATACAACCCACAGTGGTCATCTGCCCCGGCCCCAGCGCCTGCACCCTTACCACCGCGCCCTCCACCGGAGCAGTCTGCCAGCAGCAGCAGCAGCAGCAACAGCAACAGCAACGTGCACAACAGGCGCTGTTTCAGCCACCACAAGCGCAACCACAACCCCCCGCCGTCCAACCGTATCCTCCTTATCAGCCCCAGGCCGTTGCAGGATTTGTGCAGCCATATGTTCCCCAAGCTGCGCCAATTCCACCTCAGCCTGCTCCTGTTGTTCAAAATCCGTATGGTCAACAACCCCAACAACCAGGACGGCAGTTTTACCCACAACAACAGCAGCAGCAGCAGCGTCCCAGCCAGCCGTTTAACCACCCACCACCACAACAGCAACTGCACCATACACCCCCTCAGCACCCACCGCCCGCAAAGAGGCA
>WNFQ01014301.1_pt1 | contig 13031 bp, 9 predicted proteins | sample 5400171 | NCBI WGS metagenome assembly WNFQ01 (sample SAMN13153356, study PRJNA577476) | soil metagenome | isolation source: 20 cm soil under Madrone tree | place: USA:California | collected 2016-06-14
TGAATCTGTTGACTGGACCGACGGGTAGACTAGGGTTTGCTGCGGGCCCCCCACTCCGCGTCGAACCGCACTCGATCGTAGAAAGACTTCTGCGTCCCAACGCCCGCGGTTGAGAGTGCTGCGTACAGGTTGGCGCGCCGTACCGCCTCGCGTTCGGGAAGCCCTTCCCCCAAGAATACGGCGAAGCTGCCAATGAAGGCATCGCCGGCGCCGGTGCTGTCGACACTCTTCACCGGGAATGCGGGCAGGTGCTCCATGCCTTCCTTCGCCGCCAGCAACGAACCGTTGGCGCCGAGCGTAATAATGACGCGGCGAATGCCGTAGCTCAGCAACTTCTCCGCACACTCCTTTGCATCTTCGAGATTTTTTACTGGCATTCCTGTAATGGTCTCGGCTTCGCTTTCGTTGGGAACGAAATAGTCGAGGCCCTCGACAGCTTTGAAATTGATGGGCTGGCCAGGAGCGGGATTCAGAATGCAGCGAATGCTGTGCTTTCGGGCAAAACCGATTGTGTAATAAACGGTCTCAAGCGGAATTTCGAACTGGAGGACGATGCAATCGACCGCTTTCAGCAAGTCTGCGGCAGCATCGACGTCGGCCGGCTTCAATTCGTCGTTCGCGCCCTTGACCACGAAAATGCGGTTTTGTCCGTTGGGCTCGACGAAGATCGGAGCCACGCCGCTGGATACGCCTTCGACCTGCTTTACATGAGTGGCATCGATGCCGAGCTTCTTGAAATTCTCGATCGTCGCCGGACCGAACAGATCACTGCCGACCCGCGCCACCATGAATACCGCGGCCCCGCACAGCCGGGACGCTGTTGCTTGATTGGCGCCCTTGCCACCGAATCCCAGGTCGAATTTTTGACCGAAGATAGTTTCGCCGGGTTTGGGGAAACGGCCGGTAAAAGTGGTCAGGTCAATATTCGCGCTGCCCACCACCGCAATTCGAGGAATTTTCGCCATGGTTCAGGAGACCCTACAGATAGATTTGATTCCAGCCACGAAGTGCAAAGGTGAAGAAGGCCGAGTCTATTCACTGGCCTAGACTGGTGTCAACGGGGATTTGGAAGCAGGCTCGCTCGGTGAACGCCTGCTAAAGCCACAATTCTCGATTCCCACTTTCCAAACCTCCCGCGCTGCGGGTGCTGGCTGGGCGTAACAAAAGTTTTCGAAAGTATTGGTGATGCAATTCGGTACTGGCCGGTAAGGGATCAGCCTTGGGTGGTTTGGAGAGAGCGGAGGGTCAAAAAACGACGGTCGCGCGCATCGTTAACTAGAGAGTATTTGTTCTCATGCATGGCCTCCAACGCGGTATTTGGACTGCGAGGGATTGGGGAGATCGGAGCTGCGTTTCGATTGTTACACGCCACCAGGCACCGCACCAGCACAGCGTTCGCTTCAGAAGAGAGCAACTGCCGTTAAACAGGCGTCGAAGGTCAGAACCCGATTGTGAGTAGAATGGGGATTGTTCGACCGCGTTTCATGGTCTCTTTGACGACACATTATTCGCCATACGGCACCCAGATATTCTTCACCTGGGTAGCGTGCTGAAGGAACCAGCGGCCTTCACCCTGCTTCACATCAAACCAGTCGATGGAGCGGCCTTCGTTGGTGAACACCTGCTTAAGGTTTCCGACCGAGTAAAACTTGGCGGCGGCGGCGCTGGCTTCATCCGCGAAACACCAGATTGCGTCCACGTCGTCGTGCTCCGCCAGTACTTTCAAAAGCTGAGAGGTATAACCGGTGACGATGTTGACGGCTCCAGCGGGCAAATCGCTGGTGTCGAAGACCTGGTACAGCTCGGCGGTGATCAACGGATAAGCCTCGGAGGGAACCACGACGGCAGTGTTGCCGGCTGCGAGCACCGGCATGGCCAGCGACAGAAACCCAAGTAACGGGGCATCGTTCGGACAAATGACGCCGACCGTTCCGAGGGGCTCATTCATGGCCAGCACAACGTTGCGGAACGGAGGGTTGTGCACCGCACCATCGAACTTGTCCGCCCAGGCCGCGTACGAGAAGATGCGCTCGATGCCGAGCGACACTTCGGCTGCCGCCTGAGTTTCTCCTACCACTGCCGCCAGGCGCCGGGCAATCTCCTTGCTGCGCTGCGAAAGATTTTCTGCCAGGTAGTAAAGAACCTGCGCGCGGGTGTGCGCCGTGCTTTTGGCCCAGGCGGAAGCCTTGTGCGCGGCTTCGACCGCGTTGCGAATGTCTTTTCGATTGCCCAGTGGGGCCTCGCCCAGAAGCCGGCCGTTCGCGGTTCGCACTTCCATGCTGTAGCCTGAGTCGGGGCGAGCCTGTTTACCACCGATGTAGAGCTTCACGGTGCGGTCGATTGCCGGCGTCGTCGAATCGGAACCGTCGGTTGATTCCTGATCTAACTTCTGGCCGGCAGGCGGCGGCAGAGCAGGCAAAGCCTTGGCATTCTTGAACCACACCGGCTCCAGATACTCCAGCAGGCCTTCCCTGCCGCCCTCGCGTCCATAGCCGCTTTCGCGGTAGCCGCCAAATTCACAGGAGGCGTCAAACAGATTGGTGCAGTTGACCCAGACCACTCCAGCCTTGAGTTGCGAAGCCACGTGTAGAGCCACGTTGATGCTCTCGCTCCAGAGGCATGCGGCCAGACCATAGACCGTGTTGTTTGCAAGTTCGACCGCCTCACGGGGCGTGCGGAACGTCATCGTGGCCAGCACCGGGCCGAAAATTTCCTGCTGGGCGACGATCGACGTCGGATGCACATTACTGAGCAGCGTCGGCGGATAATAGAATCCGCGCGAGGGCAGTTCGATTTGTGGCTGCCAACAGGTTGCGCCTTCCGCGACTCCCTGTTCCACAAGCCGCTTGATGCGGTCTAACTGCACCCCTGCCACGATGGCGCCAATATCGATGGACTTGTCGAGCGGAGACCCGGCGCGCAGCGTGCTCATGCGATCGCGGACCTTGGCGATGAGTGGTTCTGCGATACTCTCCTGCATCAGCAGGCGGGAACCGGCGCAGCAGACTTGTCCCTGATTGAACCAGATGCCGTCCACCAAGCCTTCGACCGCACTGTCCAGATCGGCATCCTCGAAAATGATAAACGGAGACTTGCCTCCCAGCTCGAGGGATAGCCGCTTGTGGCCAGTCGCGGTCGCGCTGCGGATGGCGCGTCCCACTTCCGTCGAGCCGGTGAACGCTATCTTCGCGACGTCGGGATGCCTTACCAGCGCTTCGCCCGTCGAACCGTCGCCGGTAACAATGTTGACCACGCCTGCCGGCAGCCCGACTTCCTGGCAGATTTCGGCAAAGGCGAGCGCGGTCAGCGGAGTGAACTCTGCAGGCTTTAGGACAACCGTGTTGCCCGTGGCCAGGGCTGGCGCAATTTTCCAGGCCAGCATGAGCAACGGGAAGTTCCACGGGATAATTTGTCCCACCACGCCGCAGGCTATGTAGCCGGGAAATTCCTGCCCCAATAATTGTGCCCAACCGGCATGGTGATAGAAGTGGCGAATCACCAAGGGGATGTCGATGTCGCGGCTCTCGCGGATGGGCTTGCCATTGTCCATGGTCTCAAGAACGGCCAGGCGGCGGGAATGCTTTTGCATGGTTCGCGCCAGCGCATAGAGGTAGCGAGAGCGCCCGTGTGGAGTGAGCGCCTGCCACTTCGGCAGAGCGGCACCGGCTGCGCGAACCGCAGCGTCGATATCCGCCGCCGATCCTTGTGCGACATCGGCGAGCTTCTCGCTGCTGGATGGGTCCGTGGTTTCGAAGTAGTGGCTTTCCACCGGCTGGTGCCAGGCGCCGGCAATGAAATGTCCGAAGCGGCGGCCATGATGGTCGAGCCAGCTTAAGGCTTCCTTTGGATCCTCGGGCGCGGGGCCGTACTCCATGGTGACGAATTTCTCAGCAATGCTCATTCCGGCGTGCTCGATTCCTCTGACGTTAACCCCGGACCTGCTGTGTAGAGACGTAGTTTGCTACGTCTTGCTGGTCGCGGAAGAGACGTAGCAAGCTACGTCCTACAAACCGTCCGATCAAACGCAGGACCTTCGAGGTATGAGGTCACGCGATCGGATGGCGGTAATCTGCCGAATACCGCCCGGTCACATGGTGTTCGAGTTGGCGCTCTATGTCATTCAACAAACCACTGGCTCCAAAGCGGAACAGTTCCGCTCTCATCCACGACGTCCCGAGTTCTTCTTTCATCAGCGCCAGCCATTCGATCGATTGCTTCGCGGTGCGGATCCCTCCCGCAGGCTTGAACCCGACTGCCATGCCCGTTTCCTGCGCATATTCGCGAATGGCACGCGTCATCGCAAAGCCAACCGGCAGCGTCGCATTGGTAGGTTCTTTGCCGGTCGAGGTCTTGATGAAGTCCGCGCCCGACATCATGGCAACGAAGCTGGCGCGCGCGACATTGCGCAGCGTAAGCAAATCGCCGGCGCCCAGAATCACTTTCATGTGAGCCGAACCGCTGGCCTGTTTGCAAGCGGCAATTTCATCGTAAAGGGCTTGCCATTTCCCGCCAAAGACGTGAGCCCGTGTGATAACCACGTCGATATCGTCGGCTCCCGCTTCTACCGAGCGGCGAATTTCGGCCACGCGTTCGGCCAGCGGAGAAAGGCCGGCGGGGAATCCGGTGGAAACCGCGGCAACCCGCACGCCGCTACCCTCGAGGGCCCGCACCGCCGTCTCCACAAAAGTGTGGTACACACAGACGGCGGCCACCTTGAGGTCCAATTCTTCGACTCCCAGGCGCTTTACCAGGTCGTCCTGAAGCGGGTGACGGGCTTTAGCACACAGGCGGCGTACGCGTTCTTCGGTGTCGTCGCCTGACAATGTCGTTAGGTCCATACAGGAGATGGCGCGCAACAGCCATGCCGCCTGCCAGTCTTTCTTTACGGTGCGGCGCGCGACATGACTTTGCGCCCGGCGTTCAACCGCGCTGGTGTTAACGCGAACCTGTTGCACCCAGTCGAGGTTGAGGGGAATGCCGCTATTCGAGATCAGCGGACGTCCTGCAAGCGTGGCTACGGGACCAGTGGAGTCGGGGGTGAAGGCATCCGAGGCAGGGCGGGCGTGGCGGCCATCCGCAACCTCGTAGCGTCTTCGATTCTCGGCTGACATCGACGATTCTCCGCGCAAAACCCGGCTTTCATCGAATCAGTTTCGGTCGCGTCACTGACAAAGACGAAAAGCCGTTCCGGGACGGCTGTTTCCGAATGCAATTGTACGGCAGATGAGATCGAAAGGGTAAATGGGCACCGAGAGGCCAAGTGACGTGAAGTTCCCTGCTTCAACATTCGCTAATGTGTACTTGCGATTCCCCAGTTTGGCCTTGACATGATTTCGCTCCGAAAGCTAGGCTACGACACTGTTTCCTCTCCGGAGAAGACCGATTCTGAAACATTTGAAACACCCCCGTGTTCGGGGCGCCCTCATTGCATTGCTAATTCTGATCTCGCTGGCCGGCGCAAGTCCCGTCTCTGCCGCCGCAAAAAAGATCATTTTTGATACCGATCCCGGAACCGACGACGCGCTGGCGTTGATGCTGGCACTCAACTCGCCGGAACTGGACGTGCGCGCGATTACGGTAGTTCCCGGAAACGTGACCGCAAGTCAAGGCCTGGAGAACGCGCTGCGGATGGTCTCTCTTGTCCATCGCTGTGACATCCCAGTCGCAGCCGGAGCGCAGCATCCACTGTTTCAAAAACTGATCACGGCTGAGTTCTGGCACGGCAAAAATGGTCTGGCCAATGTCGAACTGCCAGCGAGCAAGTGCAAAGTGGCACCCCACGAGATCACCCTGGTTCCGGTCGGGCCGCTGACCAACATCGCGCTCGCTCTCGAAAAAGATCCTTCGATTGTGCCGCTGGTGAAAGAAGTCATTCTCATGGGCGGTTCGCTCAAAGGCGGCAATGTGAATGCCGCCGCCGAAGCCAATATCTATAATGATCCTGAAGCCGCTCAGCTCGTTTTTCAGGCGGGGTGGCCTTTGACCATGGTCGGGCTGGATGTTGGCGACAAGACACTGCTCTCCCAACAGTATCTGGACGAATTGGGGCGAACCCATGGTCCGGTGAATGACTTCATTCATGCGGTAGCCAAATACCTGATCGATCTCTCGGCGCAGTTTCGCTCGCCAGGCACTCCGATGTACGATCCTCTCGCCGTAGGCGTGGCCATTGATGCAACCCTGGTGAGGGCTCCAGAGATGCATGTAGATGTCGAAACTCGGGGCGAATTCACCCGCGGTGAAACAGTGGCAAACCGTAATGGATACGTGGAGCGGAACGTGTTCCACGGCGATCGCTACGTGATTGAAGGCGTGGACAAGGTCACACCCAACGCGAAAGTTTGCATCGACGTCGAGGCGGATCGGTTCCTGCAGCTGTTTCTATCCAGAATCAAGGGTAAGTAATGAGGAGAGAGCGAACACGATGGTATCGGGAATTCCGGATCGACGTCAGTTCTTAGGGGCAATGGCGACCATGGGAGCAATCGCGGCAGCTGGCAAAAGCCAAGCGCTTAACGCGGCCTCCGGCGGTTCTGCGGTGCGCTGGCCCAAACTCGCGGGCAGCCCTGTGCTGGATAGCCTGCATCCGGTGATTGAGCACTCGCGCGATGTGCATACCAACGTACTGTGTGGATACAGCCTTCACCGATTTTTCGACTCACGTGAAATTTCAAGTGGACTATGCCGGGCGGCACTGGTCGGATTCCGACGGGCTCTTCGCCTGCATGAAGCGGGCGATGGACAACGGGATTCCCATCCTGGATGGCAAATTCCTGGCGCTTGTGACTCGCCCACAGTTGGAGCGCATTTTTGCCGCCAACCTTGAACTGCCCATGCTCGACGAAAAGATGGAAATCTGGCACCAGGTAGGTGCGGTGCTGGAGGAGAAATACGATGGGCGCTTTCACAATTTTGTGAAGTCGTGTCCGGCGCGCTTATACGACAACGGTGCGGGTTTGATCGATCGGCTGGTGAAAGAATTCCCACGCTTCAACGACGTCAGCCCGTACGATGGTGCGATCATCAAGTTGTACAAGCTCCCGCAACTGGGAATCTGGTTTGTTTATTCCGCGCTCAGAACGAGCGGACAGTTCCCTCTCGCCGACCTGGACAAGATGACGGCGTTTGCCGATTACATTGTTCCCGTGGCATTGCGGCTCTTGGGGATCACGAGTTATTCGCCAGAACTTGAGCACGCGATCGAGGCCTACCAGATGATTCCGCGTGATAGCCGGCAGGAAATTGAGATTCGCGCGCACTGCATCTACGCCACCGCGCTGCTCTGCGAAGAGATCAACAATCTTCGTCCCAAAAACCAGCAAATTATTCTTCCGCAGATCGATGCCCGCCTGTGGACCCACTATCACACCACCTGGTGGCCGCATCATTTGACCAGGACGATCATGTATTGAATAGGGGTTGCAGCTGTCGATGCGAAGGTGGGGGCCCATGAAGCGTTCTTTTCTCTCTGGCCGCAGGCTTTTCTCTGGTCGCACACTGCGGGCCGCGGTTGCTTTTATTATTCTTGCCATGTGCCCGGTTTTTTCCGATGAATGGAAGGCGCGCCACGCTCTTATCTCGCCGAGGGCGTGATGAACCTTTCCGAGCCTCCGGCCCCGGATGAGGTCTTCTTCTCCGGACCGCAGGATTCTGCCGCTGCCGGCGGTTGGCTCGCGGGCTTGAAGGCCTGGCGGTCCGATCGCCTTGCCCGCATGCGTTACGACGGCTCGCAATACGACCGGCCAGAGCTGGCATGGATGCAGCAGATCTTCTCGCAAATGCAACTGCTCATCTGGGACCGGGCTTTTTACGACCCGGGTACTGGCGAATATACCGTGGACCGCTTTCTATCCGACGCGGAAAGCCGCATCGGCCCCATCGATGCCGTACTGATCTGGCGCGTTTATCCCAATCTCGGCGCAGACGACCGGAACCAGTTCGATCTTTTGCGTGATCTCCCGGGCGGCGTTCCCGCCCTTCGAGAGATGGTGCAAGAGTTTCACGGTCGAGGAGTGAAAGTATTTTTCCCTGGGTAGCAATCTCGCAGTTGCTCTAGGATATTGGCGCGGACGGCGTGAATTTTGACACTCTCGAGAGTATTCCGGCCCAATTCAGGCAGGCCGCGGACACCACCGGGCATCCGCTTGCGCTCGAGCCGCAATTTGATATTCGCGACGAATCGATCGTATGGGCCAACATCGGCTGGAACGATTGGGTGACGTGGGAGGGCAAGGAATATCATTTTGTGCCTATGGTAAGCAAGAGCAAGTGGTTCGAGCCGCGGCACATGGTCAACGTCACTGACTGCTTTACGCGCGACAAGACGGACAGCTTGCAGCACGCTTTTTTTAACGGACAGGGTTATGCCACGCTCGATAATCTCTGGGGCTTTTGGTAGGGGACTACACCGCACGACGCCGAAGCCATCCTGCGTTTCACGCGAATCGAACGGACCGTGGCAGAGAACCTGTGTAGTCCAGACTGGGAGCCGCACTCCCCAATGCTGCAGGCGGGAGTATTCGCCAGCCGGTTCCCCACGGCCGAGAGCACGCTGTGGACCATCGTCAATCGCAATGAGCATGCGAGCACAGGAGAACAGATCCGCACCCCTCATCGAGGGGGAATGCATTACTACGATTTGTGGCGCGGCACTGAGTTGACGCCTGCGATACACGGGAACGAGGCGACCCTCGGCTTCAGCGTTGAGGGTCTGGGCTTCGGCACCGTGCTGGCTACGGAGCGGTTCCCGGCCGCTGGTCCGGGCGCTGATCCTCTCAAAAACCTTCTTTCTTATATGGCGGAGCGCTCGCGGCGTCCGCTCTCGAGCTACTCGCGGGAATGGAACCCTCTGGCGCAGAAGATGGTCGAGATCCCGGCCACCAAGCGGGCGCAGAGTGCGCCTCCGGGAATGGTTCGTATTCCGGGAGGAGACTACGACTTTCACGTGCGCGGGATTGAGATAGAGGGCGGAAATGATCCCGGGGTTGATGTGCAATATCCCTGGGAAGATGTCCCGCGGCGCGCACCATAATTTCCTGCGCGACTGGAAGAACGGTAGCTACGCCGACGGGTGGGACAAATCTGCTGATGTCACCCGGGCGTGACCGCGCCGGAACGATCGGCTTTCGCTGTGTGGTGGACGCGCAGTAGCCTCACTAGGGAGAGCGTTATCGAGTCAATTCCGGGGAGCCCTGCTGCGGTTCCGCTGTACAAAGGAAGACCATTCGTATAAGAATGAACCACAAAACACCGCCTCTCTCGCGGGGTTCGTGGGTTTCAGTTGGGGGAGCAAAGCTTGTACTTCAGGCCCGGGACACTCGATGAAGCAGTTCATGTGCTGGCTGCACACGGTGGTCAAATTCTGTCGGGTGGCACGGATTTTTTTCCCGCCTTGGGTGATCGGCCTCTCCCCCGTTCAGTGGTTGACGTTTCTGATATCTCCGAAATCAAAGGCATCGCGGTCGAATCCGACCAAGTGCGCATCGGGGGGCTCACCACCTGGAGTCAGGTCATTGCCGCTGCGCTCCCCCGCTGCTTCGACGCGCTGAAAAGTGCTGCCCGGGAAATTGGCGCGATTCAGATACAGAACCGAGCTACGGTAGCTGGCAACCTCTGTAATGCTTCGCCTGCCGCGGACGGCGTGCTTCCGCTGCTGGCGCTCGACGCCGAAGTAGAACTGGTTTCGGCGGCGGGTTCGCGTCGCCTGCCGCTTGCCGATTTCATTGTGGGCAACCGCAAGACGCTTCGTCGTCCCGATGAGATTCTCAGCAGCGTGATTGTTTCCCGACGGCTCGACGACGCCGCGTCCGCGTTTCTGAAGCTCGGCGCCCGACGTTACCTGGTGATTTCGATCGCCATGGCGGCGGCGATCGTAAAGACGGACGGAGCAGGCTCGGTCGCTGAAGCTCGCGTGGCGGTCGGGTCATGCTCGGTGACCGCGCAAAGGCTCACCGCCCTTGAGGCTGCCCTGGTCGGCGCCCCGGCGCGAGTTGGGTTGAGCGCGCTTGCTTCTCGAGAACACCTCACCTCGCTCTCGCCCATCGATGACGTCCGTGCGACTGCAAATTACCGGAGCGATGCTGCCCTGACTCTGATTGGGCGCGCGCTCGACGCTTGCGTGGGGAATTACTGATATGGTCACAACAACTTCTCCCCGGCCCGACACGAACGCTTCGATCGCGTTCTCGGTAAACGGCAAAAGCGTCACCGCCTGCGTTTCGCCGCTGGAACGGCTCTCCAAGGTCCTGCGCGAGTCCCTCGAACTCACAGGAACCAAGGTCGGCTGTGATGCCGGCGATTGCGGCGCCTGCACCGTTCTAGTGGATGGCGATCCGGTCTGCTCTTGTCTAGTGGCGGCGGGACAGATTGAAGGTCACGAAATCACGACCGTCGAGGGACTCTCCGTGCGCCCGCCGATCTGCGATCGTTTGCAGAAGTCGTTCCTCCGCCATGGAGCGGCGCAATGCGGTGCGTGCACACCGGGCATGCTGGTGTCGGCAACCGCTTTACTCGAGCATAATCTTACGCCCAGCGAAAACGATGTCATGGACGCGATTGGCGGAGTGCTTTGCCGCTGTACCGGTTATCGCAAGATTATTGCCGCTGTGCTCGATGCTGGCTCCCGCGACAGCCCGGAGCCCTCGCCGTTGGCTGGAAGCGCTGTTGGGAAAAGAGTCGTCCGTCTCGATGGCCACGGCAAAGTGAATGGTACGGAGATCTTCGGCGCCGACGAAATTCCCGCCCGAGCGCTGGTGGTACGAGCAATCCGTAGCCCTTACGCTCGGGCGCAGTTCCGCTTCGGCGATGTCAACGCTTTCGCAGCCGCACACCCGGGAATCGTGCGCGTTCTAACCGCAAAGGACGTACCGGGCGAGAACCGTTATGGCGTGATTACACGATTTGCCGACCAGCCTGTGTTTGCCGAAGTTGAGGCCAGGTTTCGGGGTGAAGCCGTAGCTGCCGTTGTCGGTGAGGCGGAAGCGATCGAGGGCATCGACTTCGCAAGCTTTCCCGTCGTTTGGGAAGAACTGCCCGCGCTGACCACGATTGCATCGGCGCTGGTATCGGACGCTCCGCGCATCCACTCCATGCGCGAAGGAAATGTGCTGGTACGAGGTCGGGTGGTTCGCGGTGACGTGGACAAGGCTCTGGCGGAAGCGGACGTAGCTGTCGAAGGTGAGTACGAGACGGGTTTTGTCGAGCATGCTTACATCGAACCCGAAGCAGGCTTTGCCCGGCGGGTGGGCGACGGGATTGAGGTTCAGGCCTGCACCCAGGCTCCGTACATGGACCGCGCTGACATCGCGACAATTCTAGGAATCGCTCCGGAGGCCGTTCGCATCATTCCGACGGCCGTTGGGGGCGGCTTCGGGGCCAAGCTGGACCTATCGGTGCAGCCATTCGTCGCCCTCGCGGCGTGGATTCTTGGCCAGCCGGTGCGAATGGTTTACTCGCGCTCGGAATCGATCGTCTCGACCACCAAGCGTCACCCTGCGAGCATACGTATTCGTGCGGGCGCGACTCGTACCGGCAAGCTGGTGGCGATGGACTTCGTCGCCGACTTCAACACCGGAGCCTACTCCTCCTGGGGGCCGACCGTTGCGGCACGCGTGCCGGTCCACGCGTCGGGACCTTACCACGTCCCAAACTACCGAGCGCTTACCCGAGCCGTGCACACGCATCTGGTGCCAGCAGGGGCTTTCCGAGGTTTCGGCGTGCCGCAAGCCGCAATCGCACAAGAACAGCTTTACGACGACCTGGCTGACCGGCTCAAGATTGATCGGCTGGAATTCCGAATTATGAATGCGCTGAACGACGACACGCCTACGGTCACCGGACAGGTACTCGGCCAGGGCGTGGGAATTCGGGTGTGCTTTGAGGCTTTACGGCCCAGGTGGTCAGCAGCCCGCGCCGAGGCGGCGGAGGTCAATGCGAAGGCAATCGGTCCGCTTCGTCGAGGTGTGGGCGTTGCGGGCATGTGGTACGGCTGCGGCAACACTTCTCTTCCGAATCCTTCGACTATTCGCGTGGGATTGAAGCCCGACGGGAGGATTGGGCTTCATCAGGGTGCGGTGGATATCGGTCAAGGTTCCAACACCATCGTGACCCAGATTTGTGCTGACGCGCTTGGCGCTCCCATCGATCGCTTCGATCTGGTCTCGGGAGATACATCGATCACGCCGGATTGTGGCAAAACATCTGCCTCACGCCAGACCTTCGTCACGGGAAAAGCCGCCCAGATGGCGGGAACGGAACTGCGGCGTGCCATCCTGCGGTTGGCAGATGCTTGCGAGTGCGCGGGCATTGTTTTCGAAGATGGTGGCGTTACTGTTAGAGAGGACGATAAGCAACACAATCTCACTCAGCGCACGCTTGCCTTGCGGGACTTGCCGCTGGATAAGCACGGCTACGTGCTTACCGGCGAGGCAACTTTCGATCCTCCCACCAGCCCGCTGGATGAAAACGGCCAAGGCACTCCTTATGCCGTCTTCGGATTTGGCGCGCACCTGGCCGAGATTGCCGTCGATACTGAACTGGGCACAGTGCGGATGCTGAAGATCACCGCCGCTCACGATGTCGGTCGTGCCATTAATCCGACTCTTATCGAGGGGCAAATCGAAGGTGGCGCTGCGCAGGGTTTGGGAATGGCGCTGATGGAAGAATTCTTTCCCGGCAAGGGCGAGAATCTTCACGACTACCTGATCCCATCCGCTGGCGATATGCCGCCGGTGGAGTCAATACTCATCGAAGATCCGTCTCCGATTGGCCCCTTCGGCGCCAAAGGGATCGGCGAACAGGCTGTGATTCCAACAGCGCCCGCCATCCTCAACGCGATTCACGATGCGATTGGGGTCCGCATCCACCGCGTGCCTGCGACGCCGGACCGCATTCGCGCTGCGATTCTCGCCGCCCGCAGGGAAGAAAAACGTGCCTGAAGACGACGCCATCCGATGCGATGCCTGTCCCGTCCTGTGCTACATCAAGCCGGGAAGGACGGGCGCGTGCGATCGTTACGGCAACGAGAACGGACA
>WNFQ01009079.1_pt1 | contig 13028 bp, 14 predicted proteins | sample 5400171 | NCBI WGS metagenome assembly WNFQ01 (sample SAMN13153356, study PRJNA577476) | soil metagenome | isolation source: 20 cm soil under Madrone tree | place: USA:California | collected 2016-06-14
GACGACACGCTGCGCATTGCCGGCGCATTGCAGTCGCGCATCCTCGAAGTACTCGGCCGCGCGCTCTGTATTCGAACCATTGACGCCGGGTCCTGCAACGGCTGCGAGTTGGAGATCCACGCGCTCAACAATCCGCTCTACAATATCGAACGGCTGGGTATCCGCTTTGTAGCAAGTCCGCGGCACGCTGATCTACTGTTGATCACGGGACCCGTTGCCAGAAACATGGAGGCGGCGTTGCGACGCACCTATGATGCCACGCCGGACCCGAAGCTCGTCGTTGCGATCGGCGATTGCGGTTGCACGGGCGGAATCTTCGGCGAAAGCTACGCCACTTGCGGTCGCGTATCCAATGTGGTCCCGGTCGATGTAGCGGTGCCCGGCTGCCCGCCGAGCCCCCATCAGATCCTCACTGCGATTCTGACCGCCATCTCCAAGCCGGCATCCGGCGCCTCGAGCGTTCGGAGCGGTGTCCGATGAGACGCGCTAGGCTCTGCTCGATTCGTGCCTCTTGCTCTTGGTTGCGTAGCTGACTCCGTGTTTGGCAAGATATTCGCGGATGAGTTGGCGGACGACCTGGGACGGTGTCAGATCCTGTTGCGCACACAATGCCTCGAACGCTTTCTTCTTGTTTGGATCAATCAGCAGAGTGAAGCGGGCGGTTTTCGATTCCATTCGCCGACAATATCATAGGATGTGCCTATGATGTTAATCATATTAACATCCGGAAGCCGCAGGCCGCGCGGAGTTTCCTTCTGCACGAATGTCGGCTCGGTCGCGCCTGATGTCGCGTTGGTCCTCCGCTCCGCCATTGTCGCGGCGTAGATCTTCGGACACTACTCAAAGATTGAGCGTCCCTGGTATCCTTAGTGGGTCCATGGACTCCTTTGGCTGCCGAATCCGTAATGAAAACACAATTCGCTTACGCTGTTGCCCCTAGCGGGGCAGACTTTGTCGTGCTTTAAGGCGCGTGTTTTCCCTTTCTCTTAGCTGAGCCCCGACGTGGCCCGCTCCAAGCCGCATCGTCTGCGCAAGCTGCTCGTCGTCGTGGGCGTCGCGCTCGCAGCGCTGGTGGTCCTCGCTGCAGTCTGGACCGTGTATCTCGACCGCGTCGTAACCCGGGATTTCCAGGGTCGCCTGTGGTCGGTGCCGGCGCGCGTGTACGCCGAGCCCCTCGATCTTTACGCCGGTGCTCGGGTGACGGCCGACGAGCTCGAAGAGGAGCTGCGCCGCCTCCACTACCGCAGCGGCGATCCTGCCGCGGGGCCCGGCGTGTACCGCAGACACGGCGGCGACTTCGATCTCCATGCGCGCCGCGTGCGCTTTGTAGACGAGATCCGGGAGCCGGAAATCGTATCGATCCATGCGGGCGGCGACTCGATCATCGGTCTTCGGCAAGCCGATGGCACCGAGCTGCCCGTGTTCCGCCTCGATCCGCTCCTGGTCGGCAATGTGTTTCCCGTCCACGGCGAGGACCGCATCGTTCTGTCGCCGGACGATGTGCCCCCGCTGCTGCGCCTGGGCGTCAAAGCCGTCGAGGACCGGCGCTTCGACGAACATCACGGCGTGGACCCGTACGGCATCTTGCGCGCCCTGTGGGCAGACCTCCGCGCCGGGCGAGTGATTCAAGGCGGCAGCACCCTGACCCAGCAGCTCGTCAAGAACTACTTTCTATCGGACGAGCAGACCATCGGCCGCAAGGCAACCGAGGCCGTGATGGCCCTCCGGCTCGAGGCGCACTTTTCCAAAAACGACATCCTGGTTGCGTACCTCAACGAAGTCTATCTCGGCCAGGACGGCCCGCGCGCCATCCATGGATTCGGACTCGGCAGCGAGTACTTCTTCGCCAAACCACTGGCCGAACTCGACGTCGGCGAAGTCGCGCTGCTGATCGGGCTATGTCGTCCTGCAGGAACTGGCCGATGCGCGGCTGATCGACGCCGCAGCCGCGAAACGCGCCGCCGCAGAACCTCTCGGCCTCCGGCCTCCCGGCGGCAGCTACGTGCCGGCCTATCTCGATCTGGTCCGCCGGCATCTGAAGCGCGACTACGCCGAGGCAGATCTCGCCGCCGCCGGGCTCACGGTGTACACGACGCTCAATCCGCGCGCGCAGGCAGCGGCGGAGCAGTCGCTTACGCGGCACTTGAGTCGTCTGGATGCCGCGAGCCGCGTGCGTGATGCGCACCTCGAGGGCGCGATAATCGTCGCCGATCCGAACAGCGGCGACGTCGTCGCCGTCGTGGGCGGGCGAGCGGTCGGCGCCGAAGGCTTCAACCGAGCGCTCGATGCGCGTCGGCCGATCGGCTCGCTGGTGAAGCCTGCCGTGTACCTCGCCGCACTCGAGACCGGCCGCTACAATGCCGCGACCATGCTCGACGACGCACCGATCACACTCAAGCTCAGCGACGGGAGCACCTGGTCGCCTCAGAACTATACTCACGAGATCTATGGCCGGGTGCCGATGGCGCGTGCGCTCGCTGAGTCCATGAACTTGGCGACCGTGCGGCTTGGACTCGACGTGGGTCTGCCCCGGGTCGCCGACACGCTCGTCAGCCTCGGACTCGAAACCCGCCCGACACTCAATCCGTCGCTGTTGCTGGGTACCGTAGAGATGACGCCGCTCGAGGTCGTGCAGGTCTACACGACGCTCGCGAACGGCGGGTTTCGAGCGCGCCTGCGGGCGGTTCAAGCGGTGCTCGACGAGCAAGGCCGGCCGCTCAAGAGCTTCAAGGTACAGGTCGAGGCCGCAGCGGCACCGGCCGCCGTGTATCAGCTCGATCGAATGTTGACGTTAGTGACCGCGCGCGGCACCGGCCGCGGCGCGTCCGCCCGCCTGCCGCCGGGAACGATTGTCGCCGGCAAGACCGGCACATCCTCGGACACGCGCGACAGCTGGTTCGCGGGGTTCACCGGCACGTACCTCGCGGTCGTCTGGGTCGGCTACGACGACAATCGCTCCACCGGCCTTACCGGCGCTGCGGGGGCGCTGCCGGTGTGGGCAGACGTCATTGCGAGCGTCAAGTCTGCTTCGTACCAACCCGTGCCGCCGGAACTCATCGAGGATCGCTGGATCGGATTCGGCGACGGATTGGAAACCACGGCCGCTTGTAGCGCGGACGCGGTCGCCATCGCGGTGCCCACGGGCACGCCGCTCCCCGGCAAGCCCGGCTGCGCCTCCTCGCCGCCCAACTCGCTCACTGACAAGATCAAGTCATGGTTCAAGTCGACCATTCACTGAAGAGGCTCGCCGCGGGCTTCACCGCTGCGGCGCTCCTGAGCGCCTGCTCCCTGCTCGCACCGCATACGCCGTCGTCCCAGCCGCCGACGCCGCAGACGTCGTCGCCGCAACCTCCAGGGTCGCCGGCACCGTCGCAGTCGCTGCCGCCGGCACCGGCACCGCAGGTGCCGCCGCCCGCGCGCGAGAATCACCTGTCGGCCGCTACGCGCTCACTGGTGACGCAGGCACGCACTCAGGTCGCGCACGGCGACTTGCCGGCCGCGTCGTCGACGCTCGACCGGGCGCTGCGCATCGAACCGAACAATCCCCTGCTATGGATCGAGCTCGGCCGGTTGCGGCTCGCGGAGAGCGACGCGCACCAGGCCGAGGGCTGCGGCCGCAAGGCACTTGCGCTCGCGAGCGGCGATCGCATCACGCAGGCGCAGGCCGGGCGGCTGCTGGCCGACGCTTTGCGCGGCCAGGGTCGCAATCAAGAAGCACGCCAGGTCGAGAGCCAGCCGTTCATGAATTCGAGTCCATGATTATCATGGTCATGAATGTTTTCCATTGCGTGGCGGCGACGGGACATTGGCATGAGCCGGTTGCGCCTCGCGCGCCGGCCTGAAGTTCGCGCCCGATGTGGCGTTGCCGTGGGGAGCGGCCGATGGGGCCGATCGTCGATCAGGCGCCTGCGCGGGGAAGGACCGGGCACTGGGCGCCGGATTCCCCCTGTACTGGGAAGGGCCAGCGGGTTGGTTGAAGGTGCGCCGCGTGGGTGCCTGTGCCGCCACCCTCGAAGGCGGATTCGCCCTGTACTGGGAAGGGACAGCGGGCCGGTTGAAGGTGTGCCCCGTGGGCGCCTGTGCCGCTGCCCTCGGCACCGACGCGGAGTTTCGAGAATAGGTTATCGGTTGAGGCGTTCTCGATGCTTGCGGTGCGGCTGCGATGTGCGCGGACGTCCTCACGGGATCGACTGAGCGCGTGACCGCATGAGGAGGCGGCGAATGGAACGGTCGACTGTCGGATACGTTCTGCCTCGCGGCCACGACGCCGCGACCCGCGAACGCGCCCGGCCGGTTGGTGGCTGCGACCGGCGGTACTCCGTGGTTCACAGACGCCCGTAGAGTGCGAACCGTCCGGGCACTCTCGACCTGCCGACTCTGCGACGCCGTCAGGCCACGCCGCGCTTCATGCGAGGCAGCCAATTCCGCGCGTGTCGGTCGCGCGTGCACGCCATTGCCACCGTTGTAACTGACGCGCGTCTCCGCAGCACTGTTATTGACGATTCGATTGTCATAGACACGAGAGTTGTACACGTTGGTGATATTGACGTTGGTAATGTTGGTCACGGCCCGGTTGTAAAAGAAATCATGATCGCGCCAATACCCGCCGACAAACCCGGTGCCGAAGTAGCCGAATCCGTAATTGATGCCGCCGTAGAAGCCGACATGCGGTGCCCAATATCCCGCGTGCCACACGAAATAGTCATCCACATCTGACCAGTACCCTGGCGTCCACAGCAGCCCGAACTCCGGCGCCAGCACCCACGTGCCGGGCACCCAGTAGTAGTCATCGTCGCCATACGCCCAATAGCCGGGTGCCCATACATATCCCGGCGACGGACACGGTGGTTGCACGTACACAGGCAGCGGCGGAGGAGCAAAACCGACCGTCACCCCCACGTCGAAGCCGGCGCGAGCCGCCGCGGGATAGGTCGATGCCAAGACGAGAACCAACACAGCGCAAGCGAGATGTTTGGCGTTCATCGATGGATCCTCCTGCCTCGGGGCCCCTATACCGTATTGCGATGCACACGAGGCGTTAACCAGACGGACGGTCGATCAGGTCAAAAACTGCTCCTGAATAGTAAACGATGGCAGCAACGGCGCGTTGACGCTTACCCGCCCAGCCGCCCGGATTTCGAATTAATAGTTCGTCATTAGAATTGCGTAATCACGGCACCCGCACCCAATGTTGCGCTACAGAATGTCCGACGGAATACAATCGGTATCTGGGCAATGACAACAAAGAGCACGCCGCCCGTGGAACACCTGGACGTACTGATCGTCGGCGCCGGCCTGTCCGGGATCGGTGCGGCATGCCATCTGCAGACCCAACGCCCCGGCACGCGGTACGCGATCCTGGAGAGCCGCAGAGAGATCGGCGGCACTTGGAGCCTGTTTCAATACCCCGGCATCCGCTCGGACTCGGATATGTACACGTTCGGGTATTCATTCCGGCCGTGGACGGGCGCGAAATCGATCTCCGACGGGGACTCGATCCTGACATACCTGCGTGACACCGCGAGAGAGTACGGCATAGAACGTCATATCTACTTTGAACACCGCGTGGTCTCCGCCAATTGGTCTTCATCCGAGGCGCGCTGGCTGCTCGACGTCGAGATTGGCGCTGCAAGAGAGACGGCATGCTACAGCAGCCGGTTTCTCTACATATGCAGCGGCTACTACGACTACGACAACGGCTACGCACCGGACTTTCCCGGGCAGGAGCGATTTCAAGGCCAGATCGTGCATCCGCAGCACTGGCCGCAAGGCCTGAGCTATGCCGGCAAGCAGATCGTGGTGATTGGCAGCGGTGCGACGGCGGTAACCCTGGTGCCGGCTTTGGCTGAGAAAGCGGCGCACGTCACGATGCTGCAGCGCTCGCCCAGCTACATCACCGCGCTGCCCGCGAAGGACATCGTTGCCGAGCTATTGCGCAAGGTGCTGCCGTTGCGCCTGGCGTACCGCATCGCGCGTACCAAGGTGATCCTGATGACGATGTTCTTCTATCATCTCGCTCGCCGTTTCCCCGAACTGTTCAAAAGACTGATACGGGAAGCTCAGAAAAAACGGCTGCCGGCAGATTACGACTTCGATGCTCATTTCAAGCCGCGCTATCAACCCTGGGATCAGCGCGTATGCGTGGCGCCCGACGGTGATCTCTTCGATACCGTCAAGAGCGGCCGGGCGTCGATCGTCACCGATCACATCGATGGATTCATCGAAGAAGGCATACGCCTGAAATCGGGTCGAACGCTGCCGGCGGACATCATTATTTCCGCGACGGGACTGAAGCTGAAGGCATTGGGGGCAATCCGTCTCGGTGTCGATGGCGTTCTGCTCGAACTGGGCAAAACGTTTACCTACAAAGGCATCATGCTCGGCAATGTCCCGAACATGGCATTTTGTGTGGGCTACACCAATGCCTCGTGGACATTGCGAGCGGACCTGTCGTCTCAGTTCGTATGCCGCCTGATGAATTATATGGACAGGCACGGCTATCGTCAGGTTGAACCCAAGGCCGATGCCGCGGCATTGCAGCCCCCGATGCCTCTCCTCAGCTTCACTTCCGGGTATGTCTTGCGTTCGTTGGACCAGTTTCCAAAGCAAAGCGGGAAAGTGCCGTGGAAGCTGCGCCAGAATTACCTCGTGGATCTGCTGAATCTGCGGCTGCGCGCGATCGACGACGGCACATTGGTGTTTTCCACGGGCAGCCAATCCGAGCTGGCCGGCGTCCCAAGAGTGACCGGGTGAGCCCGATTATTCCCGGCGGCGTATGCAGTCATGATCGGCGTGATCATTCGTCGCACATACAGACGTTGAGAAGATAATTGATCGCCCTTGTCATCGGTACCGGATTAGCACTACTGATCGTGGGCCTCGTGCTCTTCACGGCGCTGACTGCGCGGCGGGCGGAGGCCTTGGCGCCGCCAACGGGGCGCTTCATTGAAGTCGATGGTGCACGACTGCACTATCTCGATCGAGGGACAGGGCCGGCTGTGGTATTGGTGCATGGCCTCGGCGGAAATCTGCGTAATTTCTATGGATTGGTCGACAAATTGGCCGCGAGCTGCCGGGTGGTGGCGGTGGACCGCCCGGGTTCCGGGTATTCGACCATGGTGTCCGGCGAGCATCCCACGCTGCGGGCTCAGGCGACGATCATCGTTCGATTTATTCAGAAGCTGGGCTTGGACCGCCCGCTGTTGGTGGGACATTCATTCGGTGGCGCATTGTCGCTCGCACTCGCGCTCGATTATCCGGACAGCGTGAGCGCCCTTGTGTTGATCTCAACCTTGAGCCAAGTGGAGCCTGCACCACCCGCAATTTTCAAGTCGCTCGATATCCGTTCGCCCACCCTGCGATGGCTCATTGCGTGGACCTTGATCGCGCCGCTGGGCAAGCTTGCCCATCAGGCGACCCTCAAAGCCGTGTTCGCTCCCGAATTGGTCCCGAAAACCTTTGATGCCGATAGTGGCGGCGCACTCGGGCTGCGTCCCGACAGCTTCATTGCCGCCTCCAAGGACATGGTATCGGTTCCCGATGAGCTTGCGATCACGATGCCGCGTTACCCATCTCTGGCGATACCCGTCGATGTCATTTACGGGCGGCAAGACCCCATCTTGAACTACCAAGCCCACGGCGAACGCCTCGTGGCTGCCTTACCCAATGCGACCCTGTACGTGATCGAAGGGGGCCACATGATCCCCGTTACCGTGCCCGATCAGATCGCGAGCCGGATCAAGCAAGCGGCAGAGCGGGCATCGTCCCCGCGGGGTGGCGACTGACCATGCTCACCGGTGCCCCTCGTCGCGCCGATCTTTGGCAATGACCAGTGTTTCGAACAGCTCATAGGTGGACGTGGGGGCTTTATCGTGTTGACGGCTATGCGCCACAGTGGTTTTCTCCGATTGTGTTCTTGGGCAGTTGAGTAGGCAGTATATAGGCATGTACCGCACAGCAAGAGGGCCAGGACGACCCGGCCCTCTTGCAAGCAACATCATCTAGAGTCGGTGGTCGGCAATCAGGCTGCTTTGAGCAGCCCCAATTGCTGAAGCGCCGTGACGCCATCGTCCAGGCCGATCTCTTCCACAATCTTGCCTTTCTCGAGGCGAAGCACGGTCGTACCGGTGAAACGCATTTTTAATCCGGTCGCGGCCGGCAATGAGCCGACCAGGAAATCCGAGAACGCCGGGCCCGTATGCGTGCCTCCGCCTTCCCAACGCCCCACGACGTAGTCGCCCTCGGCAATGAGATCGGCGGCCCCCCAGAAATTGAGATCGGGGAAGGCCCGTCGAAAATCGGCCATGAACGACTTGATGTCATCTCGGCCGCGACGCGGCGCGTGCAGCGAGTACTGCAGAAGCATGTTTGGAGCGGCCAGTTCATCGACAATGCCGAGGTTGCAAGTCTTGCCCCAAAAATCGGTGAACCAGCGGCCCACGATTGCCTTGTTATCCTGCTCTTTGGTCATGGTAAATTCCTTCAGTGGTTGTGATCGAAATTCGAAGCGCGTTCGCTTCCTCTGTCTGAAGCCTATTGATGCGCGCTCACAAGGGCGCTCCGTTTCTTGCTGTGAATGCTCTAGACTTTGGCTGATGCGGCGATGGTTGTCGCCGGCGGACGGCTCGGCTCGTGCTCGATTTGAAAGCAAGCGGCGGAGTTATCGGCGCGTGGCATTGCAGGATCCTGATCCCCCACAATGAGAGACAAGAGAGACCATGTCAGCCACCGCTATCGTTGTTCACGCGGCCTCGATCGATTGGGAGAGCAAAGCCCAGGACCTTGATACCCGTGGATGGGCGCTCTTGCCCAAATTGATCACTCAAGACCAATGTCGCCAGACGTCAGCGCTGTACGCGCGCGACGCCGCGTTTCGCAGCCGGGTGGTCATGTCACGCCACGGTGTATCCACGCTTGGTACCGATTGCAAACGCATGGCACGAACGGATGGGAATCGACGTCCGATTTCCCCCGGCTCATTCTGAATTCATCGCCCGTTGTCACGATGCGGGTCAGACCAGGCCGACGCCGCTGCTATTGCAGTACGGCGCGGGCGACTACAATTGCCTGCATCAGGACTTATACGGCGAGCACGTTTTCCCGCTGCAAGTCGCGGTCCTCCTCTCCCGGCCGGCCGAAGATTTCGACGGCGGTGAATTCGTATTGACCGAACAAAGGCCTCGGATGCAGTCGCGCGTCGAAGTGGTGCCGTTCACTCAAGGCGACGCCGTGGTGTTCGCCGTGAACAGCCGCCCGGTCCGGGGAACCCGCAGCGACTATCGGGTGCATCTACGTCATGGAGTCAGCACGATGCGTAGGGGACACCGCCACACGCTCGGCATCATCTTTCACGACGCAACATGAATACTTGCGTCACCCGTTCGAGTCGCCCTGTGCTCTACCCTCGATGACCGGCAGATTCCCGCTCCAGGAGTGCGCGCTTGCGCTCGACACCCCACCGGTAGCCCGATACATTGCCGTCGTTGCGAATGACACGATGACAGGGAATAGCAACCGCGATGTTGTTGGCGGCGCATGCGCCGGCCACCGCACGGACTGCCTTGGGAGCCCCGATCCGGCGCGCAATGTCGGCGTAGCTGACCGTTTTGCCCACGGGGATCTTGCGCAAGGCTTGCCACACTTTTCGCTGAAATACGGTTCCGCGAACATCAAGAGGCAGCTCGATATCGATGCCCGGGGATTCCACAAGACCCACGACGCGTGCCACCAGCTGCTCGTATTCCTTGTCCGCACCGACCAGTTGCGCGTTCGGAAACCGATCCTGCAGCGCACGCACCAGTGCCTCCGGCTCGTCATCGATCAGAATCGACACGACTCCCTTCTTGCTCGAGGCCACGAGGATCGCCCCCAGCGAGCACTGACCCACGGCGAAACGAATCTCTTCGTCCTGTCCGCCGCGGCGAAACTGCTTGGGCGTCATGCCCAGAATACCGGCGGCATTCTCATAGAAGCGGCCGTTGGAGTTGTAGCCCGCGTCGTAGATCGCCTGCGTAATCGACGGCCCGCTTTCGAGATTCTTACGTACTCGGGAAGCCTGGTGCGCGGACGCGTACTCCTTGGGAGTCAACCCAACCTTGGCTTTGAACAGGCGATGAAAATAGTGCGGGCTGAGTTCGACTGCACCGGCGAGATCCTGCAGCGACATCGGTTCGCCGCGCGACTCGATGAGCTTACAGGCCTTGGCGACAAGGGCCGCGTTCTGCGCGTCGAGGGACGCCCCTTCCGGCTTGCATCGTTTGCACGGCCTGAAACCCACGGCACGCGCCGCCGCAGGGCTGCCGTGAAATCGGACATTCTTCGGATTTGCGGTCCGCGAAGCGCACGACGGGCGGCAAAAAACGCCGGTGGTCTCGACCGAGTACCAAAAGGCGCCATCAGCGCTTTTATCGCGCATCTTGACGTGCGTCCAACGCGGATCTTGCTCAGTCGGCGTCGGGGTTGAAATGGCTTTACTGATCATGGTTCAAACCTCGAGTACAAGTCTTAGTCTGAGCACTAGATTGCGCCGGCTGTGAAATCCCCACACTCCGGCCCTTGCTGTCAAATTCGACGACGGTCCATAGTGTGATTCAAGCGCGGTTAACAAGCCCCTTTTTCGACTATTTTTGGCGAGTGTGCAGTGCACATTGGCCGCAAGACCTGCCTTCGGGACGTTATCAATTGCGCACGAAGTCGTATTCCTTCTTGTAATAACGATACCACTCTTGCGTTTGCTGATCGGTGGGCAACTGCTCCGAAAGGTATTTCAGCTCCGCCAGCATTTTGTCGACCTGCGAGGCATTCAAGTAAAGATCCATGAGCCGCCATCGGTACGCCAAATCACCCGGAGCCAGAACTGACGCCCTCTCATAGGAGGCAATCGCCTTCGAAAGCCAATTCGCCTCGAACAGGTAAAGGTCACCAAGCGCCGCGTGGTTTGCGGCATCGAGCGGGGCGTCACGAATCTTCTCTTCCTGCGCCCGGATGGCTGCGGCAAGTAAAAAAGGGTACGCGGGTAAAAGAGGCGTGCTCACGTGCCCGCCATAGATTGCGTAGTCCATGTTGGGCGCGTTCATTGCGCGCAATGCACTTAGGAAGGGATTGTCGGAGTACTTCACGAAAAAATTGACGTTGTCCTCGAAGCGGTGAAAGTACGTCCACGCCTTGGCCTCGTCCACATACCACAAATTGTCGGTTCCACGGCGAAGCACGAGTGGAAGGTTCGAATGCCCCGGCTGCGGAACCGCGAGCGCAAGATTGCCGGCGAATATCAATCGATAGGGAGCGGCAGCGCGGAAGAACTCGCCAATCCTTTCTTGCTGCGCCTCGTCACGGGGGACAATGGCGCGAAAGAGCCGGCTACCCTCGGTCAGCAGTGAGAGTCGCGGATCGCCGATACCCGCCGCGAGCGACGAAAGGTAGCGTTCTACCGACACGTTGGCGTCCGGAGCCGCCAAGAATTCCTTCAATTCCGCATCTGGTAGGCGACGGATAGCGTTCTCGTAGTCCGCCAGCGTCTTGCTGTACCCATGCACGAGCGCCCCTCCTCCACCCGAAAGGAAGTCGCTGGTGAGCCACTTGGGCGGTGACGGCAGGGTGGCAGTGCTCATCGCATCGATGCCGCGCAGATTCGTAGTGATGATGAGTTCGGAAATGAAATCCTGCGGTACTTCCGAGAGCATGTACGTCTTTGCCGCTTCCTCCAAGCGGCGGCAATAGATGTCTGGAATGTCGCCTTCGAGCGCGTATGACACCTCGATCTTCAACAGGTTTTCTTTGATGCTGTACACGTACAGGATGCCACGCCCATTGCGCCGCGCGCCGATCTGCCATTGCGTAAAAAGTTCGGTCGCCGTTTGCTCAATAGTCTTGGACGGCGGCAGCGACGCAAGCAAGACGAGCGCGTTTTCTATACCAGACTTCTTCTCGGCGAGCTTGAGGCTCATCGTGAACGCCAGATCGTAGTCGTGCTGTCCGGTCTCGTTGACGAGCACGTATTCGGGACGATCCGGCTTTCCATAGTGCCGCCAGACCAATCGGCCGCCGGCGGCAACGACCAAAGCGATACACGCCAGAATCAGTCCGCGTTGCCACCTAGTAGCTGCCGAAAACATCGCTTTTCTTTCCGTCGCCGGTGTAATTTGCGAGAAACGGATCTGTCGAGGTTGGGTTGAGGCCGTAGACGGAACGATCCCGACCCTTGTTTTTCAGCACGACCACCGGAGTGTCGTGGGCACCAAACAGGCGAAATATGCCAGCCGCGTGCTGTTCGGCGTCGTTCAGGACGACGGATGGAGCTTCGCCTTCGGCCGGCGAATACAGCCCCAACACCATACGGTTTCTTCCGGCGCTGTCATAGAAGAAGAGCGCGGGGCCGCCATCGCCGGACGTCGCGAGTTCCGCGCGCACTTTCCCGCCTGCGTCCGTGAGCTGGATCCTGCCCGCGGAGACAACGTCCAGCGAGCGTGTCGTCGCGGCGAATGCTGACTGCGTGGTGAGGCTGCGGTCAAGATGAATGACGAGAAATGCGCCAACGATGCCGCCGAGCAATCCTGTCACGACGCCCGCGAAGAATGTCTTTGTCATGATCGATGACCTCTCCCTGTTATGGCAGCCCTCGGTTCATGAATGTAGAAACGTGCCACCCTGATGAACGTAAATGCCGGTAGCGGCTTTTTTGGCCTAGGCGCGTACCGGGGGAATCGAATACGTACCCACCGCGTGGGCAACCATCTCTTCGTTCCCCCGCGAGTACAAAGCAACCTCTCCGACGACCAGTGTTCGGCCGACCTTTATCAGCTTGCACACGCCTACGATGGGTTTGCCTGCCGACGGCTTTCGCAAGAAGTTAATTGTCAGGCTGGTCGTCACGGCCAAGGGGACGATGCCAATCGTTCCCAGTATGGCGACGTAGAGCGCAACATCAGCCACCATCATGAGAAACGGACCGGAGACCGTTTCGCCCGGCCGCAGATGATCGGTGCCCACCTGATGCATCACGGTGGCCGAACCGTTGCCCACCTCCTCGA
>WNFQ01002607.1_pt1 | contig 13024 bp, 13 predicted proteins | sample 5400171 | NCBI WGS metagenome assembly WNFQ01 (sample SAMN13153356, study PRJNA577476) | soil metagenome | isolation source: 20 cm soil under Madrone tree | place: USA:California | collected 2016-06-14
GTCTCAACAATGTGCTGCTCACCCAGCGCGTCGGCCCTGACTACGCCGACGTCGTGCCGAACGATGCGTTCCGCAGCGCCTTTGTGCGGTTGCGTTCCGAACATGGCCTCTATCGCGAGGAAACCTCCGCGGTGACATTTTTGACGCCGACGCTGTTTCGCACCGGCATTCCGCTTCCGGCCGAGGTGCCGATCGGGACCTACGACGTCGAGATCAAGCTGTTTTCCGACGGCCAGTTCTTGACGCGGACCCAAACCGCGTTCGAAATCGTCAAAGTGGGTTTCGAGCAGTTCGTAGCCACCACCGCCCGTCAGAACGGTTTTGTCTATGGGTTGGTCACGGCATTCATGGCGCTGATGACCGGCTGGATGGCGTCGATCGTGTTTCGCAAGGATTAAGCAGGTGCGGCGGCCAATCGCCTCGCGAGCTCTGCAGGGAGAGCAGGTATGGGTGCGGTCCGTAGAACAATAAGCTTGGCGCTCGCGCTGGCATTGATGACCGCTGGATTCGGCTTCCTTGCTTACCTCTTGCTGCTCGCGCCCGGCTGGAGGGGCTGGATGATCATTGGATCAGGATTCTCAGGTATCCTCGGAGCCTTTTGGCTATACGAGGATTTTATAAACGCCACTCCCAATGACGGGAGGCAGTGATGAGGCGCCTGTTGTGTGAGATCGCTCAATAGCAGCGCGATGCGGCGATCGAGTGCAGACGGGTGTCGCCGAGCACATGCGCCATGAAGCCGAGCGTCTGGAATATTTTCGAAAACGCCGCGTCGCGGATGCTCAGGCCGCCGGCATAGGCGCCGAACGCCGGCATCACGGCACGCTCGCCGTCGCAGGCAAAGCACCGCCGCTCCATCGAACGCCCGCGTCTGGTGACGCGCGCCTTCGGATGCAGATGGCCGGCGATTTCGCCCACCGCACCGGTCGGCTCGTGACGGAACGCAATCGGCCCGATCGCAACCTCATGAGCGACCACGCCGCCGAGATCGGACGGCAGCGCGGGATCGTGGTTGCCCGAAATCCAGATCCAGTCGCGCCGCGCCTGCAGCGCCGCGATGCTGTCGCGGTCCGGCACGGACAACCGGCCATGGGCGCCGCGGTCATGAAAGCTGTCGCCGAGCGCAATCACCATGCGCGGATCGTGCCGCGCGATTACCGCCGCAAGCCGGCCAAGTGTCGCCACCGTATCATAGGGCGGCAGCAACACGCCGCGCGTTGCAAAACTGGAGCCCTTTTCCAGATGCAGATCGGAGACCACGAGCAGGCTCTGCTCTTCCCAGAACAACGCGCCGGAAAGATCGGCGACCATGGTCATGCCCGCGACGCCAAGGGTGGTGACGCGCGCGACAGGCGGCTTGTTTTCCGGGGATTGGGCGCGCGCCGTCACAGTCTATCCCATCGCCTCCTTGACCAGTTCATCGGCGGCTTCCGCCAGCAACTCGTCGGATGCTTCGCCATAAACTGACTCGCGGCCGATTTCCAGCATCACCGGTACCGCAAGCGGCGAAACGTGATCGAGTTCCCTGTGGATGATTCGCCCCTTGATTCGCGAGAGCATATCACTGAGCCGGCGAATATCGAGCAGTCCGGTCGCGGCATCGGCGCGCGCCGCGCGCAGCAGCACATGATCCGGCTGGTGCTTGCGCAGCACGTCGTAAATCAGGTCGGTCGAGAACAGCACCTGGCGCCGGGTTTTTTCTTCCCCGGTGAACCGCCGCGCGATCAATCCGGAGATGATGGCGCAAGTGCGGAAGGTGCGCTTCATCAGCGCGGATTCGGCAAGCCAGGCTTCCAGGTCGTCGCCCAGCATGTCCGGATCGAACAGCGCGTTGAGATCAAGCCGGCCTTGCCGGATCATGAACGAAATGTCGCCGAGGCCCCACACTGCCAGCGCGTATTCATTGGCTACAAACCCGAGCGGACGTACCCGCGCACGCTCCATCCGCCGCGTCAGCAGCATCCCCAGCGTTTGATGCGCCAGCCGTCCTTCAAAGGGATAGCAGACGAGATAGTGCTTGTTGCCGCGGGGAAAGGTTTCCACCAGAAGTTCACGCACGCCGGGGACATGCGAAGCATCGCTTTGCAGGGATAGCCAGTCGCGCACCTGATCCGGCAAGCCGCCCCAGGCGCGCCTGTCGTCGAGCAGTTTGCGGACGCGCTCGGCAAGATAGGTCGAGAGCGGGAACTTGCCGCCCATATAGGACGGCACCTTTGCGTCGGCGTCGTTGGCGCGCGAGACGTAGACCTGATCTTCGGCAAGCGCTTCGTAGCGCACGACCTCGCCGCCGAACACAAAAGTGTCGCCGATCACGAGTCCCTCGATGAAAACTTCCTCGATCTCGCCCAGCATACGGCCACCGCGGCCCAGCGCACCGGTCGATCCCGATCCGCCGGCGCGCGAGCGCACCAGACGCACTTTCAGCATGGTCTCTTCGACGATGGTGCCGACGTTGAGGCGATAGCTTTGCCGCACCCGCGGGTTAGCGACGCGCCAGCGGCCGTTCTTGTCCTGCTTGATGCGGGCGAAACGTTCATAGGTTTTCAGCGCATAGCCGCCGGTGGCGACGAAATCGACGACGTCGTCGAAATCGGTCCGCGAGAGGTTCGAATAGGGCGCGGCGGTCAGGACTTCGCCATAAAGCTGGTCGGACAGAAACGGCTCGCCGCAGGCGCAGCCGAGCACGTGCTGCGCCAGCACGTCGAGCGCGCCGGTGCGCAGCGGCGGTGTGTCCTGGGCATTTTCCGCAACCGCGTCGATCGCGACGCGACACTCCAGCACCTCGAAGCGGTTGGCCGGCACCAGCACCGCGCGCGAGGCCTCGTCGATGCGGTGATTGGCGCGGCCGATTCTTTGCATCAGCCGCGAGGCCCCTTTCGGCGCGCCGATATTGATCACGAGATCGACGTCGCCCCAGTCGACGCCGAGATCGAGCGAGGAGGTGCAGACCACCCCGCGCAGTTTTCCCCTGGCCATCGCGTCCTCGACCTTGCGGCGCTGCGCGACATCGAGCGAGCCGTGATGCAGCGCAATGGCGAGCCCATCATCGTTCATGCGCCATAGATCCTGGAACAGCATCTCGGCCTGGCTGCGCGTATTGACGAACACCAGCGTGGTGTTGTTGCGTTTGATCAGGTCGTAGATTTCGCCGAGCGCGTGGCGGGCGGTATGGCCGGCCCAGGGCAATCTTTCGCGCGTATCGAGCATCTCGACAACAGGCGCCGCGGCGCCGCCGGCGACGACGATGTCGGCGGCCTCGCTTGCACCGCCGCGCTGCGGCACCAAAAACCGCGCCAGCGATTCCGGCTCCGCCACCGTGGCCGACAGCCCGATCGAGCGCATCTCGGGCGCCAGCCGCCACAAGCGTGCCAGCCCGAGCGACAAAAGGTCGCCGCGCTTCGAGGTCACCAGCGCGTGCAGTTCGTCGAGCACGATGCGCCTGAGCGATGAGAACAGAAACGGCGCATCGTCGGATGCGAGCAACAGCGCCAGTTGTTCCGGCGTGGTGAGTAGAATGTCCGGCGGATAGCGCCGCTGCCGCTGCCGCCGCGACACCGGCGTGTCACCGGTGCGGGTTTCGACCTTGATGGGCAGGCCCATCTCGCTGACCGGAGTTTCCAGATTGCGCGCGATATCGACCGCGAGCGCCTTCAGCGGCGAGATATAAAGCGTGTGGAGGCCGCGGCTGCGCCTCACGCCGCGACCGCTGGAAATGAATTCGGGACGGGAGGATTTCGCCGCAGACGCCGTCGTCTCCCCTCCCCCCGCGCGCGCAGCGCGTGGCGGGGAGGGGTCGGGGGTGGAGGGTGTTTCAACACGCGCAACATGAGTATGAGAGCGAGTGGAGAGACCCCCCACCCCCGACCCCTCCCCGCCGCTTCGCGGGGGGAGGGGAGCAGCTCGAGCGGGAGAAGACAACTCCACCAGCGTCGGCAAGAATCCGGCCAGCGTCTTTCCGGCGCCGGTCGGTGCAATCAAGAGCGCCGAGCGATCGTCGCGGGCCTTTGCGAGTAGCGCCAGCTGATGCTCGCGTGGCGACCAGCCGCGGCCCGCGAACCATCGGCGAAACACTTCAGGCAAAAGTGAAGCAGGGCTATCTGATTCGTTAGTGTTCACGAGAGACAGGTTAAAGCCGGTCTGTGAGCGCTGGTCGAGTGCCCCGCCGCGAGCGAAATCGTTCAGGGTTTTGCCGCAACCGCGACAAGGCCCGGAACGGGCACGTTGTCCTCGTTGCGGGCCGATAGATCCTCACACCGTGACAGCGTAAGCCCGGCATCGCCGATCGAGCCGCGCACATAGCCCGTGCTGTGCGCATAACGCAGGCCCTCGCCGAGAATGATGCCATCGCCGTCATGCGTTTCCACGGTGAACGCCAGCAAGCCGCCGGCCGCCAGCACGCGCTTCACCTCACGCAGGACGGGTGCGAGATCGGACAAATAGACCATGGCGTCGGCGGCGAGAACGAGATTGGCGCTGGCGTCAGGCTTGTCGCGCAGGCCCCGCACCATGTCCGCGACCTCGAGCTCCGCATAGAGTCCGGTGGCGCGCGCCCGCTCGATCATGCGCGCCGACAGATCGATGCCGATGAAGTGGTCGACCTCGCTTGCGAAGGCGGCGGCAGCTAACCCGGTGCCGCAGCCGAGATCGATGGCGCGCTTGAAGAAGGCCGGTTTGCGGACCGCCTGCCGCGCCGCCAGCACGGCCTTGAACAAAAGCGCGGGGCCGCGATAGCCGAGATCGTCGACCAGTGCCTTTTCGAACTTGGGCGCGTATTGATCAAACAGCGCGCGCACATAGCCTTCCGGCATCGCCGACAACTTTTCGGCCCCAAGCAGCATCAGCCGCAGGCTCGCGCCATGCCGGTCTTCGGGATCTGAGATCAGCGCTCTCCGAAACGCCGCGATCGCCGCATCGCGCTCGCCCAGCTGTTCACGAATTTCACCCAGGCTAAACCAGGCAGAGACGAAGCCGGGCGCGAGATCGGTGGCCTGTAAGAGCAGATCGGCGGCGGCGACGAGATCGCCTTTCAGTTGCAGATCGCGCGCAAATTCAAACCGCCGGTCGGCAACCAGATCGCCGGAGGACAGGAACAGGCGCGCGGGCATTTTTGGGAACCAGATTTGTCGTTGCCGGGGGCCCGTCCCCGACTTGATCGGGACGATCCGGCAATCCATCAAATGAATTCTTCCGGAAGATGGATGCGCAGGTCAAGTCCGCGCATGATGGGTAAACATCGCCAGGATACGCCCTATATAACCGACATGCGTCCGCAAGATATCCTGATGCCCGTTGCCGCCGGGCTGTGCTGCAAGCCCGGCGGCTTCCATATCGATCCGGTGCGGCCCGTCGAGCGCGCCGTCATCACCCACGGCCATTCCGACCACGCCCGGTCGGGCCATGGCGCGGTGCTGGCCACTCAAGAGACGCTCGACATGATGCGGCTGCGCTACGGCGACAATTTTGCCGGCAGTACGCAAGCCATCGCCTATGGCGAAAAGATAAAGGTCGGCGACGTCACGATCCAGTTTCACCCCGCAGGCCATGTGCTGGGCTCGGCGCAGATCGCGGTCTCCTGCAAGGACACCTGCATCGTCGCCTCCGGCGACTACAAGGACGCGCCCGATCCTACCTGCGCGCCGTTTGAGATGGTTCCTTGCGATGTATTCATCACCGAGGCCACCTTTGGCCTTCCGGTGTTTCGTCACGGCAATGCCGCGGACGAGATCAGGAAGCTGCTGGCCTCGGTGGCGCTGTTTCGGGAGCGGGCGCATCTGGTCGGCGCCTACTCGCTCGGCAAGGCGCAGCGCGTGATCGCGCTGTTACGTGCCGCCGGCTACGACGCACCGATCTATCTGCATGGTGCAATGGAAAAGATCACGCGCTATTACCAGAGCCGCGGCGTGGCGCTGGGCGAGCTACGCCTGGTCAAAGGCATGAAGAAGGCCGACCTCGCCGGCACCATCACGCTGGCGCCACCGTCGGCGACGTCCGATATCTGGACGCGGCGGTTTCCCGATCCGGTCACGGCCTTCGCCTCGGGCTGGATGCGGGTGCGGGCGCGGGCCCGCCAGGGCGGCGTCGAATTGCCGCTGGTGATCTCGGACCATGCCGATTGGGACGGGCTGACCACGGCCATCGATCAAACCGGCGCCGGCGAGGTCTGGGTCACCCATGGCCAGGAAGACGCGCTGGTGCATTGGTGCACGGCCAAGGGGCTCGCCGCGCGGCCGCTCGACCTCGTCGGTTACGGCGAGGAGGATGAAGGCGATGCTGTGCCTCTCGGCGAGGACGCCGAGGCATGAACCGCTTCGCCGAATTGCTCGATCGCCTCGCCTACGAGCCCGGCCGCAACAACAAGCTGCGGCTTCTCACGAACTATTTTCGCGAGGTGGAAGATCCCGACCGCGGCTACGCCCTCGCCGCGCTCACCGGGGCACTTTCGTTCAAACACGCAAAACCCGGGCTGATCCGCGATTTGATCGCCGCGCGCACCGATCCCGTGCTGTTCGCGTTGTCGTATGATTACGTCGGCGACCTTTCGGAGACAGTGGCGCTGATGTGGCCGAAGACTGTTCCCCACGCACAGTCTACTCCCCTCCCCCCGCGAGGCGGCGGGGAGGGGTTAGGGGTGGGGGGCGGCGCCGCGATCACGGAAGCCGCGTATCCTGCCGATAGACCCCCCACCCCCGACCCCTCCCCACCACTCGCTTCGCTCGCGGGGGGAGGGGAGCAAACTGTCGCTGGCCACGACAACATTGGCCACAACAACCCTCCCCCACCTACCCTCGCCGAGGTCGTGACCACGCTTCGCACGCTCGGCAAGACCGAGCTGCCAAAGCAGCTGACGCGCTGGCTTGACGAGCTGGATGAGACCGGCCGCTGGGCGCTGTTGAAACTCGTCACCGGCGCGATGCGGATCGGGATCTCGGCGCGGCTGGCGAAGACCGCCGCTGCCGAACTCGGCAGAAAGGACCCGCACGACATCGAATTGATGTGGCCGGGGCTCACCCCGCCCTATCTCGATCTGTTCACGTGGCTGGAGGGCCGCGCCGAGAAACCGGTCAATCTCGATCCCGCGCCGTTCCGTCCCGTGATGCTGGCGCATGCGATCGAGGATGCCGACTTTGCAAATCTCGACGCCGCCGATTTCATCGCGGAATGGAAATGGGACGGCATTCGCGTCCAGGCGGTCAGCGGCCGTGACGCGCGCGGCAACATGCTGGCGCGGCTTTATTCGCGCAGCGGCGAAGACATCACCAAAAGTTTTCCCGACCTTTTGCCGTCATTGCATCTGCAAGATTCTTCAGATTTGGAGCATGATGCTTCCCGAAAACCGCTTCACACTTTTCGGCATCATGCTCCATTCGCCATTGACGGCGAGCTGCTGGTGGTTCGCGATGGCCGCGTGCAAACCTTCAACGTCCTGCAGCAACGCCTGAACCGCAAGGTCGTCTCGCCGAAGTTGATGAAGGATTATCCGATCCATCTGCGCGCCTATGATCTGCTCGGCGAGGGCAATACCGACCTGCGTACCCTGCCATTTGCCGAACGCCGTGCGCGACTCGAGGCCTTCGTCGCCAGGCTCGATGACCCCCGCGTCGACCTGTCGCCGACGATTGCCTTCGACAGCTGGGATGAACTCACCGCCGCACGAAAAAATCCCGCCAGCGCCGGTGCGGGCGAGGACGCCGAGGCGGTCGAAGGCGTGATGCTCAAGCGCCGCGACGCGCTGTATTTGCCGGGCCGTCCCAAAGGACAATGGTGGAAATGGAAGCGCGACCCGCACATCATCGATGCCGTGCTGATGTATGCGCAGCGCGGCCACGGCAAGCGCTCGTCGTATTATTCGGATTATACATTCGGGGTGTGGACCACAGGCGAGGATGGTGAGCAGCTGGTGCCGGTCGGCAAGGCCTATTTCGGCTTCACCGACGAGGAGCTGCTGCAGATCGATCGCTTCGTCCGCCGCAACACGATCGAAAAGTTCGGCCCGGTGCGCGAGGTGGTGCACGAGCCCGATCAGGGCCTGGTGCTGGAAGTCGCCTTCGAGGGCCTGCAACGCTCGCCGCGGCACAAATCCGGCGTGGCGATGCGGTTTCCCCGCATCAACCGGCTGCGCTGGGACAAGCCTCCGCGCGAGGCCGACCGGCTGGAAACGCTGGAGCGGATGCTGAAACCCGACGCAACTGGGGCGGTAGCGTTTTCAAGCGAAAGCCTGCCCCGCACTTGATGCGGGGTGGACACCGGTTCGCGTGAAGAAACCAAAAAGCGCAGGGCGCCGGCCATTGACGCCAACAGGCGGGTTCCCCATCTGCCCTCCGCCGTACTACAATCCGTTGATAAATCCGCGGGAGATCATCGATGCCCAACGACACCCGGCGATTGCCGGCAGCCCATGACGCCCTCTATCGTTTTCTCGGCGGCTCGCCGCTGGCAGTGGCGTTCCGGCTGATCCTGCTGTCCATACTCGTGGGCGTGGTGCTCGCCGCCATCGGTTTCGATCCCTGGAATATTCTTAACAGCATCCAGCTGTTGTTTCGGCGGCTCTGGGATCTTGGCTTTGATGCCCTCAACTGGTTATGGCGCTATTTCCTGCTTGGTGCGGTGATCGTCATTCCGATCTGGCTCTTGTCGCGAATGTTCGGCGCCAGCCGTCCGCGTTAATCACACCGGCCATTCCTCGGCCGTGATCGTCGCAGCGTCGGCGCCGACGATCTCGGAGAGCGAATCGCGCCCGGTGCGGAGCAGCGTCGAGGCGAGATCGTTCTTGATGTCGTCCACCAGCCCAAGGCCCTTGTAGATCAAGGACGAGTAGAGCTGGATCAGGCTGGCGCCGGCGCGGATTTTTGTCAGCGCGGCGCCGCCGGAATCGATGCCACCGACGCCGACAAGCGGAAACGCCGCCTCGACGCGCACGTAAGTTTCGGCCACCATCCGTGTCGACAGTCGAAACAGCGGCCTTCCCGACAGTCCGCCCTGCTCCCTGGCGCGGCCCTGTTCGCGGAGCGTCGAGGGCCGCGCCAGGGTGGTATTGGCCACGATCATGCCGTCGACCCGGCGCGAGCGGGCGATGTGAACGACATCATCGAGTTCGGCCAGACTCAGATCAGGTGCGATCTTGAGCAGCACCGGCGAGTCGCCGGCGTTCTGCCGCACGCGTTCGCGCGCATCGATCACCTTTGCCAGCAGATCGTCGAGCGCGGATGCCTGCTGCAGGTCTCGCAAGCCCGGCGTGTTCGGCGACGACACATTGACCGTGAAATAGCTCGCCACGGGCGCAAACATCTCGATCAGTTTCACATAATCGGCGACGCGGTCGGCGGAATCCTTGTTGGCGCCGACATTGACCCCGACAATGCCGCCGAAATGCGCGCGCCCGGCCAACCGCCGCAGCACCGCCCCTGCCCCGTCATTATTGAAACCCATGCGATTGACCACGGCCTCGTCGCGCTCCAGGCGGAACAGCCGCGGCCGCGGATTGCCGGCTTGCGACTTCGGCGTGACCGTGCCGACCTCGACAAAACCGAACCCCAGCCGCAACAACGAATCAGGCACCTCCGCGCTCTTGTCGAAACCAGCGGCCATGCCGATCGGATTGGAAAAATTCAAACCGAAGGCGCGCACCGCCAATTTTGCATCGTCCGGCCGCGGCCGGATCGGCGGCAGCAACCGCAAGCCCTGGATCGCCAGACGGTGCGCGTCCTCCGGATCGAGCCAGCGCAACAGCGGCAGCGAAAACGCATCGAAGGCGCGGATCACGGCGCTAGCTCCGGAATATCGTGAGATCCGTCGGAGCGCGTGCGCAAATCCAGCACGTCGGTGACTGCGCCGAGATCGAGTTCGCCGTAGAGATGGGGAAACAATTCGTCGCTGCGCGACGGCTCCCACCGCAGTGCGTCCCCCAGCGCGTCAGCATCGACCTCGATCAGGAACAGTCCGGTCTGCCCAAGGAAGTGCTTTCTTGCCGTCTCCGCCAGCTGCGACGGGAGCGAAAAATGAATGAAGCCGTCGCGGATATCATCGGCGCTGCCGCGATACACGCCTTGCCGCTCGGCCTCGCGCCAGGCTGAAGCGGAACTGATTTTGTAGATCCTGCGCACGCGCTACGGAGTTCCTGCTTGTCGTTGAGTCTCTTGGGCTTTTCCCGGAGTTTGCGGGATCATGCGCCGACCGTATCGGCGCTGCCAGCGCACTTCAAGCGTCGCCTTGCGGCTCTTGCGCCAACTCGGAAAAGCCGGTTTGATAGAGGGAATAATTCCTAGGATTTGGCGAAGTCGACCCATGGCCAGGCAGCCGAAAACGCCGCGCATGCTGACCCACGGCCAGATCTGGACCGCGCTGGATCGGCTTGCCGAGCGCGCCGGACTATCTCCTTCGGGGCTTGCCAGACGCGCCGGGCTCGATCCCACCACCTTCAACAAATCCAAGCGGATCACCACCGACGGCCGCGAACGCTGGCCGTCCACCGAATCGGTGGCCAAGGTGCTCGCAGCCACCAGCAGTTCCATCGACACCTTCGTGCAGTTGATCGGCGATAACGCGCGCACCGTGCAGTCGGTGCCGCTGCTCGGTTTCGCACAGGCCGGAGGCAGCGGCCATTTTGACGACAATGGTTTCCCGGCCGGCAAGGGCTGGGATGAGGTCGCCTTGCCCTCTGCCAGTGACGAGCATGCTTATGCGCTGGAAATCTCCGGCGACCAGATGAAGCCCGCCTACCGCGACGGCGACGTCGTCGTGGTGTCGCCGGGCACGCCGATCCGGCGCGGCGACCGCGTGGTGGTCAAAACGCAAGCCGGCGAAGTGATGATCAGGGAATTGAAACGCCGGACCGCGAAGACGCTGGAGCTGCAATCGCTCAATCCGAACCATGCCGACCGCGCGCTTGCGGCCAGCGATGTCGAATGGATCGCGCGCATCGTTTGGGCGAGCCAGTAAACTTTCTTCCGAACCGAGTGAGGGGTTACGCTCTATCGCGCATCAGCAGCACACCAAAAAGAAGGACCAGATAGAGCATCGAGAACACGAACAGGCGACGAGCAGGCCGCCTTTCCTTGTCATCGCTCCGACGTACTTGCCATGAGAGAAAAATCATGACCGCTCCAAGCATCGCCGCAGCCGCGCCATAGATGGCCCCCGCGAACCCCAGTGCCCAGGGTATCAGTGAGATCGGAACCAGAGGAACGCTATAGAGAAGAATCTGGCGCTTTGTTTCGGCCCTGCCGGCTACGACCGGCAACATCGGCGCGACATGGCGGTCCGATACTCAAAAAAGCCATCAGTCGCAGAACGCTCTTGTCAGGCAGTTTCTGAAAGGCGGCAGACCCGATTTCGCCGACTGCGCCGCTATTGCACCTTCGCGAGCTTTCTTCCGGCAGGGACAATCTCCGCGTTCTTTTTTCCCGTAGAATCGAACTGTTTGAGATAGGCGACGATATCGTCAATTTGCTTGGGGTCCTTCAAACCTGGAAAAGTCATTTTGGTACCGGGTATCTTGGCCTTCGGATCCTTGATGTATTCGCGGAAGGTTGCTTCATCCCAGGTGATTCCGGAATTTTTGTTCGCGGAGGAATAGCTGAACCCCTCAATCGTTCCAGCCTTTCGCCCGAACAGCCCGTTGAGCACCGGGCCAACTGCGTTCTTTGCGTTCTCCCCAATCTGGTGACACGCCTTGCACTGGACGAAAATCTTCTCGCCCGAAGCCGCATCCTGGGCATAGCCGGGGACGATTGCGAAGATTCCGGCTCCGAGCACGAGAACGAGACTGCGCATCCGACTGTCTCCAGGGACCGATAAGAAACATGCTCGCGCAAACCGCAGTGACCATTTCGCCAATCGGCTGCCTTCAATCGTCCGGAAAGGCACTCTCGCAAAACCAGATCTGAAAAGTCCGTGGATCGTCACGAGTACACCGGTGGCAGACTAGCCCAGCGAGTTGATGATTTCCCGATAGGCTGCTTCAGGAAACGCTTTCAGCGTGCGCGTCCGGATATTTCCCAGCATGCCCAGCTGCAGGTTGAAACGCGCCGCCACAGCATCGTCCGGAGCTTCGTAGATCGCGACGATGTCATAGTCACCCATGGTGAGGAAAAAGGCTTTGAACTCGCCGTCCATTTCCTTGAGAGCCTTCTTGGCCGCGTCCAGACGACGCGGCGAGTCCTTGACTTTCAGCACGCCCTGGTCGGTCCAATTTGCAAGCATGACGTATGTGGTCATAACCCTCCTCCTTCTGGTGCGAGGCGATGATACCTACGTCGCTGGCGCGAAAAATAAGATCCGGAGAAAATGCGTGTATTCGGATTCGAACACCATGATCGCCACGAATACCAAGACCAGCACCGGCGGCAGCAGGATGGCATAGGCCAAGGCCAACCGCTCCCAAGCCATGTGCATGAATACGGCGACGATCAAGCCGGCCTTCAGCACCATGAACAGCAGGATCAGCGACCATCTGAGATAGCCATGTAACCCAAAGTAGTCGACGAGATAGGAGCACGTGCTCAGCACGAACAACCATCCCCAGACCACGAGATAAAGTTTGATCGGGTGCTGCTGCCCCTTTTCGTGCGCGGCTCCCGATGCCGGTGCGTCATGCGCATGAATGTGTAGCGAAGGTTGTTGTCCTGCTATCTGTACCGCTGCGTCCGTCATGCGCCGACCTCACCAAAGATAGAAAAGGGCAAAAATGAACACCCACACCAGATCGACGAAGTGCCAGTACAGGCCGGTGATTTCGACGATCTCGTAATGCCCTTTCCGGCTCGTGAAAAAACCGCGCCTTTCGACATCGAAGTCCCCTCGCCAAACCTTTCGCGCGATGGCGAACAGGAAAATCACGCCGATCGTCACGTGGGTGCCATGGAAGCCGGTAATCATGAAACAGCTGGACCCAAACTGCGCCGCGCCCCAAGGGTTGCCCCCGGGCCGGACGCCCTCCATGATCAGCTTGGTCCATTCGAAGGCTTGCATTCCGACGAACGTTGCGCCGAATGCCGCGGTGGCCAGCATCAAGGCTGCGGTTTTGGCG
>WNFQ01002898.1_pt1 | contig 13022 bp, 11 predicted proteins | sample 5400171 | NCBI WGS metagenome assembly WNFQ01 (sample SAMN13153356, study PRJNA577476) | soil metagenome | isolation source: 20 cm soil under Madrone tree | place: USA:California | collected 2016-06-14
AATGAAGTGCCACTCCCTTCAACGCAACCGCCGGGATACCCGCTTCGAGCGTCCGCTGATCCAAACGCAGCAAAAGGTCTTCGATGCGTACGTGCCGCTTTGCCGTATGCGCTCTCTGCTCCTCGAGAAATTCCATCCAACCGGCAGGACCTCGCCAGCGCAAGGCGCGCGATAGCAACGGCGAGACCCCATGCATGGCCGCCACAGCTCGCGCCACGATCCATTCGAGTTCGGACCAATCGGGCGCCGCTTGCGTCGGGCATGCCAGTTCTTTCGCCAGGGCTTCCGTGATTTTGCGCAGGATTCCTTCCAAGGCCGCCGGCTCAGGCATCTCACGATCGAGAACGGTCATACTCCCTCCCCCAACCGCTATCCAACGGCAACCGTTTGGTCCACCGGCGACCGGTATTGGAATTCGCGGCTCAGCAGATCCCTCCACCGCCGATCAAGCGTGCGTTTCGCCGCAATGTGCTCGGCGCCTGCCGCTGCCACATCGAGTGCCTGCAGCGTGACTTGGTCGTGCATGAGATTTCTGACCGCCCGGTAGAAATCGGATGTGTAGGTACCGTGAAACATCATTTCCAGATCATCGCTCTCCCGCCAATGCGTCTTCCCGCGCAGTTGCGCCTTGACCAGATCGTAGAATTTCGTGCCGGGCAAGGGATAGGAGACGCTGACGCCGATCTCATCAGGCCGGGCGGCGTTGAGCAATTCGCGTGTAGCCAGGATGTCGTCGAGTTGCTCACCCATGTAACCCAGTTGAATGAAGAATCCGACGCGAATACCCACGGTTCTGAGCCGATCGCGCGCGATTCGGATTTCCGAGACCGTGGTGCCCTTGTTCATCGCGTCCAGCACTCGTTGGCTGCCGCTCTCGGCCCCGATCCATGCTTCCCGGCATCCGGCATCGCGCAGTGCCTCGGCCATGCGTTCGTTGACCAGGTCCGCGCGCGTTTGAATGGTGAAAGGAATTCGAGCGCCCGCGGCGCGTACGGACGCGGCGAACTCGGCGACCCAGTCGACTCGAAAACCGAAGATATCGTCCGCGAACCAGATATGGTCCGGATTGAAGGATCGCTTGAGGTAGGCCATCTCGCCGGCAACTTCGGCCGCATTCCGCTGCAGATATTGATTGCCCCAGATGGGCTTCGCGCACCAGGCACAGCGGAACGGGCATCCCCGCGAAGCTGCCATGTTCAAGCTGAAGTATCCATGTGCCTTTTGCCACATGGCGCGGTAGCGATCCATGTCCACGACGTCCCACGCGGCGATTCCGGCCTTGGCGGCCATCGGCATGGTCCTCGATGCACTCTGGGTCAGCGTCTGGCCGCCGCCGAGCGACACGACTCCGCTCACGCCGCGCACGAGATCGGCATTGTCGGCATCCGGACGCGCATCGAGCCGCGGCAAAACAGTAAACAGGGTGGACAGCCCTTCACCGACCAAGGCGAGATCTGCTCCGGCATCGAGGTAAGGCCCGGGGGCGTCGGTGACGTCCGGGCCGGCCGCGATGACTCGGGCGCCGGCGCGGCGCGCGGACATCACCATGTCGCAGGCGGCACGACGCATCGCGCCCAAGCACATTTTGCTCAGAAAGTTGAAATTGTCCTCGTAGAACAGGACCAGCTGCGGGTGGTCGGCCAGCAGCAGGCGCTCATACTCGTCGATCCCGTCGGCCAGCATGGCATCGAAGAACGAGACTCGATGCCCGGCTTCTCTCAACATGGCGACCACCTGCAGGGTGGCGAGCGGCGGATAGGGTTTGGCGCGCAGTACCTGCTTGTGATCGAGGCGCAGGTAATACGAATGGCAAACCAGGATCGATAGCATCGTCGCTCCATCAAATGCGGCGCACCAACCATTGAGTGGCCCACCGATTCGGCCACATCCCCGCGCGCGCGGAACACGGCGCGTACACCGAGTAAGTGCTGGAATGTGTCATTCAGGTTTAACTTAGGACGGCGATTTGGCATTTTTGCCGCCTCTGCCGACACCTCGGTGAATCCCGCGCGCAGCACCGGCCTCGCGGCAATCATCCAGGCCGGGCGCTGGCGCAACTGGCGCTATTTTGGGTCGCACCGCTCCTGGGCGGAGCGATCGGCGCACTGGTATGCCGGTTCGTCACCCCAGCATGGGCTCGGGGCCCTGGTTCGAAGATCTACGCAGCCTGGGAACGCGGTCTACGCCGCTCGAGAACATCCGGCCGGCTTGTAGATTCGCTTCGTCGACGCGGGGTACGCGGCTAATTTGTCGGCAGGACGCCTTGGCCTCGCCACGAGTTCGCCGCCGCAATTCGGGCAGCGCCCTTGCAATACCGTGTCCGCGCACTTTGCGCAAAACGTGCACTCGAAGGAGCAGATCCGAGCTTCCGTGGACTCGGGCGGCAGCGCTGAATCGCAGCACTCACATGAGGGGCGCAGCTCCAACATGAATACCTCCGCTCGATTCGACCGTGCCTTTGGATAAATCGACTATTCGCGCCGTCACGGCGTCGCCCGAGACGGTGATCTCGCCCACGGAGATGGGCAGCTTGAACCGTCTCGGTCCGGAGCTGCCTGGATTGACGTAAAGAACTCCGCCGCGCTCCTCGATCTTCGGTTTGTGCGAATGACCGGAGACGATGACGCGTATCCCCGCGGCGGCGGGATCGACGTCGAGTTCCGCGAGATCGTGGATGACGTAGACGAATACATTGCCCACTCTGATCAACTCGGTCACCGGTAGGCGCATGGCCCAGGGCGCGGTGTCGTTATTGCCTCTCACTGCGATCAGCGGAGCAATGGCGGCGAGCTCTTCGAGAATCTTGGGCTCGCCGACATCTCCTCCGTGAACGATGTAGTCGGAGCCCAAAAGAAACGCGCGCGCCTCAGGCCTCAAAAGTCCATGGGTATCGGAGATAAGTCCTACGCGCAGGTCATTGATTGCGGCCATGCAACACACTCTAGCGCACCGGCGGATCTTCCCACACAGCTATGCGTGGTGCTGAGCGTAAACTATTGATCAGTCGGCAGAATATGGCGTGATTGCCTCGGCCTTAAGAGTCGGTAATGTGGTGACGCTACGGATCACGGGACGCCGCCAGGCCACCAGCGCGAGGACGAGCGCAGAGGTGCCTGCGAAACCAAGCGCAACACGCAGCCCCAAGTGCTCGCCCAGCCAGCCGCCGAGCAGCGCACCCGGACCCGCGGGTATCAGAATCAGCCAGCGCATGGTGCTCGTCATGCGGCCCAGCATCGGCCCCGGCGTGACCGATTGCCGCAGCGAAAGAAAATTGATGAAGATGAACACGGTGCCGACGCCGAACATCATCAGCATGAGCGCGTAGGCGACAACCCCGAAGGCGTTCAGCGGAGCAAGGCTCAGCAGCAGCCAGCCGGTGCCGGAGACGGCAAATCCAAGCACCAGCGTCGGTCCGGGACCGAAGCGGCGCACCACGCGATGGCCATTCGCGCTGGCGAGAACGGTACCGACGCCGAGCGCAACATAGCTCAATCCCACTCCCCGCTCCGACAGGCCGAGCTGCCGCGTGGCAAACAAAATTTGCACCACCATCGCCGCTTGATTGCACAGCTGCCACGCGCCGACGCAGGTCGCCATGGTCACCAACAGTCTGTGGGCGCGCACGAAATCCAGGCCGTCCCGCATGGCGGCCCAGAAGGGCGAACGGTTGAGGATGGGATTCTCCCTGACCGGCACGCCGCGCAGAATCGACGCGGATATCAACAACAGACAGGCGTCCGCCAGCAGCGCCAGGGGCGCGCCCGTCAGTTTGATCAGCGCGCCCGCCGCGCCGGGACCCGTCACCTCCGCCGCCGAGGTCGCGAGCGAATTCTTGGCATGCGCCTCGACCAAACGCTCGCGGGGCACGATCCGTGTCAGCACGACCTGTGCCGCGCTGCCGGCAATCGTATTCACGGCGCCGATCACGAAACCGACGACGTACAGCCAGTGCATCGACAGCCAGCCGAACCACCAGGCCACCGGCACCGTCGCGACGGTGAATGCGATCGACAGCTCGCCGACCACGTACACCGGTAGTTTCCGGACGCGGTCGAGCCACACGCCCGTCGGCAGCGAGAACAGCACGACCGGTACGATTTCCATGGCCGTGAGCAGACCCATCTGCGTCGGAGCGGCGTGCATCAGCACCGCCGCGGTCAGCGGCAGCGCCAGCAGAGTCACCTGACCGCCGAAGGACGATATCAAAATCGACGTCCACAGCCGCCGGTACGTCGCGTCGCGCAGCAGATCGGTGGGCGCAAGCCTGAAGCGATTCAGCCACCGATCCGGTAGCCACGTGCGAAGGGTCGCTAGGTTCATGGTGCGCGCACGGCCGAGGAAGCCGTCTACGAAGGACTGAAAGTGGCCGCGGAGATTTGACGCCGGCGAAGCATAGAGTCCTCGACATCCTCGCCCAGAAACCCGCCGCTTTGATGAGCCCAGAGCCGTGCGTACAGCCCTCCCTGGGCCAGCAGCGAATAGTGATTGCCTTCCTCGACGATGCGGCCCTTGTCCAGTACAACCAGCCGGTCCATGGCGGCGATGGTCGACAGACGGTGCGCGATGGCAACCACGGTCTTGCCCTCCATCAGGCGATTGAGACTCTGCTGGATCGCGGCTTCTACTTCGCTGTCGAGCGCACTGGTAGCTTCATCGAGCAGCAGGATGGGGGCGTCTTTCAGCATCACACGCGCGATCGCGATTCGCTGCCGCTGGCCGCCGCTCAGCTTGACTCCACGCTCGCCGACGTGGGCAGCATAGCCGGTGCGTCCCATCGCATCGCTCAGCATGACGATGAAGTCGTGGGCCTCGGCGCGCTTCGCCGCAGCCTCCATTTCAGCGTCGCCGGCATCGGGCCGGCCATAGCGGATATTGTCGCTGACGGATCGATGCAGAAGCGACGTGTCCTGGGTCACCATTCCGATTTGGGCGCGCAGACTATCCTGCGTCGCGAGCGAGATGTCCTGGCCGTCGATCAGCACCCGTCCCTCCGGTATGTCATAGAAGCGCAGCAGCAAATTGACGATGGTGCTTTTCCCGGCACCGGAACGGCCGACGAGACCGATTTTCTCTCCCGGACGGATATGGAGATCGAGATTGTCGATCACGGGGCCTGCCGGGTTCGAGACGGCGCCATAGGCGAAGCTCACCCCTTCGAAGCGGATGTCGCCGCGCGTAACCTGCAGCGGCCGCGCATCGGGGCGGTCCAGCACGGTGGGAGACCGTGCCAGCGTGGTGATGCCGTCCTGAACGGTACCGATGTGCTCGAACAGCGAGGCCATTTCCCACATGACCCAGTGCGAAATCCCATTGAGCCGCAGAGCCATGGCGGTTGCCGCGGCAACGGCGCCCACCCCGACCCTGCCTTCAGTCCACAGCCACAGGGTGACCCCGGCCGTGCTGGCGATCAATCCCATGCTGAGGGCGTGATTGACGATCTCGAAGCCCGTCACCATGCGCATTTGGGCGTACACGGTTCGCAGGAACTCCGTCATTGCGCTCTGCACATAGCTTGCCTCGCGTTGAGTATGCGAGAACAGCTTGACGGTCGTGATGTTGGTGTAGGCGTCGGTAATGCGGCCCGTCATCGTCGAACGCGCATCCGCCTGCGCCATGGCGACCGCACCCAGCCGCGGCACGAAGTACCGGATGGCGGCCGAATAGATGGCCAACCATCCCATGAACGGCGCCAGCAGCCAAGGATGGAAGTTGCCGACGACCAGTGCAATCGTGACGAAATAAATGACCACGAACACCATGATGTCCGCAAGTATCATCCAGGTATCGCGCACCGCGAGCGCGGTCTGCATCAGCTTGGCCGCGACCCGGCCGGCGAATTCATCCTGATAGAAGCTCAAGCTTTGAGCAAGCATGTTGCGATGGAAGTTCCAGCGCAGCCGCATCGCAAAATTGCCGGCGAGTGTTTGCTGCTTGAGCAGGCTCTGAAGGCCGATCAGCGTGACGCTGCCGGCCAGAATCGCGGCCAGCAGCAGGAGATGACCGCGCTGGTCTGTCCACAGCTTCGACGGCTCGACCTTGGCCAGCCAGTCGACCACGCGGCCCAGCATGGCGAACAGCATCGCCTCGAACACTCCGATCACGGCGGTGAACAAGGTCATCGCCACGATGTGGCGCCGCACACCGCGGGCGCACGCCCAGAGAAAGGCAAAGAACCCGCGAGGCAACGGCGGCGGCGGCGTGTCCGGATAAGGCGAAACTAGGTTTTCGAAATAGCGAAACAAGCGCTGGCTCCGGCGATCACGGTGATCCGAGAATCTTAGCGCGAATGCCGGTTGGGAATCCGATCAGACCGCGCGCCTCGGCCCTGCAGCGCGAGAATCTTCGCTATCGTCGTCAAAATTCGGGGTGTACGATACTTGTAGTCGCGACGGGTTTGTGCGCTCCGGACCGTGGGATGTGCAGCAATGAACAGGCGGACGACGAGAGAATGGATGGCCGCATCATTTCTCGTAGGGCTGATCGTCGTGCTCGTCGTCCGTACCGGCGCAGGACCGGGCGAGAGGGTCGCCATGGCGCTGCGCGCGACGGCACGCTGGTCTTTCCTTCTGTTCTGGCTGGCATCCGCCGGCGGTGCGTTGACTACGCTGTTCGGCTCGAGATTCCAGGCACTGGCGCACCGTGCCCGCGATCTCGGGCTGTCGTTCGCATCGGCGCATCTGGTGCACCTTTGGCGTCGTTGCCTGGGTTTACTATTCGTCCCCCGACCCGCCCGCGCGGTCGACGCTCGTCTTCTTTGGTATTGCCGCCATCTGGACATATGTGCTGGCGATTCTGTCCATCAAGCACCTTTCCGCCCGGCTGAATCCGCGGGTCTGGCGTACGGTACGTACCGTCGGAGTCGAATACATATCATTGGCCTTCTTGACCGACTTCGCCAAGCATTCCTTTCAGGGCGGAGTCTTGGATGCGGCTTACTACTTGCCATTCCTGGCCCTGGCCGTTGCCGGACCACTCCTGCGGTTTGCCGCCATGTTGAAGCGATCGGGCCAGGTACGGAGGCTTGCGGTCTAGGTCAGGAACCGGCTGACAAGGCGGCAGCCCTTGCCCGCGAGATAGTGTCGGCTGCGGGTCGGCGCTGTCTCAGAAGAGGAAAAGGCCCCGCGAGCGGGGCCTCGGCGAAGGGCATTGGCTCGCGCCGATATCAGCGGGTGGTCAAAACTTGATCAGGCGAGTACAAGCGGCTGAATCACGGTGACGTTTCGGTGACATGTCGCAGGTTATGCACCGGGTTATCCCCCGAGTCAGGGGACAGTGCCAGCACACCCCAACTTCCGGTACTCCCCACTTTGGTGTGCGGTAGCGCACCGACCATGGTCGTTGAATCATGAAACGCAAAACCATGCCTCGGCAAAAACGCCGCGATTACAGCAGGCTCAGCAGCTTAATGGTGCCCTCGCCCGGACTCGAACCGGGATGGCTGTAAACCGACGGATTTTAAGTCCGTTGCGTCTACCGATTCCGCCACGAGGGCTTAAAACGCCGGAGTTTAGCAGCTTCGCGGGGCGCCTACAGCGCGAGGCGCTCGGCGGCGGGAACACACCAGATGTCGATCGGGCTGCGCCGCCCTCGCAATTCGAATTGCGGCAATTGCAGAAACGGAGTCGACCCTACCGTGGCGCCGGCGGTCGCGCCATCCTCCTCCAGCGCCGCAGCAACCGTGCATGAGAACAAGACCTCGCCGGCACGTGCCCGGCTACAGAGCCGCGCCGCCACATTGACCGTGTCGCCGACCAGCGTGGTCGCCCTATGGCGAGGCGGTCCCAGAACTCCGACCGCCACCTCTCCCAGATGCAATCCGACGCCGATTCCCGCCTCGACCGAGAGCTCTCCGCGCCACCGTGCCGCAACGGGCGCGAAGTTTTGCAGCATGGCGTGACCCGCGGCCAGGGCTTCGTGGGCCCCGTTCCCGCGGTCCCCATCGACGCCGAATCCCGCCATGATTCCATCACCCGCCATGTGGAATACCGTCCCGCCGTAAGTCTCGGCAGCGGCGGCGAGAGTCCGGGAAAATTCATCCAAGAGCGGCATGACGCGCGCCGCCGGAAGGCGCTCGGCCATTCCCGTGTAGCCGCGCAAATCGGCGAACAATACGGTGACGTTGGCGGTGCGCACCGCAGCCGGCCTGACCCGCGCGACGATTATCGCGCCCGCCGGACGCAGAGGAGGCCCACCTCGCCGTTCCGTACTCACGCTGCGAGGAAACCCAGCGGTTCTGCGATGGTAGCCATATTATGTCCCTCCAGGATTCGTGCCGGCCAGGACCCCGAGCTTGCCCGCCTCGGCGGCCAGCGCGGCCTCGTCGACCAGCTTCTTTGATACGGCGGCAATATACAATCCGGCAGGGGCTGCTTTTGATCAGAGTCTACACCCTTTAGAATCCGCGGTCGGACGAATCGCCGCGCGTGACTGAAGGCACGCTTGCCCATGTTCATTCGAATTCTTGCATTGACCGGAATGTTCTTCAGCGCCCACGCCTCCGCCGCGTCGCTGATCGCGCCCGGCACTTATCTCATCGAGGGTGAAGCCACACCGCACCGCCAGCCCGACGGCAACAGCATCATCATCGCCGCGCCGAAGGGTTTGATCGTGTTCGACACCGGGCGGCACAAGGAACACGCGCAGCAAGTGCTCGATTTTGCACGCGGGCAGAACCATCCCATCACGGCCATCATCAACTCGAACTGGCACTTGGATCACGTCGGCGGCAATCCGCGGCTGCGCGCCGAGTTTCCCGACATCCGCGTCTACGCGAGTTCGGCGATCGATGCCGCCCGCACTGGATTTCTGGCCGACTACCGCGCGCATCTGGTGACGGAACTGGCCGAGTCCCCGAAAGACCCGGGAGCGCGAGAATCCATCCGTGCGGAAATGGCGCTGATCGACGGGGGAGCCGCACTCGGCCCCACCGAGGTCATTACGAAATCCGCTCCGCTCATCATTGCGGGACGCGCCCTGCAGCTGCATCTGGAATCGCATGCCGTGACCGCGGGCGACGTCTGGGCGTTCGATCCGGAGACGCGCGTGCTCTTGGCGGGTGATCTGGTCACCTTGCCGGTGCCGTTCTTCGAAAGCGCGTGCCCTGCGCGTTGGCGCGCCTCGCTCGCACATCTCGAGAAGGCGCCCTTCGACCGGCTGGTGCCCGGGCACGGTGCGCCCATGCGCAGACCGGAATTCACGGCTTATCGCAAGGCGTTTTCCAATTTGCTCGACTGTGCGGCCGGCGACGCGGCAAAGAACGACTGTATCGACGGCTGGCTGAGCGATGCGTCGGCACTCATCCATTCTTCCCAGGACGCGAGTTACGCACGAACCCTCGTCGGCTACTACCTGGATAATTACCTGCGCCATCCCACCGAGCGCATACGCAATTTTTGCACCCGCTAAAACGGATAGTTGAGCCCCGTGAACGCGGCCACTCCCTCGCTTCCGTAGCCGATGTCCACGTATCCGACCACGAAGGGCCGCGCGATGCCGCGGAATCCGATACCGAAGACATGGTGAAGCTGATCCAGGGGAAACGTGCCGCCGCGCGCGAATACCCGGCCGACATCGACGAAGGGAGTCAACTCCACGTCAATGACCGTCGAGGTGGCGTCGAAGGACATCACTTTGCGGCGCAGCTCGACGCTGCCGGACAAGGAATCGCGGTCATAAAATCGTCCGGACCCGAACCCGCGCAGGGGCTGATCGCCGCCGACCACGCTGTCGCCCCCGCCGATGGCGCTGAGCGCCCAGAACGGCACGCCGTGCGCAGACGGCAAGTAGCGCAATGCCGCGTGTGAAACCAGGATCGTATCTCGCGCAACGGGCCAGAACGCGCGCCCGTCTCCCCCGGCTTCGCTGTACATCGAATCGTTCAGCAGGCCGCCGCGGCTGGCCAGCCCGCCGTAGGCGATCAGTTCCATGCCCCGAGAGGGCACCGTCTGATCATCTCGCGTGTCGTAGACCATCGACAGGCGATTGAGCATTTGCTTGTTCGTGCCCACGCCGAGGATGGGGCCAAAGCGGGTCTCCAGGGACGGAATTCTCGGCAATGTCCCGGGGAGGACATCTACCACCCGCAGACGCGCCGTGTAGAGCAGCTGCCACGCATGATTCAAGTTGAGCCCCACCTGCACCTGCAGCCGTTCCTGCTGATTGGTGTAATTCGTTTGGGCGCTCAGCGGGGTCTCGTTGCCGATGCCGTAGAAGCGCGGCACGCCGCTGCGATCGTAGATCGCGCCGGCGGTGATCGACCATCGACCCTCGCGCAGGCGTCCCCGCTGGTATTCGGCGTCGAATTCGCGCTCTACGCGCTGCTTGACGCCGCTGGTGACCGACCATTGTTCGTCCCCCGACGTGAACCCATACACGCGCCCGTGCACCCCGACGCCGAAATAGGGGTTGTAGAGCACGTCGGGCGCGATGATGCGGCTGATCTCGTGATTCTCGTTCGTTTTCACCCACGTCGGAATGACACCCAGCGTGGTGCCGCTGTCCGGATCGACGCTGATCAACGGTACCGGAATGAACGGCGCGGTCGCGGGATCCAGCCATCTGGCGAGGCCGGTGGGCGGCGCGGGCGGCGGCGGGATCGGCCCGGGAGCGACCACCGGCGGAGCGTCGGGCTCGATTTCACCCGCCAAGGATACATTCGCCATGATCGCGGCGAGCAGCAGCAAACGGACTGACACGCTCACTATCGCATCTATTCGATGGGTCTGCCGCAGCGGGTCAATACGCCTCGAAGATCGCGTATCGGCGGGAACACCTCGTTGTTCCAGTCCGCGCCCTGAGCATCATGGGCGCGCTGCTCGTATTCCACGATTTCCTTGTCTTCGCGGAAAATATTCTCGGTGAACCAGCTCACGAAGGGCCAAACCGCGTGGATGATTCCCGGCATGCGCGGTTTCTTCACCGATAGATAGCCATAGGTGCGGTTGGTGCGCTGCTCGGTGTCCAGCGGCGTGTAGCCCAGCCACACGTCGAGCACCGGATCGTCGGATGGATTGATGTCGCGCCCCACCCAGACCTTCAGGCTCTGGGCGGGGTAGTCGGTGCGAATCTGCATGTGGTCGGAAAAATCTTTCTTGGGCGCGTTGCGCTTGCGCATCAAGTCGACGATGACTTGTTCGCCCACGGATTGCTTCCCCTCGGTACGGCTGAAGCTGTATTCCACCTGCGCCCAGTCATCGCCGTGCTGCCGGCCCAGACACCTGGCGCGGATCGAGCCCATCTGTTTGCGATGCATGAACTGATGGTTCATGTCGAACAGGTTCTCGTGCATGAATGTGTAGTGGCAAGCCACCTCACGGTTCAGCTGCCGCGTCTTGTAATCCTTGCGCTGCGAGGAACCCAGGGCCTTGGGCAGGCGGCTCTCGGCCAAAGTCGCATCGCCGGGAAAGACGAAGATCAGGCCGTCGACTTCACGCGCGGGATAGCTCTTTACTCCGGTGGGCAGCCGGTCCGTGCCGAGATAAGGCACGTTCACGCACTTGCCGCTCCGGTGGTAAGTCCAGCCGTGATAATGGCACTTGAGTTCATCGCCGGTTACGACTCCAAGATGCAAGGGTACCTGGCGATGCGCGCAGCGATCCTCCAGCGCGAACACTTGCCCGCTCTGTCCGCGATAAAGCACGATGGGGAGACCTGCGAAACGGCGGCCGAGCGTCTTGCCCACCTTGAGTTCCCCGGACCAAGCCACGGGGTACCAATAGTCCGGGTGCGCGCCCACGCGCCGCAAATCCGGTGCGCCGGTTGAATCCGCAGTGTGCAGACTGATCAAGTGGTAGCTATCTTCGGCCATCGCCCAGATTCCAATCGGGATTTGCGATGGTACCCGATTTTAGCGGGCGTCCTCGCGCAATTGACAGGCATCAAACAAGGATTCGCTTGGAGGCTAGGAGCGGAATCGAACCGCTGTACGCGGCTTTGCAGGCCGCTGCATGACCACTCTGCCACCTAGCCCGAGGTCAAAAATAGCGAACCCCGGGCGTGCCGGGGTTCTTCGTCCGGATTTCTGGAGCGGGAAACGAGGCTCGAACTCGCGACCTCAACCTTGGCAAGGTTGCGCTCTACCAACTGAGCTATTCCCGCCTCAAACAGAGGCGCAATTGTAGGGCCGTACTGCCGGGAGTCAAGAAGAACCCGCTGCGATATGTAGCTAAAGCCTTGAACTGCGCGGCAATTTCGCTTCATTCGATGGGTCGTGCTGCGCCCGCGCTCGCCGGCGCCCCCGAACTCGCTGGCACCCCGGGTGGATGGCCGGACGTCCCGCGCCGCGCCTCCGCCTAAAGTTCCGCGCTTCCCCGCAGTTCCGGCCACGCCAGGCGCAGGTATTGGACCATCGACCAGAGGGTGAGCACCGCCGCGACTGCCGTCAGCACCAACCCGAGGTTATAGGTCGGAATACCGAACAGATCCTGCCGGTACAACAGCATCGACACAACAGCATCGACAGCCCGACGATCTGCATGATGGTCTTGTACTTGGCCAAAGCCGTCACCTGCATGCGGCTGCGCGCGCCGATCTCGGCCATCCATTCGCGCAGCGCGGACACCGCGATTTCCCGGCCGATGATGACCGCCGCGACGATGACCACGAACCAGCGCGGATCCTTGCTGACGATCAACACCAATGCGGCGGCGACGATGAGCTTGTCCGCGACGGGATCCAGGAACGCACCGAGGCGCGAGGTTAGGCCCAGCTTGCGCGCGTAGTAACCGTCGAGGCTGTCGGTGATGCCGGCGAGCGCGAACGCCGCGCAGGCCGCGGGATCCGCCCACGGGTAGGGCAGCAGGTAAAACAGCGCGAAGATCGCGGGAATCATCGAAATGCGCAGCCACGTCAGCGTATTCGGCAGATTCCAATGCGATTGACGCTTAGCGCCCTGGGTGGAGGTGCTCATAGATTACCTCGGCGAGATCGCGTCCCAGGCCGCGGATTTGTACGAAGTCCTCGATACCCGCACGCAATACCCCCTGTAAGCCGCCGAATTGTTTCAATAGCTCGCGCCGTTTGAC
>WNFQ01002608.1_pt2 | contig 13019 bp, 20 predicted proteins | sample 5400171 | NCBI WGS metagenome assembly WNFQ01 (sample SAMN13153356, study PRJNA577476) | soil metagenome | isolation source: 20 cm soil under Madrone tree | place: USA:California | collected 2016-06-14
TGAGCGCCATACAATCCTTCGGCCCTCAACTACTGTCGGGTCCCGCCGTACACCCAGTTTCTGTGATTGGGCAAGGGTCGAAATGTCAGGCAAGTACCATGTTTGTGGCACCGTGCGGCTGTACCTTGATTCTTTTCCTAACCTAGGAGATGTTCACTGAAAATTGTGCCCCCGGGCCTGTGATAAGTAACATGGCCAAAGCGGGATCGGACGTCGCTTTGGCTATTGTTACCTATAGCAGAGGCAGCGCTTGTGGCGGCCGGGCGCTGTGGTGGAACCTACCTGCCACAACCCGTTGTGGTTGTGCACCGGTTCGTATAAGAGGTCGTGACCAAGAATTGCGTGCCGCAACTACTCTCTCACTGCACCCCCGACATTATCACTCTACCAAGTGCTATTCCTAAACATGTTGCCTCCCAGCGCGAATTATGGCCCTCTCTCTGATGCATTCAGGGCCAAAGTAACCTCTCTGATCCAAGAGCAGCTCAAGCCCATCGTCACCGAGCTTGCAGCACAACAGCAGACTCTTCTTAACCACCTCGCCTTACTCAAACACAATCACAACGTCAACGACTATCAAATGACCAGGCTCGAAAGCATCCGCGACCTTGAACAGTCCGTCAAGTGCGCATTCCATTGCCGTCTTTCTCCCGATCACGACACTGACAGAGCCACTTCACAGCTTTAAGGTGTCGGGTGTGCTCGGCTTCGATCCGTGGCAACACCCGACTATGGGGACCAACCTGCGCGAGCCCGTCCCCGCCGACCCTCAATTAATACCGAAATTTATTCCAGTCAGCCAAGCAACTCCCGCAGAGCGTGCCGCCCAGAGCACCGCACTCATCAAAGAAGCAGGCGCAAGCGCACGTCAAATCGGTGTGCCTCTCACATTCCAAGACTTTCCGGACCACCCTTCCATGAACAAGGGTAGAAAGAAAGAAGATCCGATGCATGCTTCGGTACCCCTCTTTGGACTCAGAGCTCCCCGTTGGCGCGCCAAACAGGGCCTCGATGACCATCCAATTCCCGGCACGGCTGCCTATGACGGCGTGGTGGCCCCGCCGGTGGGGAGGACCGGTCTGCAGCTTTATAATAGTCGCGCGAGGGAGTTGAGGATTCCGATGTGGAAGCTTATTGAAGAAGGCGCCGATCCTCTGGGGATAGGCGCCGCTTCGTCTTCATCAAGTCCCGGTGCAGGGTCGAGTCGCTCGCTGGGCGTGCAGGGCATGCGTGCAGGTGCCACTCCATCTAATACAAGGACGCCAGTCGCGCGCCATCCAACCGTATTCCGCTCCTCTTCCTCATCGACTCCTTCCGCACGCCCCAGACCCGGACTCTACAGAACCTACGCCATAGCCAACATGGAGGAGTCTTCCATCCTAACCTCCACCTCCACCTCCAACAAGGTCCACAAGCCGTCCGCGCTCACCAGAACCTCAACAATGGCCACCATCGGATCCACAACTAGCGAAACGTCCTCATACTCCTCACTCAGCAGAGCCTCAACCATGGCCACAATCGGCTCTGAACCCTCCTCATCCCGCACAACCGCCAAAACCAAGACGAAAACCAAGACCAAAGAATCCGTCAACAAGCAACGCAACACACGCACGAAGATGAAGACCGTCACTCCCGCTCCCGCAAACACGACCTCGACCTCCTCTACCACTCCTCAGGCTGAGCGGTCAAAACCCGCCACAACCCTCAAGCGCGGACGCCGAAGTGCCGAACTCGAAGATACCACCGACGACGACATCGCCAGCGGCAGTGCCACCAAGGAAGCAGAACCTACGCGTAAACGTCGCAAACCCTCCGCCGCTTCGAATACCAGCTCCGAGTTCACGGCTACTACTACTGCACTCTCTGGAAATGGTGACACGCTTGAATCCGGACAGGGACAGGGACAACGTAGACGATCTACGCGCGTTACACGATCATCTACAGCTACAGCAGCTAATGCAGCAGCAGTGCCTCAGCCTCAGCCTGCGCCACGCGGACGGGCGACGAAGGGCAAGAAGGGTAATAAGCGATCTTGAATTGTTTTCTCTCACACCACACTCTGAAAGAGTAGTACAGTAGTCGAATTGCCGCATTCTTTTTTTTTTGGTTATATCGCCCCCCCTTCTTCCGTGTTTTGTCTTTTCTTTTCTTTCAGGTTTTCTTTTAGCTCGTCGCCTCTTCCTTTTGTTGGGGCCCTCTTCGATTTGCGAATGGATGGACCTTTTTTTGTTTGTTTCAGCTTTTGTGTTTCTGAGTCGGCTTTTGGCTTGTATCAGTTTTGTGTCGTTTCGCTTGCACGTAGAATGATGATATCCCGCGCCTCTCCGTTGTTCATCTGTACATCTGCTAGTTGTCCCAACGAGCGATGATTATTTGTAGCTCTACAGTACAAGTATCAACGAAGGACACCAGAATGGTATGCATGTAATGTCTAAGGGTCTCGCGTCTACGCAAGTGCCAGTCCCTATATGGCAGGGTGAAAGACGTTATAAATATTATAGCTCAGACTGTCATGATACGGCGATTAGAAAAACAAGATGTGTGTGCAAGAATGGAATGACAACCCACCAGAACACGAGAATGAGGAAGCCATAGCATGCCAGCGCAAGCGCACCGAAGTTGAGATATTTACTCTTGTTCGGGTCGTCCTTTGTCAACTGTTATGAACTGTCTTTAGCAGAGGAACCCTAAAAAATAGCCGGAGGTACTTGCCTTCCAGTAGAATAGTCCAGGAAGGATGAACGAAATAGTTGTCGACCCGGTAGATCCAACAAAGGACAACACTGCGCACCATTAGCCTGCTGGAACACGCACAGTCATCAAGAAGTGTGCGTACCCATCTCAAGGTTATCTACAAAATATGCGACTGTAAATCCACCACCGACCACCAAGAACGTGAGCAACGAATGCTTAAGCGGCGTCATCTCGCCTGTCCCGTGCTCATCCGCAGCGGCTTCATCCTCGAGCTTTTCAGTCGCCGAATCGAAGTGGAAAACCTTGTCAAGACAGTTCCTGCATGGGTGGACCTGCAGCGGGTACGAGAAGAGGACGAGAATCGCAATGGCGAGTTGTCCGATGGCGATGAAGAGCGAAGTCGAAGGGTACATCGCGATGACGTTCGCGCTCACCTGGAGGACATACCACCAACATCAAAATGAAAAATCAACTGGCTACTAAACGTAGAACGTACGTGAGAACCGAATGTGAGATAGCCAAACACGGCGATGATTTCGTAGGTGAGAGTTGCGGAGCCGATGGCTGTTCCAATGGTGATGTTCATGCGTTTCTGCGAGTTGGACTTGAGCTCATTGAAGATGGGAAATAGCTGTCCGTCCCTAAAATTAGTAACTGAGATGGAAACGCAAAAAAAGTGGGTCTCACGTTCTGTGAGCAAGTGAAGGCGAAAACCTGTATTGGGAATGTGGAGAGAAAGCTGGGAGTGAACTTGATGAGATGAACTTCCCCAGGTGGGGGCATACCCTTGATGGGGCTGAAATAGCACAATATCACAATCAAAATAAGGTATGCTTCCCGAGGAAACAAGCAATCAAGTCAGTCCTCTTTCACTTCAATAAATAAGAAGCTGAGACACTCACAGCAGGAAAAGAGAGCAATGTAGCTTGTATGTCTAAGACTGTCTAGACGGCGGAGAAACGACAAAGGTACAAGTACAACCATGAGAAGGCTAATCCAAATACGCCCACTGAGTGCCCACGCTGGTGGGTTGGTATCAGGGGACGAAATGTCATGGTATAACGAAGCAACAACATTGGGAAGGAGCGACTTTATGATGATTAGGTAGCTGTTCACTTCATCAGCTAACGTCGCTCGTTATACATAAGACAATACGAGCGCACCTGATAGATACCCCAAAGCATTTGACAGCAATGGCCGCGTCGAAGAACACGGCTGCGCGAGGGAATGTGAGGTTCGCGACAGCAAAGAAGGACGAGCGGCGGTGCGGTGTATGTCGCGCACAAGCAGAGAGAAGGTATAGACCAAATGCTGCAACTGTACCAGAAAACGCGCAGGTCAACATGCCGGGGATGATACCGGCAGACGCGAGGGCCTACAACATCAACGCATACAAGGTCGATATCCAACACCAAGTATTGAGACAGACGGGATGAACATACCCGAGGAAAGGTGAGCATGCCTAGAGACCATGACCATAAATTGTAAGCTGTAGAGTACGACGACACAGAAAAAGGGGGAATGGTGGAGTGCGTACGCACCACTGCCAATAATTGTATTCGACAGGTTGACTACGCTGCTCGAGAGCGTCGCGTGACCCTCCTTCTGCACCTCGCTCCTTTCTAGCCCGACACTCGACGCTCTGCTTCCGAGCAGTGCACTCCCTTCATGCTCGGCTGGTCGACCGTTATCACCGTCAGCGTCTTCGTATTCTACCGACACTGGCACCGCGTGGTAGGCTTGCACCATCTCGTAGTGCTCCTCCTCTTTGCTGTCTGAAGGAATGGTTGGTATTGATTGTGCGTTGAAGGCCCCACGGGGAGCGGTGAAATAGGGGAATGATTGGCGTGCGGTGCGCGTGCGGTATATGGGAGTGGATATTGGGATCTACCGTGGTTGAATAAGCAATTAGCAGGGACGCGGCGGACCCGCCGACCCGGCCCAGAATGGCCGAGATGAGCCGCTAATCCGCGCAGGTCATCAAATTGTCTGTGTTGTGCTTCGCTATCAAAGTCTATTACAAATCGATGAGAATGGGCTTCAAGCGTCATTCCCGGTGAAAGCTTGTACGTCAATTCAAAAAGAAAACAACGATAAACTGCATGCAAGAGCAAGAACTCAGATACGAAAGGGGGTACAGTTCGAGAAAAACAAGCGATCGCCAAACCATCGTTGGGAACCCAGAACGAATAAGTTATATGCGTAAATGAGATCATGTGGTGGGTTCTTTTGGGTGTATCATACATGCGTATTGGCAGCCTCTGCAAATCGGCTCCTCCTGCGCTCACCGCGCACCTGGCGCTGTTTGCGCAGGTCGGCCATCATCTTCTGGCCAAGGGGTGATAGCTCTGAAGACGACGCAGGCGACGGATAGGATGAGAGTAGTGCCCGCTCACGAGAAGGGGTCACTGGTAGGTAGGACTTCGGATGCCTGGAAGAATCTGTGCACGAGTGAGAAGCATATACAGGGGTAGAGGAAGACAACGTACACATGCCAGCATTCTCCGTGGTACCGACAATGTTTTCCTTATTAGCGTTTTCCGGCTTGAACCCCTTGATCCGTGCCGCTCTAACGGCATCGAGACCCGCATCCCAATTACCAGGAATAGGTCTACTCGAGCCGTATGAGGCACTGCGGCGGTGCGCACTTCGCATTGGTACAAGAGCAGCGGCGTCCCTAGGGGAGAGATGTGGGGAAAGGTCGGATGGGCGGTCAGCAGCATTGGCCGTTGTCTTGAAAGGTTCCGTTGGAGAAACGGAGGACGAGTAAGTCTCAGATGTCGATGCCCGCCAGTCGCTTGGGATTTGAAGGCTGCGACGTCCACGGGGAACGCGACCTGCACGGGTAGTAATTGCCATCGCAGTAGGCTGTCCCGAATTGGAATCTTCATGTAGTCGTCCACGTAAGACGGGGATACGTGTATGGTTGAGTATGGTTGCCGCGTGTGGGGGATCGACTAAGATAGAGCCTACAGTAGATGGCGTGTCAGTCGAGGCAGACACCTCTGTCGGGTGCAAGTCATTCAAGTGTGATGGCGAGTGTTTGGTGTTTAAAGGCGTAGCCGGGGCATCGTGAACATGGCCCGTTGACGAATTGAAGTCCCAGGAGGAGGGAGCAGACAAGGGCAAATCCTTGTTAATCGATATTGATTTGCGCGACCGCCGCCTTTCCAACAGAAAGCCAAAAACTTCTGCAGCGGGTCGCAACTCGGACTCGGCTGTGTGTTTTCGGGGCAGTGCGGGGTTGTCATCGGAGGTATGTCTAGGCTCTACTGCCATGGAAGGGATGGAAGAGTGTGGGTCGGAATCGACGGTATAGGGACTTATGGACACGGTGGTGTCGGAATTGCTCTCGCGAAATGCGCTGTTGCTGGGAAGTATGTCCTTGGGGGTCTCTAGATAAAATGAAGATTTTGTAGATTGGTCGTCACTCAGAGCCCTTTCCCTGTATGCACAGGAATTATCAACAGAAAGCTAATTTCGGAACGCAAAGGGCCGTACCGGAGAAATCCTTCCGCCCACGATATATCACCCTCTGTGGAGCCAGTACAACTCGTCGACTCGGGATTACCGAGCAACTGGCGGAGAGTTGATCCACCGCGCTTGAGCTGAGCACGGCCCACCTTGGAAGGTTCCTTCTCGCTAGCAGATGGCGTATTTGAGAATGCGTTGCCGTCAAGGCGCCCTTTATTGTCGTAGATATCCAGCAAACTTGCGACTGAGGGGTCCTGTCTAAGCATACGCAAACGGTTTTGGTCTTTCGGGGTGACAGGTTCTCGCGTTGACATTTCGCCAGGCCTATCATCCCGGTGCTGAGGTGGGTGCGTGGGCGTTTCAAGAGATGGATTTGCGTTTGGGAACTCGGTAAGTGCCTCGACCTTCCTGTCGCGAATCGTGACGGTGTACGTGCGACGCGTCTGCACACTCGCAGAACGGCTGGGGGGAGCTGCCGTTCTTCGACCTAGGCTATTCACTGGGTGTGCTGCATACACAAATTTGCAAAGGATTAGAGGTGATCTTTTCCATTAACCAGCCAGATGGTACTCTACTCACGAAGAGGTGGCAGAGAAGAATAGTCGACTTCTTTGACCACTGCGTATCGAAGGGAGGAGGACCGCAAGAGGCTATTGGCAATCTCTTCTTGCTCGTCCTGCTGCCTGCGTGCTTCTTCTCTACTTAAAGGGTGTTTGGAACGCGTAGACGAAGCTGCGCGGTGTTTCTTGCTCCTCCTGCTCCCGAACGACAGAAATTTTTGAAAAAAGCCCATAGTATAATAACAGAAACCGTAAGGGGTCGTAGAGAAAGAAAAAGTCGTAAAGAAAAAGCGTAAGGGTGAACACGCTGGGGAGTGAGCAAAGAGTGAGCTAGAGTGAGTGAGCAAAGGACGTGAACATTGACCAAACAAGCGACAAACACTGGGGACGCGCTAGACCCAAGAGTCATGTGATCGCAGAGGCTTTTCGGTTTTTGATGCCAACGTTGTTGGAGAATCATGGCAGCACGGCACGCGACCACTGCATGCTCGAGAGAAATTTTCTCTCTCATGCGAGGCTCGGCCTACTTTTGATGCTTCTTGCATCCTCCGTCTTACTAAAGGCACGCCTTCCCGGTCCCGATCGCCCCAAGGACCACGAAGGACATCCAAATTATGGACTCGGGATACCATTGGCGACTATTCAAGTTGTCGCAGCGTTCATAGTGATCGGTGCGGGGTGCTGGGAGTACGAGTCGGGAGTCCGCGATATGCGCGCACGACGGGCCTTCCTACTTTCCTCCGAGTGAGTATTACCGATCTTCTGCAAGTCACTTCTGCCCGGTGCTCATTTTTGTTCAAGTCCTCAGTTCGCTATCATGGTAATTATCGCAGTCGTGGTATCCATGATATGCATCGTTTTGCTCGCTAGCGAGGGAGAGATTGGTTCATAAGCAGACATGTGGGCGCCTGTGTATAGATAGTGACATACTTGTGGGTTTGATGCGGCCTCCGCGGTGTACAGACCAATTTGTAAAGCCCAATGTGGAAATCAAATTTGTTTCGGTCGTTGACGCTCCTCTCGAGTGGGGCGATTTACTCGTTGCACTCGATCCCCCATTCTTTCTCTTTTTATTCTCCGCCACCCTTTTCTTTCTTTATTTCCCCCGCCTCTTCATCCCTCCCGGCCATATTAACGACGTCACGCAATCATGAAGATAAGCCAAAAAATCCAGCAATCTGCAAAAGAGGGCAAGGTCTGGTGGTCGTTCGAGTACTTTCCTCCCCGTACGGATCAGGTATATTTCTCGTCCCTCGGCTGAAAAGTTGTTTGTTTCTCATTATTTCTCCAGGGTCTTCAGAATTTGCTTGATCGTATCGAGCGCATGCGAGAGCTGGGACCAGAGTTCATCGACATTACTTGGTGCGCCCTGTCACTGTCGAGTTCTATTCATGTTTTGACTTTATACGATAGGAATGCCGGAGGACGGACGTCTGACCTCACAGCGGAGATGGTCAAGACATGCCAGAGCACAATCGGGATCGAGACGTGCATGCACCTGACCTGCACAAATATGCCCGCGGAAAAGGTCGACATTGCTTTGGGTGTATGTGTTTTTTGTTCGCTCGTCAAATGCTCGGCTTATTTGTTTGCAGGAAGCGAAGCTGTCGGGTTGCCGTAATATTCTCGCCCTGCGCGGCGATCCGCCTGCAGGGAAGGACGACTGGGAATCAGTTGACGGTGGTTTTGAGCATGGGGTCGATCTCGTGCGGTACATCCGGAAGGAGTACGGCGATTATTTTGACATCGCCGTTGCTGGTTATCCACAAACACACACGCTTCCACCAGAGGAGCGGGACCAGGAGATGACATGGCTAAAAGAGAAGGTCGACGCGGGTGCAAACTTCATCTTCACGCAGATGTTTTACGATGCGGACTTGTTCATCGATTGGGTGTATGGTGTCCGTGCTGCTGGCATTACAGTACCCGTTGTGCCCGGCATCATGCCCATTCAGACCTTTAATGGATTCCTACGTGCAGCCACGGCTATTGCGAAAACCATCATACCCCAGTCATACCTCGACGCTCTCGAACCATACAAAAATAATGACGAGAAGGTGCGCGAGATTGGTACCAAGCTCGTTGCGGATATGTGTCGAAAAATCCTGGCGACCCCCCTTGGGATCCAAGGTCTCCACTTTTATACTATGAATCTGGAGCGCGGGACACGCTTGCTCTTAGAAGAACTGAACCTTGTTCCACGCGTAGAAACGATCAAACCCCTCCCTTGGCGTCAAGTCAGATATTCCCTTATTTCCTTGCTTTCGTTCGATCTGATTTGTATATTCAGTCCCTTACGCCTTCGCGGAGGTCCGAAACTATTCGCCCAATCTTCTGGGCGAATCGTCACCAGTCTTATCTATCACGCACAGAAAACTGGGATGAATACCCTAACGGTCGATTTGGGGACTCACGCAGTCCCGCCTACGGAGAGTTAGATGGCTACGGTGTCTCACTCAAAAAAAAGGTATTCGCCTCTTGCACGTTGTAGTACTCCTATTCACTTAACAATTTCCACAATACAGAAAGAAGACGCGGTCAAACTTTGGGGCCGCCCAACGACCTTCAAGGAAATTACCGACCTTTTCCAGACGTTTTGTTTCAGCCAGCTGTCCTCATTACCCTGGTCAGACCAGCCCGTGCTCAGCGAAACGTCCATCATTGCTGGGCAACTTGCAAGAGTCAATGCTCTCGGTTTCCTCACGATCAACTCACAACCAGCCGTGAATGGCGTACGTAGTGACGACAAAACGTTCGGTTGGGGTCCAAGCAATGGGTACGTTTATCAAAAAGCGTACCTGGAGTTTTTCGCATCGCCCATGCTGTTGGATTCCCTCATTACCCACATCGAGCGCGACCCCGGGATCATATATTATGTTATTAACAAACGCGGAGATTTACGCACGAACACGACGAGCGATGGTCCCAATGCTGTCACATGGGGTGTCTTTCCAGGGAAGGAGGTCGTCCAACCCACAATAGTAGAGGCTATCAGCTTCATGGCGTGGAAGGTATTTCTAATAAGTCAGCCACAGGTATCGGGTCATTGACTATCAATCACCACAGGACGAGGCGTATGAACTCGGCTATCAGTGGGCGAAGGTCTATGAAGCAGGCTCACCGCCACGCAAGCTCATTACGGACATAATGGACAACTCGGTACTCGTCAACATCGTACACAACGATTTCCATGACCAAAACAAGATCTTTGAGCCTTTCTTCAAGCTCGAGAAAGAGCTTGCTGCCAAAGCCGCCGCTGCCCCCAACGGCCACGCGGTCATTGGTAACGGTCATGCAAACTAACCTGACACACCATACACGCAGTCCGTACTAACGCTTGTATGTTACCCTCATCATATATATATGTTGGAACTGTTACTGCTACTACATCGGGTTCAACCCCCGTTAGTTCAATTACTTACGTTTCTTTGCATCGTTGCACGCCGTAACTCCTTATTATCCTCTCTCCTTATCATCCTCTGCATCCAACTGCATTCCTCAAATGCTTCCTGTATCCTATTCTACCTACCTCAGCGAGCTCATTAGAGCTAACTCTAGAGACCTAACAGTAACAGAGAGGAGAGGACTTTTAGATACTTGTCTATTCACCCCCTTAACGGCTTTGCGAGAAAAATAAAGGGAAAGATAGGGTAACATGGTCCACATTATTCATATAGAACCTAAATACATTGGTGCGCATCCCTTCCCTGTTTAATGATGTGTAGATTATTGAGGGTCATACAAGTCCGAGAAGAAAAAATCGTTATTCGCGGGCGGGGGTCCTGCTGTCAGCCCGCTGGGTATTTCCACTTTATCTCCAGACAGATCTAGAGGGTAAAGAAAGGTTAATCTCCCGCGGGCCAACCAAGAAAGAAAGGTCAGGTGAAGTCGCACGCACCAAGCAACTTAGTTTTGAGTCCAATCTCAGTCAACGCTTGGATGAAATCGGCCGTTTCCTTCGACGCAACATGCCCGCTATCCCGCCTAAGCATATTCAACCCATCTGTCCAGTCTGCCCAGCGCGAGATATCCGGGGCGATCGCGTCAGCGAGCGATCCCTCCGGTGTGATCAGTGAAAAGGACAAAGGGGACGCTATGAGTGACGTGGCACCCGCGCTCCCCGTGCCGTCCGACGGCGGTGCGCAATTCGCCGTAGCGACTTCTGTAATCAGCGCGAGATCGAAGCGGTCTGGCAGGTCCTCGAGCCCGCTGCGCACTGGGAACTTGGAGTGGCTGTCGACGTAATGCAGGTGTTTCAGGCTGTTGTCCTGTATAATTTGCAACAAACAGAGTGTTGTTGCTCATCAGGACTCCGAAATACACGTTGTACAAGGGGATGAGGTGAACTACACACGAGACGCATAAATCGCCACTGCCGCGCAGGCCGCCGTGGCGCCGGTGCAGAGATAGGGACCGCGTTAAGGAACCATGAACCTTGAAGGAGGCAATGGATGCGTTGCTGGCGAACGAACTCCTTGGATTCCTTGTATAGCTTTGCGCGCAAGTTGCGCACGGGTATTTTACTTGGTAGATCGTCTTCGTCCTCAAGCTCCTTCATCTGTCGATCCCGCACACCGCGATACTCGCATTCAGAGAAGCCTTGCACCATCTCATGCCAAGGACGTAAATGCTCCTGGCGCAGTGCGACCTTCACTCTGCGTGCGTGAATGCGTTAACGTGACTTCTTGTGGTGCCCGGGAAGACTTACTGGCTTCGTACAAGGGCGACTACTCTGGCGAAGTCCCCTATTGCAGCACCGCTCTCATTCCACATCTGGAGGAAAAAATTCGTAGCAAGTGCATGAACCTTGTAGAAGTTGAGGAAGAAAGGCTGGAAGACAGGAGAAGTCGCATCTGTAAAGTCACCATATTGTCAGGACACCTTCCGAATCGCCCTGACAGGAAAAACATGCATCCAGGAGCCAAGACACCCCAGTACTCTGATAGAAGCTCGACGACCTCGTTCGACGCACGTGCGAGAGGACATCGCCGCTGTAGTGACCGACAGTTTTGCTCCTGTACGACCTTTGAAAAAAAGTCTGGATCGGATTGCACGAAAATTTTCTTTCGCGTAACGTGTTAATGGTGCTCATTTGTGCCAGAGTGCAGAACTCACCAGACAGTCAAGCCCTAGTATTCCCACTTCGGTGAACTCGTGGCTGAGGTTCTCTGACGCGAACCCTAGCTGACGCCATTTGAGTGTTGTGCCATCTGGCGCCGTCTCGACTTGCAAACGCGAGTTTGTCCAGATATAATCGAGTGCCGTAGCATGAGTTTCCTCAACATCCGGCTCGACGAGTGTCGTTTTCTTGCGATAAATTACGCGCGCCATGTTACCCTGAAAATCGAGAACGCAGGAAGTCAGGTCTTCAACTGTATGCGAGCTCATCAGGCGCTGGGTAGGGATGCCGTCAGTACACGTCGCGCCACAAGGTACGGTAGGACTCACGATTATCGCCTTGCGTGTATTAAGCCGCTCTAGCTGCGAAACGAAGATCTCCCACCATGTGTCTGTAGCATGTGCCAAGAGCGAATTAATTAACATGATACTGGTACAATTCTTAGCCGTGTTGAGGGCATTATGTGAACTACAGGCACCCACCTATTCAGTGCAAGCGCCGTGTCTGCGGTACCCAAGCGACTGACGACAGTTTCGAGGAGACCCGGTTCCTTGCGCATCTGCTCAAAAACCACGTCGAACCCATAGCGGTAAACAGAGCCGGGGGGTGCCACTGGGGGTGCACGACTCGAACTAGCTACAAGTGGGCCCGGTGCGCTTGCAGGGTCTGCTTCGACGAGGCGTTTAAGGATGGCGGTGGCAGGACGGCAAACGTTAATAAGAGACTGGGGTGCGGCTATGATCTGAACCACTTTAAAGATGAAACTGTTATCCAACGTCGCCCAGCCATACTCGAGATCCATCAAATTTTTCATTGCCGTGAGCGCGTACTATCGCCGAAATGATTCAGGCCGGACAACGGGAAGGGTAAAAATACGTACTGCGAGAGTATTCCCATGGCTAGTTGTAATGACGTCAACTAATACGCGAACACCATCACGCTTTAGAAACTCGTTAGCAAAGTCCTCTTCCTGGAGATCCTTTAGGGATGTTACACGGAAATAAGGAGATGATAACAGCCTACGCGAAGGTAGCGTTGAAGGGAAAAGAGCGCGAGCCGATAGCTCTTTTCCTCGCGAAGGAGGAGTTTATCGTAAATCTCTTGTGCCTCCACAGCTGCAGAATTGACGAGCCTAAAGAGAGAGGGTATTAAGCACGGTCAGATTCCGGGTT
>WNFQ01007881.1_pt1 | contig 13011 bp, 13 predicted proteins | sample 5400171 | NCBI WGS metagenome assembly WNFQ01 (sample SAMN13153356, study PRJNA577476) | soil metagenome | isolation source: 20 cm soil under Madrone tree | place: USA:California | collected 2016-06-14
CCGCGGGCGATCTGCGCTGCGGCGGGCGCAAAGACATCACGACCGTGAAAGCTCGCGGAAAGTGGCCCTGGGGGCCGCGGAATTTCCCAGGTCCGGGCGGCGGCGGCGCGCCGGATGACAAGCTCGAACAGGCCGTTGTCGGGTCCGACATACCAGCGCCCCTCGGCCTCGACGATAAGCGCCTCTCGCCGCGTCCCCACGCCGGGATCAATCACCGCGAGCAACACTGTGCCGGGCGGAAACCAGATCCCATATGTGGCGAGCAGATAGGCTGCCGGTTTGGGCCTTCCCGCCGGCGCATCGGCAAAGAGTTCGACGATCGGAACCCCCGGCGCCGTTCGATACAAGACTGCCTTGACCTGGCCAGTATAAGGTCCCTCAAGACCAAAATCGGTGAACAACACGATCATCGGAGAGCCGCCTGATCACGATCCCGGATCATAGAAAGATCGGCGCCGCACGATCGAGAATTTTACCGCAGCGTGTGTCGTTGATGCCACAGTGGTTCAGCCTGGCGGCAACAACGTCTGGATTTCTCGATTTTCCGGTCAAGTTCTCGCTCGTATTCGATGTTAGGATCAAAAGCGGATACCGCGGGGCAATCAAGGGTTGGGAAACAGCGCCGTCCTAGGCTAAGAGAACATCAATTCTTCCCTCCGGCTTGCAGGTACAGACCCGACAGCAAGTCGGGTTGCTCTTGAAAATGGTCAATGGCTGGGTATGCTGCCGCCGCTTTCGGGGACGTTGATTGAGATTGGGGGAATGCGATGAAGAAGGTCGCCCTGGCTGCCGCGCTCCTCGCTGCAGCATCGTTTCAAGGCGCCTCTGCTGCCGACAAGCAATGCTACTCAGCGGCGGATGTCGAGGCGGAGCAAGCTATTCTGTTCCAAACCAACCTTATGGTTCTCAGCTCGGCTTGCAAAGACACGCTTCCGGCTTACGGCGAATTCCGGCTGCGCAACAAGGACGCGATCATCCGCTATCAAAACGCCATGAGAGACCATTTCCGCCGAACCGGCTCGCGCAACGCACAGAGCGAGTTCGATCGCTGGAATACCAGCCTCGCCAATCAGATCTCGCTGAAGCAAGGCGCGGTTCCGCCCGCGCAGGTCTGCCAGCAGGCGACGGAGATGCTGAAACTGGCCAGCACCCTCGACCCGAAAGGGTTTCGCGATTACGCCGTGACCAAAGCGACGAGTGCAGCCGACTCGCACCCGAGATGCGCCAAGTAGCGGGCTAGCCGGCGCGCCATCTGCGCACCGCTGACAGGGAAAGCGCCATGCCGGGGGGACAGCATGGCGCTCATTGCGCCACGCGGGGGTAGCGTGGCGTCCGCGGGCCCGACCCGATCGAAAGGGAGTGTGGCGATTGAGGGGACCACACTCCCGGCGGGTCGGACCCGCTATTCTTCGCCTCTTCGTCAGTTACAACATCGGTCGTGGTCGGCTGGTTCCCGTTCCGCTGGAGCGCTCGCCGAGGCCGGATAGTGCCGACGACCCCGAGCGCAGAAAGGACGGCGATAAAGATTATAGATGCGCCCACCGTAATCCGCGTGCAGCGCACCAGCCGTCAACACGACGAGACCGCCACCAAGACCCGACGACACTGCTGCGTAAATTGATGCGCGCTGACGGCCGCTGAAGCCGGCACCGTACGCATGGCCGGGCGCGAGCGAGGAGATTTCGGCATGACGGCGGCCTCGACGATAGGCGCCGGGATGCTTATGTGGCGAAGGTGCTGATCGGCGTAAATCAACTGGGCGCACTACTGTCGGTCGTCATCGTCGACGTGGTGCTCGCGGGCGACAACGCGATCGTCGTTGGAATGGCGGCGGCCGGACTTCCCCTCGCGCAACGCCACAAGGTCATCGTCCTAGGCATCGCCGCGGCCACCTTACTGCGGATATTGCTGGCGTATTTCGCCGTGCAGCTGCTCGCCGTCATTGGTCTGACCCTGGCCGGCGGCGTGCTTCTGCTCTGGGTGTCGTGGAAGATGTACCGCGACTTCCGCGAAATGCGGACCGCCGACCGGGTGACGGCTCCGGGCGGAGGACACTGCAGTGGGCAAGGGCGTGTCAAGCAAAGGAGTGCAGGACAAGCCCTCACACAGATCGTTCTCGCCGATGTATCGATGTCACTCGATAATGTGCTTGCCGTGGCGGGCATCGCGCGCGACCACTTTGAGTTACTGGCTTTTGGCCTTGTCCTCTCGGTGGCGCTGATGGGTATCGCCTCGAATTACATCGCGCGTTTGCTCGACCGCCATTTCTGGATTTCCTGGGTCGGGCTCGGGATCATCACCTTCGTCGCGCTGCGGATGATCTGGGACGGCTCGACCGAGGTCCTCAACCATACTGCAGCTGTGACACTACGTGGATTTTAGCGATTCGGCGAAACTCGCGGGCGCTTTTTATCGGCTGCAGGCGCCGCCGCCGAGTACGCAGAACTTGGCGCAATGCTGGTGGTTGAGCGGCACCGCCCCGCTCGCCTCGCCGAGGGAACGGCCGAGCTCGAAGCGCGGGTCGTAGGGCAACAGCGTGCAGGCGACGACGGCAGGGTGCATAGCGCCCTTCCGCTTCACGATCATCCGCGAGGTCGCGCACATGACGCTCTCCGGCGATTTTCCGAGGACGCCCCAGCACGCCTCGGTGATTTCGGGAACCTCGGCGGTCGCGTCCATTTCGGGGAAAATCGTCAATGCGACCGGGTCGTCGGCATCGATCGGCACACCGAGTTCGGCGAAAAGGCGAGCAAAGCCGCCGCGAATCACGGCTTCCGGCTCCTCGGAAAGGCGGCGACTGGCCATCGAGCTCATGCACCGGGCGCCCATAATGATCGATCGACACGCGTATCGTCAGGCGATCGCCGTAGTGATCTCTGAGTCGCAGAAGCGCCGGCTTGCATTTGGCCATCGGCTTCATCGCGTTGGTGAGTACGAGAGCCGCTAAGCCCCGCGACAGCACATCCTCGAGCATCGCTGTGAGCTCGGGGTTCATAAAAGGCTCGCCCCCGGTAAATCCGATCAGTGACGTCGGTAGTGCGCCGCTTTCGATCTCGTCGAGGTATTCGGCTACTTCGGCCGCAGTCAGATAGACTAGCCGATCGTTCTTTGGCGAAGATTCGATGTAGCAATGCTCGCAGGTGAGATTGCACAAGGTACCGGCGTTAAACCACAGCGTCTCGAGCGCTCTGAGCGGAACGCGTGCGCGGCGCTCGCCTGTGGCAGTGAGGAAGGGATCCCGAAACTTGCGGGGATCGAGCGTCGGCAACGGCGGCTCAAACATGGCCGACCCCTATGTTCGAAACCGAAAAGCAATTCTAGTAAGGTAGTATCGCGAGGCTCATCTCCGACGATCTCTTTTCTCAATCATACCATCGTCAGGGCCAGCCGCCGAGTTGCGGCGCGTTGATAAGCTCGTCACGCTCACTATCTCTACTGTTTGCATGCGACAGGAGCATGAACCCCTCGATACCGCGGCACATCCGGCTGACCTCCCACCCGCAGGGAGCCGGCCGGGCGGCAATTCCCCTCCGCTGGGGCGCTTCCGTTGCGGCTGAACGCGGACCTGTGGTCGCGAGCCCGGCCGAGCCGCGCCAGCGGAACGCGATCGGCTCCCATTCCGGTGCCTATGCGATCTATCGCGCGCTTGCCGTCGCGACGCGGGCGCTGGCATCCGACCACCGCCCCGATCTGACCGACACCGCGCCGGCAGCGCTGATTGCGCCCCGTCCGGGGTGGACGGACGCCGGCAAGATCGTGTCGCTCGACCCCTGGGGCCATCTCGTCGGCGAGGTCTTCGCCGAACATATCAGTGCCGGCATCGACATACGCCCGACGATCGCGATCACCAGGGCACGGATCACCACTCCCGAGCTGCGCCCTCTACTCGCGGCCGGCACCTTGCGTGCGGACGGCAACGTGCTGCTCGATAATGGTGAGATCCGCGTCACCAAAGCGGCGATTGATCCGGTATGGCATTTGCCGGGGATGGCCGCACGCTTTGGGGTGGCCGAGGCCGATCTCCGGCGCACCTTGTTCGAGGAGACCGGGGGGATGTTCCCCGAGCTCGTCACCCGGCCCGATATCGAGGTTCTGCTGCCGCCGATCGGCGGGATGACGGTTTATTTCTTTGGCGACATCGAACGGATCGCCGACCCCGAGGCGATTATCGCCTGTCGCGTCCATGACGAGTGCAACGGCTCGGATGTCTTCGGCTCCGATATCTGCACGTGCCGGCCTTATCTCGTGCACGGCATCGAAGTCTGCGTCGAGACCGCTCAGCGAGGCGGGGTCGGGATCATCGTCTACAACCGCAAAGAGGGGCGGGCGCTGGGCGAGGTCACCAAGTTCCTCGTCTACAATGCCCGCAAGCGGCAGCCCGGCGGCGACACCGCCGACAGCTATTTCCGCCGCACCGAATGCGTCGCCGGCGTGCAAGACATGCGCTTCCAGGAGTTGATGCCGGACGTTTTCCACTGGCTCGGCATCCGCCGGATCGATCGCTGGGTGTCGATGTCGAACGACAAGCGCGATGCGCTCGAGGCCCAAGGGATCGAGGTTGTGGAGCAGCTCGCGATTCCTGACGGACTGGTGCCCTTTGATGCGGCGGTTGAAATGGCGGCAAAGAAGGCGGCAGGGTATTTCGCCCCTTCGGGAACCCCGGATGGAGCCGAGCTGCGTCGCACCAAAGGCCGTGCCTTCGACCAATGAGGCGGCGGCCGGAGCGACCGTGCTGCAGAGCGCGGCCGCCGTGCGCGCCCGTTGCGCGATCGTGTCGGAGGCGGCACGCCGCGGCGAGACCCGGCATTTCCAGCTCGTCTGCGCTCGGCTCGACGAGGCCTCCCGCCGCGTCGCGGACATCACGCGACGGCGCTATCCGGATCTCCGCGTCCCCCTTCACAGCCGATGGCGGCACTTTTCGGCCGGCGGGGTGGATCGCGCCGCTCTCATTGCGCCCCGCGCCGACGGGCCAGAAACCGCACGAGCGCGTATCGACCTCGCTGTCGTCTCGGTCTTGCTCGACGCCGGGACGGGACCCGACTGGCGCTATCACGATGCCGAGACCGGTCAGGTTCTGTCCCGCTCCGAGGGCCTCGCGGTAGCGAGCCTGAGGGCCATGCAGGCCGGAATCTTCTCTGCGGATCCCTCAAATCCGTGGCGTGCCGATGCCGAAGCGCTGTTGGAGATCACCCCGCAAAAGCTCGCCGACGCGCTGCAGCACACTGACCGCAACGAGCTCGTCGGCCTGGAGGGACGGGCCCTGATGATGCGCCGGCTGGGCGAGGCGTGTGCCGCATCTCCTGCCCTGTTCGGTGTGCCGGCCAGGCCCGGTGGGCTCTACGATCATTGGTCGGCGCGGGACGGAGCGCTTCCCGCCGCGGAAATGCTCGCCACCCTGCTGCAGGGGTTCGGCACGGCTCCGCGGTCCCCGGCGACGGGATCGTCCCGTTTCACAAGCTCTGCCAGTGGCTTGCCTATTCGCTGGTCGAGCCTCTTGAGGAGACTGGGTTGCAGATCATCGGGCTCGATGGGCTGACCGGTCTCGCCGAATACCGCAATGGCGGGCTGTTCCTCGATTGCGGCGTCATCGAACCGCGCGACCCGAGCCTCCTGCATCGTCCGCTCGACGCGCTGAGCGAGCCTGTCGTCGAGTGGCGGGCGCTGACGGTGACCTTGCTCGATCGCCTCGCTGTCCTTGTGCGTGAACGCCTGGGTATGGACGCCAGCGGGTTTCCGCTCGCCAAGGTGCTCGAGGGCGGCAGCTGGGCGGCCGGACGGGAGATCGCGTTCGAGCGACGGAAAGACGGCCGCCCGCCGCTCGCCATCGTCAGCGACGGTACTTTGTTCTAGGAACTCGTCATGCATCGGCAAGGGTCGAGCCTCACGGTCGTGGAGCATCCGCTGGTCCAGCACAAGCTGTCGCTGATGCGTGACCGCAATACGTCCACGGCGGAGTTCCGCCGCCTGCTGCGCGAGATCAGCCTGTTGCTGGCCTACGAGGCAACGCGCGAATTGCCCCTCGCCCCGGCCGAAATCGATACGCCGCTCGAGCGGGCGAGTTTCCCGCTGCTCGCCGGCAAGAAGCTGTGCCTGGTGTCGATCCTGCGCGCCGGCAACGGCATCCTTGACGGGATGCTCGATCTGTTGCCGTCGGCGCGGGTCGGTCATATCGGCATCTACCGCGATCCGCGAACCCTGCAGGCGATCGAATACTATTTAAAGCTGCCCGACGATCTCGCAGAGCGTGACGTGGTCTTGGTCGACCCGATGCTCGCCACCGGCAACTCCGCGGTGGCGGCAATCTCGCGGCTCAAGGAACTGGCGGCGCGCTCGATCAAGTTCGTGTGCCTTGTCGCCGCTCCTGAGGGCGTGGCGAAAGTGTCGAGCGTCTTTCCGGAGATATCGATCGTCGCCGCAGCCCTCGACCGTTGTCTTGACGCGCACGGATACATTCTTCCGGGTCTCGGTGACGCTGGCGACCGTCTGTTCGGCACCAAATAGCTCTCAGGCCCAGCTCTATCTCGCGTCACCGCAATAGCATTGCCCGTACCCGGACAAAGCGACGTTTCCGATGGCGCAGTGGTACGCTAGAGCTGCGCGGGTCGCGCGTTCGCCCCCTGTCGGATCGGCCGACCAATAGGTGGGGCTCGATACGGCATAGAAGTCATGCCAACGATCCCGGTATTCCGGGACGTCCGCGGTCATCACGTAGAGCCGGGCAAGGCTTTCGACATCGACCCGCGGCAGGTGCCACGCCTGGGTGAAGGTGTATTCCGCTTGCCACGACGACGGTGGCCCTCCACCGGCAGCTGCCGCCTGGAGGTTGGCGAGATAATAAGTCGTGTGGTCGAGGACGGTGCCGGCCGGATCATAGATAACCGTTCGGAATGCCGGGTTTTGTCCGAAAATCGGGCTTAGCGCCGGTGTGATCAGCGTAAAGCCATAGTATCCGCTGTCGTCGCCGAGGAGCCGGAAATCGTCCATATGGGTGTGGCCGGCGAAACTGGCGGCGATCGTGTCCGCATAACGCCGCAGCAGGGCGTTGAAAGGTGCCGCGTAGCCCGGGTTCCACATCGGGATGAATTGGCTGGGGCACGATCCGTGCTGCAGGGTCGCGAAACCGTCGACCCCCGGCGGAATATGATACACGAGCCAGACGCGTTCCCGCGCTTGTCTTGCCGCCGCGAGTTCTGTTTCGAGCCACGCGAGGGTTGCCTGCGCCGGGTCGGGGATATCGGCCGAACCGCATGCATTCTGGTAATGGAGCGAAAAGAACACTGTGTTGGGGAAGATTATGCGCAGAGTGCGCATCGTCACGCTGTAATTGCCGTGGCTTGCCCAGTCGCGATCGAAACCAGGGCTGGCGATACTGCCAACGAGGGTGCGAACAATCGGCAATGTATCCGCGAGGAATGGTCCGTCCGGTTGCAGCCGATAGTCGCCGCAGACGTCGTCGTTGTTGCCGAGCGCGGGCAGGATCGGTGTATCCGGGAAGGTAGTGGCAAGCTGCAGAGCGACAAACCGCATCGTCTTCCGGACGAAGAGGCGATAGGCAGCGTCCGAGTGATCGGCGGCCGTGGCATCGAACTCACGGCGAAAATTGTGCGCAAGGAAATCGCCGGGTAACAGCACGAACGCCGGCGCCGGTATCGTCGCTTTCGTCTGCTCGAGGGCCGAGCGGAGAAGCGGCCAATTGCTGTCCTGGCCGTAGCGGCTGGGGCTCTTGGCGGGCGAGCTCTCGAGGATTGCTTGCCATCGGTCGAAGTCGGCAACAGCCAACCGATCGACTAAATTCGCATCGGCTATCGGGTCGAAATGAAGGTCCGAGATCATCAGGAACTGCGCGGTGCCGCCCGGCACGCCGTCCGCTCCCGATGCCGGGAGGAATAGGGCGGAAGCCAGGAGTGCCGCTAAACAAAACCCGATGACCGGCGCGCCGGCCGCTCGGCGAGATGCCGACCGCGACCAGTCGAGGATCAGGCGCCACACTCCGGTGTCAGGGGTGTTGGGGCCGCTGCCCCCAGGGTCTAAACTTGTGGTAGAAGAGGTCGACGAACTTAGTCCGTTGTTCAGGAGACAATACTGCCAGAAATGACAACGACTTGGCGATCAGCTCATGCTGAAAGCCGCTTCGTGTTTGCCCCGCCTCGTCCACCAGCCGCACGACCGTCGCCTCGTCCGCGTCTGGTTTAGCAAGCTCGGTCCGAGCAGCGCTCATCACCGGGTCGACCGCATCGCGCATGCGCTGCATATGGATGCGGACGTCTTCGGTATAGCGGTCGAATGCTTGCTGCTGTTGCGGGTCGAGCGCCAATTCCGCTCCGATCCGCTGAATCCGCTCCTCCAGGGTCATCGGCAGAGACGGCCCGTGAATGTGGATCCACGCAGCGCCGGCGATGAAGCACAAATTAAGCACCAGCGACAGCGTCAGCGCCACCCAGAGCAGAGGCTGCCGCGTCACCCTGCGCGTTACCGCCGAGGCGAATGTCACCCCCGCAGCCCCTCGCTCAAATCGCGCAGAAAGCCAGTGCCGGGGTCGAGCAGCTCGGGAAGAAAGCTCGCGTCGCTCGCTGTCCCGGACTGGCTGAGTGCCAGCGATGTGTCGCTGCCCATGGCGAACCCGAGCCAACTCGCCATCGCGATCGCCGCGGCGAGGCCCGCCCAACGGGTGAGCCCATGCACGATGCTCGGGTGCCGTCGCGGTGAACGAAAGGCCAAGACTTCACCCTTCGCGGCGGAGTTGTCGGGCAAGATCGCGCAGGCCCGCGCGATGACGCGTTCGAGGCCGTCCGGCAGTTCGGCGAAACCGCCGGCGAACGCCTGAGCCGCCGCGACGTCGGCCGCTGCGGCTGGGTCGGCGGCGACCATCGCGGCGACCCGATCGCGTTCGTCTGCCTCGAGAAGCCCGTCGACAAAGGCGGCCAAGTCGAGAAACCGGGCGGCTTCGTCCTCGGGGGCATCAGTCCGGCAAGACAGCTGCCATAGGGCACGGCCGGGCGAACGGTTCATCCCTTCTTCCCGCTCAGTATCATATTGGCTCATCGCAAATGCGCTCCTCCTATCTACGTTCGCCGCATCGCTGCCATCCCCACAGCTTTACCGCTTTACGGTTTCGCTCCCGCCTTGAAATGAGCCCGCAACTTGACCATCGCCTTGTGATGCGCGCTGCGCACTGTCTGTCGGTCGATGCCCAACGCTGTGGCGACCTCTGCGACCTCCATCTCGCGATCGTACAACATCGTCAAAATTTCGCGCTGCCGTGGCGACAGCAGCGCTTCCGGGAGTTTGAGCGGGCGAACCGGCTCGACCGGGTCGACCGCGAGCTGCCCCTCGGGTACCGCCTCGATCGGCACCACCACCGGCCGGTGCCGGCGCAGCGCATCCCGTGCGGTGCTGCGGGCAATGATCGTGACCCAGGTCGAGAGCTGCGCCCGCGTCGGGTCGTAATTGCGCAGAAGTCGAAAGTCGTCCCGGCATAGGCGAAGAAATACTTCCTGGACGAGATCCTCGACCTCGGTCGTTTCGCGCGCGATCCCGCGCACGGCGGCGACGACGAGGCGCGCATAACGCCGCACAAATGCCTCCCACGCCCCTTTCTCGCCGCGCGCGAGTGCCTCCAGCTCGCCTTCCTGCGCCAATCAGGGAGCTCCGCATCTTCTTCGGAGCTCAATGTAACGCGTCAAAGAAATCGTTTCCCTTGTCGTCGATGACGATGAAGGCCGGAAAGTCGACCACCTCGATACGCCAGATCGCTTCCATGCCGAGTTCGGGGTATGCGACGACATCGACCTTGCGGATGCAATCCTGTGCGAGACGTGCCGCCGGACCGCCGATCGAGCCGAGATAGAAGCCGCCATGTCGGCGGCAGGCGGCGCGGACTTCCTCGCCGCGATTGCCTTTGGCGAGCGTGACAAAGCTGCCGCCCGCCGCCATGAAGGCGTCGACATAGCTGTCCATGCGGCCGGCCGTCGTCGGGCCGAACGATCCCGAGGCATATCCTGCCGGCGTCTTGGCCGGCCCTGCGTAATAGATCGGATGGTTCTTGACATAATCGGGAAGCCCCTCGCCGCGATCGAGCCGTTCCTTGAGCTCAGCGTGGGCGATGTCGCGGGCGACGATCAACGGCCCGCTGAGGCTGAGCCGCGTCTTGATTGGGTATTGCGAGAGGGTGCGGCGGATCTCGTCCATCGGCCGTGCGAGATCGATCGGAACGACCTCGCCGCCGAGTGCCCCCTCGTCGATCTCCGGGAGAAAGCGCGCCGGGTTGGTTTCGAGCGCTTCGAGGAACACGCCCTCGGCGGTGATCTTCCCCAGGATCTGGCGGTCGGCCGAGCACGATACGCCGATGCCGATCGGCAGGCTGGCGCCATGGCGCGGCAGCCGGATCACCCTGACATCGTGGCAGAAATATTTGCCACCGAATTGCGCGCCGATCCCCAGTCGCCGTGTCAGTTCGAGCACTTCCGCCTCGAAGCCGCGGTCGCGGTAGGCCTGGCCGTAACGGTTGCCCTCCGGTGGCAGGGCGTCGAGGTAGCGGCAGCTCGCCAGCTTGACCGTCTTCAAATTCATCTCGGCGGAGGTGCCGCCGATGACGATCGCGAGGTGGTAGGGGGGGCAGGCGGCGGTTCCCAGGGTGCGGATCTTGTCGTCGAGGAATTTGAGCAGCGCTTGCGGGTTCAGCACCGCTTTGCTCTGCTGATAGAGAAAGCTCTTGTTCGCCGAGCCGCCGCCCTTGGCGATGAAGAGAAATTTGTAGGCGTCTCCGGGCTCGGCGAAGAGGTCGATCTGCGCCGGCAGGTTGTCGCCGGTGTTGACTTCCTCGTACATCGACAGCGGCGCCAGCTGGCTGTAGCGCAGATTGGCTTCGGTATAGCTGCGCCGGATGCCGGCAGAGAGTGCCGCGGCATCGTCGCCGTCGGTCCAGATGTGCTGCCCCTTCTTGCCCATGACGATGGCGGTGCCGGTGTCTTGGCACATCGGCAGCACCCGGCCGGCGGCGATATTGGCGTTCTTCAACAGGTCTGACGCAACGAACTTGTCGTTTGCCGAGGCTTCGGGATCGTCGAGGATCGCCCGCAGCTGGGCGAGATGGCCGGGACGCAAGAGGTGGGCGGAATCGACGAAGGCTTGGGCAGCGAGCAATGTCAGCGCCTCGGGGGCGACCTTGACGATGCGCCGGCCTTCGAACGTGCCGGTCGACACGTAATCGCCCGTCAGCTTGCGGTAGGGCGCGTCATCGGCGCCGAGCGGGAAGAGCTCATGGTAGGCGGCGTCGCTCATGCGTCACTCCGCTATGCGATCTGTTCTACAATCGCCGTTTGAGCGTTGCCGTCAAGCGGACTCCCTGGTCTCTGCAATGAAAGGTTGTTCCTGATGTTACCGAGCGCTGCACCTACAGCAAATCTGCAGCAAACGCTCTCCCTCAAGTTGTAATCGCCATCTCGGTGCCGGTCTTCTTTATGGACACAATATGAAGCATGATTTTGGCGATTTGAGGATCATGACGATCATCTCTCGGGAAGCGGGATGAACTCCGCTTCTCCGGGCACCTGCGGGCACCGGCCCTCTCGCCAATCGGCTTTCGCCTGCTCGATCCGCCCGGTCGAGCTCGAGACGAAATTCCACCAGAGGTGACGCGGCCCGTCGAGCGGCGCGCCGCCGAGCAACAGCAGCCGGACCGCCCCGTCGGCGCGCAATGTGACCGGGTCGCCATGCCGAAAGACCAGCATTCGGCCGGCCTCGAAGGTCTCGGCGCCGCCCCTGATGCGGCCCTCGGCGATATAGACCGCCCGCTCCTCGTACTCGGGCGGGAGCTCCAGCCGGGCGCCATCTGCAAGGGCTGCGTCGGCGTACAACGTTTCCGAGAGGACGGCGACCGGCGAGCGCGCGCCGTGGAACGCCCCGGCGATGACGCGGACACGTGCGCCATCGCCGTCGAGCAGCGGCAGGGCATCCTCGGCATGATGCGCGAAAGCGGGTTCGGCCTCTTCGCGGTCCTTTGGCAAGCCGACCCAGGTCTGAATGCCGAAGAGCCGGGCGCCGCCGGTTCGAAGCTCCGGCGGAGTGCGCTCAGAATGGACAATCCCGCGCCCCGCGGTCATCCAGTTAACCGCACCCGGGCGGATCGGCTGGACCGTTCCGAGGCTGTCGCGGTGCATGATCTCGCCGTCGAAGAGATAGGTCACTGTCGCGAGACCGATATGCGGATGGGGGCGCACATCAAGACCTGTTCCGGCGCGCAGGACGGTCGGTCCCAGCTGATCGAAAAAGACAAAGGGGCCCACCGTGCGGCGCTCGCTCGAAGGGAGGACGCGGCGAACCTCGAAGCCACCGCCGAGGTCGCGGGTTCGCGGCACGATGATCGTCTCGATCGGGGCGCTCATGGCCCACTCCTTTGTTCCGGTCCGCCGACGAAATATCCTATATGATCCTTCGATCCGTTTTCTCTTGGGAGGTTGTCATGCCCGTCATCAAAGCCTTCGATCTCGCTTATGGGCGGCTGCGGTCGCCCGATCTCGACAAGCAAGAGGAGTTCCTGACCGATTTCGGCATGCTTCGCGCCGATCGGACGAAGAATGCCCTTTACATGCGCGGCACCGATGCGCCGCACCACGTCCACGTCACCGAACTGGGCGAGCCGCGCTATCTCGGGATCGCCGTTCATGCCGCGAGCTACGACGACCTCGAGCGGATCTCGAGGGTCGCGGGGGCGTCGCCAATCGAGGACATCGACGAGCCCGGGGGCGGCAAGCGGGTGCGGCTGACCGATCCCGACGGCTACCAGGTCGAAATCATCCATGGCATGGCATTGCTCGACCCGCTCGAGCTCGATCGTCCGGCGGTCAATTCCGGCAACGACAAGTACCGCCGCAAGGGCCAACTATTCCGCATCGAGCGCGGGCCATCGCATGTCAAGCGGCTCGGCCATTTTGTCGTCATGTCGAAGAACTTCGACAAGACGCTCGGCTGGTATCGCGAGATGCTGGGCTTCCGCTGCTCGGACGAATTCTA
>WNFQ01011899.1_pt1 | contig 13009 bp, 14 predicted proteins | sample 5400171 | NCBI WGS metagenome assembly WNFQ01 (sample SAMN13153356, study PRJNA577476) | soil metagenome | isolation source: 20 cm soil under Madrone tree | place: USA:California | collected 2016-06-14
AATTAGTCCAACGGAACCGGGAGCGAGGCGTTACCGACGACATGCTGAAGGAGAAAGAAAAAGAATTGATCGATGCCGCCGCCGGCATGGCAGCGCACCGTTTGAAAACCAATTTCATTTTGCATCGCATCGCCGAACTCGAAAACATTCAGATAACAAAAGACGATCTCGATTTGCGCGTCAGGCAGGAGGCTGCGCGTTACGACATTTCGCCGGAGAAAATGCGCAAGGAATTGCAGCAACGGAACGCACTTGATGACGTGTCCGAACAGCTTCTGTTGGGCAAGACTCTTGATTTCCTAAAGGCGAATGTTAGCATCGAATTAACGAAGGAAGCGCCCGTCAAAGAAGAAAAATCATGAGAGTGTCGAACGAAAATGTCTCGCAAGTGCTGATTCCGATGGTCGTGGAACAGACTGGCCGGGGCGAACGCAGCTACGATATTTACTCGCGGTTGCTGAAGGACCGCATCGTTTTCGTCGGCCAGATCGACGATCACATTGCGAACTTGATAATTGCACAATTGCTCTTCCTGCAAATGGAAGACGGCAAAAAGGACATAAACTTGTATATCAACTCGCCGGGTGGCGTGGTGACGGCGGGGCTGGCGATTTACGACACAATGCAGTTTCTGACGTGCGATGTGGTGACCTATTGCATCGGGATGGCAGCGAGCATGGCTGCGGTCTTGCTCTGTGCTGGCACGAAAGGTAAACGGTTCGCGTTGCCGAATTCCGATATCATGATTCACCAGGTGCACGGCGGCGCACAGGGGCAGGCAAGTGACGTGGAACGCCAGGTCGATTACATGTTCAAGCTCAAGAAACGCATCATTCGCCTCATCTCGCAGCACACAGGCAGATCGGAAGAGCAAGTTCGAATCGATTCCGATCGCGATTACTATATGTCTGCGGAGGAAGCGAAGGGATATGGCTTGGTGGATGACGTGATTAAGTCGCGAAAGGAAGTTAAGTTGCTGGATGGTAGCACGCCTCCGGACGGGCGGCTGGTGGACGTGCCCGAAGTAGCGCTATCGCGGAAAGGGTAGGCGACGATCTAAAGCATATGGCCCGCGCTTCCAACCTCACCATGTGCTCCTTCTGTGGCAAAAGCCACGCCGAGGTACGAAAGCTCATCGCCGGGCCGGGCGTTTACATCTGCGACAGTTGTATCAACGTTTGCAAGAGCATCCTCGATAAGGAACTCAACGAAGACGCCCGGCGTCAATCTTCGAATATTCGCGTGCCGAAGCCGGCAGAAATCCGGCGCGCATTGGATCAATATGTGGTTGGCCAGGACACCGCCAAAAAGACGCTTTCTGTGGCCGTGCACAATCATTACAAACGCGTCCTCCAAACTTCAGCACCGGCAGACACATCAGCTGCTTTTCAGGCGGACCCGCTGGCGGATGTAGAGATCGAGAAGAGTAACATTTTGTTGATCGGCCCAACGGGCTCGGGCAAAACCTTGCTCGCGAAAACCATGGCCAGAATTCTCGATGTGCCGTTCTGCATCGCGGACGCGACGACGCTGACCGAAGCCGGTTACGTCGGCGAGGACGTCGAGAACATTATTTTGCGATTGCTCCAAAATGCCGATTACGATGTGAAGCGCGCTGAGATCGGGCAAAACAGACAACGTAAGCATCACGCGCGACGTTTCCGGCGAAGGCGTGCAACAGGCGCTCTTGAAGATTTTGGAAGGAAGCACGTGCAATGTTCCGCCTCAAGGCGGGCGCAAACATCCGCACCAGGAATATATACAAGTCAATACAGAAAAGATTCTCTTCGTTTGCGGCGGCGCATTCATCGGGCTCGACAAAATCATCCAGAAACGCATTGGCCAAAAAGTGATGGGGTTTGGCAGCCCTACGCTCGAAGTAGAGGAAGCGTTACGAAAAGCGGCGATCCGGCATGTCGAACCGGAAGATTTGCTCGGTTTTGGAATGATACCGGAATTTGTCGGGCGCCTTCCCGTGGTCAGTTCGCTCGACGCGCTCACTGAAGATGAAATGGTAGCGATATTGACCGAAACGAAAAATGCGATGGTCAAGCAGTACACGAAGCTCTTCTCAATGGAAGGAGTCCGTTTGACCGTGACCAAAGATGCATTGCGTGCTCTGGCGGCGCAGGCGGTCACGAAGGGCACGGGGGCGCGCGCACTGCGTTCGATGCTCGAGCGCATTATGCTCGACATCATGTACGATGTGCCGAGCCGGGAAGATATCGCCGAGGTAACGATCAATCGCGCCGTCGTGGAAGGCAAAAAGCTTCCGCTCATTCGCAAGAAGCAGGACAAGACTGCGGCCTGAGCGGCCTTCGGTCGACGTTGAATCGTTAAAAATGTTTGAACCGTTGAAGCGGTTCAACGATTAAACGCTTTGACGCTTCCACTTTCTCCATATGCGCGCCGCTCTCATCAATACCGGCACCGAGCTTTTACTGGGTGACGTTCAGGACGCCCATCTGGCGTTTATTGCGCGTGAGATTTTTCCGTTGGGTTTACGGATCCTCGAACGGCGCACGGTGCCTGACAGCGAGGCCATCCGGCGTACGCTCACTGAATTGTTTCCGCATTGCGAAATTCTTTTCGTAACCGGGGGCCTTGGCCCAACGACGGACGATATCACGCGGGAGATGGTGGCCGAATCGCTCCGACTGCAGCTGCATCCGGACCCGCAATTGCTGGCCTGGCTTCAGCAGCGACTGCAAGTGCGTGGAATCAAATGGACGTCGGGCGTTGCACGCCAGGCGGAAGTGCTGGAAGGCGCGCATGTTCTTCCCAATGAGAACGGAAGCGCATCCGGCTTCTATTTGAAGGCGAACATCAACCGACACATTCCGTCACCGCACGTGTTTGTTCTGCCGGGTCCACCTCGGGAGCTTCAACCCATGTTCAGGAAATTCGCGCTGCCGATTTTACATTCGATTATCACGGCACCGCTCCCAGTGGAGCGAAGGTCGTACAGCATTGCTGGAATGGGTGAGTCAGTGGTCGAAAAAGCGATTGGAGAAAGAGTTCTGGCGATCTCAGGAATCGAGCTGGGCTACTGCGCGCGGCCGGGAGAAGTCGAAGTGCGCATCATCGGGGAACCGGACGCGATTCAAAAGGCCGACGCCATCATTCGCTACGAATTAGGTGTGTCGATCTTCTCTGCCGGCGACGAAGCGCTTGAGGCAGTCGTGGTGAAACTGCTGAAGCACCGGAAAGAAACATTGGCAACGGCCGAATCGTGCACTGGGGGTTTCATCGCAAACTGCATCACGAACGTGCCTGGCGCCTCGGAAGTTTTCCTGGCGGGTTACGTCACGTATGCGAATAACGCGAAGAGCGGCGTCTTAAATGTCGATCCCAAATTGATCGAAAAACATGGCGCGGTCAGCGAACCGGTCGCCCGTGCGATGGCCGAGGGCGCGCTCTCGCGCTCAGCTTCGACATACGGTGTCGCAACCACCGGAATTGCGGGACCGAACGGCGGCTCAGACGAAAAGCCGGTCGGAACCGTTTACATTGCGCTGGCTTCAGCAGACTCTAAAACGGTCGCCAAGAAATTCTTTTTCCCAACTGATCGCGAGACGTTCAAGCAATTAGCTGCTGTAACAGCACTAGATTTGTTGCGACGGAAAATTAGCCACAGCGCAACTGGTCACTCCGAGCGAAGTCGAGGAACTCCGTAGCAAAGGCTTTCGATTTGGCAGCGGGATGTCTCGACTACGCTCGACATGACGGTTGGATGTCAGTACTCGCCGACGTCCACGGGCGTCCCCACCTTGGCGTACTGGTAAAATAATTTTGCGCCGTCAGGCGATTGGCGGATGCAACCGTGCGAAGCGGGATAACCCGGCAAAATTCCGACGTGCATGCCCACGCCGTCCTCGGTCAAACGCAGAAACCACGTCATCGGCGCGCCGACGTAATGTGTTCCGCTCGGAGCCGCATCGCTGCGGGTGCTCACGCCGGCGCGTACTACGCGGCCTGAGGAGTCCACAAAGTCGCCATACAGATTTGAACGGTGGTCCGGGTCTTTTTCGAGCACCCTCAGGTGACCGTGGGGCGACTCATGACCGCGTTTCCCGGAGGAAATTGGGCCGTCAGCGACGACCTGATCGCCAATCATGAGGTACGCGCGTTGCTTCGGAATGGAGACTACGATGCGCGTGTTGTCAGGCGTTGCCTGATTCAGCAACGACTGATTTACCTTTAAAGGTTCCTGCCGGCTGATATAAGCGGACGCTTTCCGCATCGGTTGTGGTGTCGGCTTTTGCCGCGGCCCAAAAAGACGAAATTGGGCACTGATTGAAGACGCAAGCCCAGTCAGCAGAATCGTGCAGAGAAGGATACGAAGTGTCCCCGGCATAAGATTAGCCGCCATTGTAGCTATTTACGCGCCGAAGCCAACCCGTTAACCATTGTGATTCATGCCGTTCGGATGGAGAATTGTGAACGCGGCGCGTCAACACGCCTGTGGCCGCGCGCGCGAATTCATCAGCCGCTTCAGCTTCGGAGTTTCCATGCATGGCTTCGAGCACCTGAAGCAGCCCCCAACCCTGGCCCTGATAACGTTCGCTGTGGAGAACACCTTCTCCTTTGAAATTCACATAATCGACAAGTGCGTAACATCCCTGGGGTGTTTTTGTCAGGCGCTCAAATTGTTGCTGCACGTTGGGTCGAGCGGCGGGAGCCGCTTCGGCCAGCATTTTAGGCAGAGCGGCTTCCAATCTGGCAACAAGAAATTCTGCCTGCAGATCGATCGTATCGGCTAGAAACCTTCGTAACTGATTCATCTCAACTGAATTTTGCGCTCGAACAAATTCGGCACGCGCGTTCCATGGACAAGCCTTTCTGGCACCGGCATCCAAAAGAACAGCTGGTAACTTGGCGCCGCGGCTTGAGATGAAGCTCACGACTTTGGGAAAACTTTCCTCGAACGGGCCGCGTCGTCCTTTCGGATACCAGATGAAGTGGCCAATACCTAGTGACGCAAAATCTTCGCCTTGGTTCCATGAAGTGAGCCCGGCAACAGTCCCGTTGCATTCGTTTTGCCATACTCTTTTTCCGATTTTCAAAGCATCGCTGTGCGGAAGGCTGACGGAAGCAACGGTTCTCGGGCAGAGCCCAATCATTCCGCATGCGACCACTACAAATGCAAGGTCAGCGCGGCCAAACAAGCGGTAATGCTGTTTTCTTGACGGGCGGCATTTATCCATTAGCGTGCGACTTTCTGCGGCGACCAACTTTAAATTAAAACGACGCGGAAATACGATCTTATGAAACGTTCTATTGTTATTCTCAGCGCATCCTTACTTGCATTCCCATTATTCGGGCAAGAGAAATCACCACAATTCAAAGACCAGAAGGACAAGGTCAGCTACGCCATTGGCATGCAAATCGGATTTAACCTCGCTCGCCAAAAGGTGGACATTAATCCCGATGTCTTGAACGCAGGCATGAAAGACGCCATTGCCGGTAAACCGCAACTGACGCCTGACCAGGTGAAGGATGTCATGGCGCAATTCGAAAAGGACATGGAACAGAAACAGAAGCAGCTCGGCGAGAAGAATAAGACCGACGGCGCGAAGTTTCTTGAAGACAACAAGAAGAAACCCGGTGTGAAAACGACAGCGAGTGGCTTGCAATACAAGGTGGAGAAAGAAGGAACAGGATCACAGCCCAAAGCCACGGATATGGTGACAGTAAATTACCGGGGCACGCTGATTGACGGCACCGAGTTTGACAGTTCATACAAACGCGGTCAGCCGGCCACGTTCCCGGTTAACGGCGTCATCAAGGGTTGGACCGAAGCGCTTCAACTGATGAAACAGGGATCAAAATATCAGTTGTTCATTCCGTCGAACCTCGCCTATGGCGAGCGCGCAATGGGTCCGGACATTGGTCCCAACGCGACGCTGATTTTTGAAGTCGAATTGCAGGACGTGAAGCCTCCTCCGACGCCTGCTCCGTCGGGTGCTCCAAAGATTCCGCCGCCACCGTCGCCGGCTCCGACCAAGAAATAGCAACCCATCGCGCAAGGCTGCCGGCGTGTCGGCCAGCTCAGGTGGAAGCGTGGCCCGAACCGGGTTCGGCCGGCCGTACGAGCCTTGCCGCCTAGTCTACGCGTTCGCGGGAGGACTCAATGCAATTGGCTTCGGAGACGGCTGTTCACCTCAATTCGCCGCCGCGCTTTCCCATTCGACCACCGGCGCGTCCCCCCACAAGTCTTCAAGGCTGTAGAAGGCTCGCTTGTCGCGATGAAAAATGTGGACAACCACTTGCAGGTAATCGAGTACCATCCATTGACTGGCGGGAAATCCGTCAACGGCTACCGGCCGCAGCGAATAGTCTTCTCGCAACCGAATCTCAATTTCATTTCCGATTGCTTTGAGTTGTGGCTCCGACGTGCCTGAGCAGATCACAAAAAAGTCCGTAAAGCTCGAGATCTCGCGCAAATCCAGCACCACAATATCCTCGGCCTTTTTGCTGGAGGCGAGTTCGGCACAACGTTTTGCTAAATTTTCCGGCGTTATTTCGAATGCTCCCGATAGAGTTTTTCGCGCTGAACGATTTTCTCCACTGACTCAGTTACCAGGTACCGAATCGACTCATGTTGCGCAACTCTTCGCCGTATCTCCGTGGCCGAAATGTCGATCCGACGATGGATCAACTGATAAGTATGCGTGGGTTGTTTGCCTGTGCGGTCGAGAACAACGAAGCGAACTAGTTTCTCCAGCTCATTGAAGCGATGCCACCGAGGCAGTTGTTCAACGTTGTCTTCACCGATCAAGCAGTAGAGGAGCGCGTCGCATTCGCGCCGGCGAATTTCTTCAACAGTATCGATTGTGTACGAAGGCGGGGGACGCAGCAGCTCGCATTCATCCACTTCGAACTCCGACGCGCAACGCTCAACGTTCAACTAAAAGCGTTCTCTCAATGGGCTGAAGTTCGTTGGACATTGAATATTGCCGTTGAGCATTCATCTTTGCGACCGATGAAGAACAATTCGCTTGGTCAACTGATCATGACCGGTGTGCCGGGCAAGGAAATCGATTCGAAAACGGCCGCCCTGTTTCGACGCATCCAACCGGGTGCCTTTATTCTTTTCGCACGCAACATCGAGAGTGCGACGCAACTCCGAAAGCTTATCGATGATTTGCGCGACCTCAGCGACGTCGAGCCGATCATTACCATCGACCAAGAAGGCGGGCGTGTGTCGCGATTGCGCCTGATTGGCAGTGAGCCGCCTAGCGCGCAACAACTGCGCGACAAGGATGACCTCAACCTGATTCGGCGCCATGGCGAGATCACCGGACGTTTGCTGCGCCTTTTCGGGTTCAATCTGGATCTTTGTCCGGTGCTGGACATCTCCTTTGATGATGACGCTGAGAATTCGCTGCGCTGCCGGTGCTACGGAAAAAATGTCGAGCATGTCGTGCGCAATGCCGGCGCATTCAATGCCGCAATGAGATGGCAGGTGATCGCGAGCTGCGGCAAACATTTCCCCGGTTACTCTGCTGCAACTACAGACGCTCACTATCAGTTGCCGCAGATCGATCGCACCCGAGAAGAACTCGATCAGAATGAATTGGCAGTGTTTCGGCAGTTCGTTCGTGATGTGGACAGTATCATGATTTGCCATGGTTGGTATTCATCCTTCGAGCCAGAACGCACTCCTGCCACATTCTCGAGCAGTATCGTCACCGGCCTATTGCGCGACGAACTTGGTTTCGACGGTCTTGTCATGACTGACGATCTCGATATGGGCGCGATCCTGACAGGATACCGATTAGAGGACACCATTCGGGGCGCAATCAATGCCGGTAACGACGTCGTGATGATTTGCCATCGCATTCCGGAAATCGAAACCGTGCACCGAATTCTCGGGACGCTGCCATCAGACCAAATCAATCGCGCTTTGGGCAACGTCGCGAGTGTCAAAAGGAAGCTATCTCCGCCGGACAAGTTTTCCGAATCCACTTTCCGCAAAATTGATGACGAAATCGGCGAGCTTCGGATATCCGTAGTCGGCCAGGAACGCGCAGTCCAGAGCACTTCCAAAACTGTTCAACGCTCGCCTGTGGAAATGTTTTGATCCGAGGAGCACACGCGGCAGCGGGTGTTTGCTTGAAAGCCTGGCCGTCGCTTCGCGTCCGTTGCAGCGGCGCTCTCGCCGAAATGCTTTCATGCACGTCAGCACGTGCGTCTTGACCTTGCGGACGGTTCGCCACTATTCTGCGCTCTCGTCCCAGAACGATGCAGTCGCCGAAAAACCATTTCGAGGCAAACGAGTGAAACCAAGAACCTGTTTATGACGGTCGGTCAGCAAGGGAACGCAAACCGCCGTGCCGAGCTTACCATTCGCGGAATAATCATCGGAGTCGTCATCACTTTGGTTTTTACCGCGGCGAATGTTTACGCCGGTCTCAAAGCTGCCCTCACTTTTTCGACATCAATTCCCGCGGCCGTGATTTCCATGGCGATCCTGCGGAGTTTTCGCGACGCGACCATCCAGGAGAACAATATCGTGCAAACGGTTGCTTCGGCAGCGGGCACGCTCTCATCGATTATTTTTGTTTTGCCCGGACTAATCATGATCGGTTACTGGACCGATTTTCCGTTCTGGACCTCGTTTTGGATTTGTGCGCTTGGCGGAATTCTCGGTGTGATGTATTCGATCCCGCTCCGTCGCGCATTGGTGACGAACTCGGATTTGCCATATCCGGAGGGAGTCGCCTGCGCCGAGGTTCTCAAGGTTGGAAGTGGCGGGGACGCCGCCGATGCTCACGACGTTGAGCACGGCCGCGCTGGTTTACTTGCAGTTCTGTGGGGATCGATCGTGTCCGCCGCTTTTGCACTAATCATCGAGACACAGCTGTTCGCCTCCGATGTGGCGCAAAATTTTCGAATCGGAAAGAAAGGTGCCGTCAGTGGCTACGATTTCTCCTTATCGTTTTTGTTGTTCGGGATAGGGCACCTTGTCGGCCTCTCAGTCGGCATCGCGATGCTGATTGGTGCGCTGATCGGTTGGGGCTGGGGAGTGCCGCATTATTCGGGCCTTGCCCACGACTTCACCACACCGCTGGCTGCGCTCGCGCGCAGCGCCTGGACCGGGAAGGTCAGGTACGTTGGCGCCGGCGCGATCGGCATTTCTGCGATCTGGACTTTGTTGAAGCTTGCAAAACCGCTGATCAGCGGTCTCGCGAGCGCAATGGCCGCGTCGCGCGCGCGCAAAGCGGGCAAAGCCGACACGCTGCCGATTACCGAACGCGACATTCCGATCGGCATTGTCGGCGCGGTCACGCTGGTTTGCATGTTGCCGATCGGTTGGTTGCTCGGATTTTTCGGAAATCAAACTGGACTCGGCGCGCAGTTACCAACGCTCATTATCGGCGGCGTCGTTTACATCGTGTTGATGAGTTTCTTTGTTTCCGCAGTATGCGGTTACATGGCCGGCCTGATCGGTTCATCGAACAGTCCGTTGTCCGGCATTGGAATTTTGGTCGTGATTGGTGCGGCGTTGCTGCTGGTGATCGGCGTTAAGCCGTACGTTTCACCGGATTCGGGCAAAGCATTGATGGCGTTCGCGCTTTTCACGACGGCCGTAATTTTCAACGTGGCCGCGATCGCAAACAACAATCTTCAGGACCTCAAGACGGGACAATTGGTGGATGCAACACCGTGGAAACAACAAGTCGCGCTGGTGATAGGTGTTGTCGCAGGTGCGTTGGTCATTCCACCTGTGCTAGATCTTATGAATCATACTTATGGGTTCGCTGGTGCGCCGGGCGCGGATCCACGCCGCGCGTTGCCCGCGCCGCAAGCCGGTTTGATTTCGTCGCTCGCACAAGGCGTGATCGCCGCGGACATCGATTGGAGTTTAATTGGGATCGGCGCATTCATTGGCGTCGGTATAGTTTTTCTGGATGAAATTCTTGGCCGCACCACCAAACACATGCGTGTTCCGCCGCTCGCAGTCGGTCTCGGAATTTATCTGCCGACTTCAAGCCCCTTGATGATCGTTGTGGGAGCCGTTGCCGGTTGGTTCTACGACCGGCGAGCTGATCGTACTCCCAAGCCGGCAGCTGCGAAGCAGCTTGGCGTGCTTCTCGCATCAGGTCTGATCGTTGGGGAAGGCATAATCGCGGTCGTGATTTCCCTGATCAGGGCAGTCTCTGAAAAGCCTGCGCCGCTGGCGCTAGTCGGTCCGGATGGAGTCTTGGCGAAATGGATTCCAATTCTTGCGAAGTTTGAAACTGCGGGAATCGTTCTCGGCGGTATTACATTCGCCGCGATGGCATTCATTCTCTATCGATGGATTTTGCGAATGTCACAGGCAAGATCGACATGAAGCGGAAGTGGAACTGGCCGCTATGGCTCGGCTTCATCGTAGCAGTCGGGGCAATGTTCTCCTACCCATTCTTCGCGCAGTTTCCGATGACGCGCGATTTTCCATGGGCAAATCTTCTGCTCTTTGGAATCGGCGCCACGTTGTTAATCGGCGGCTTGTTTCGCGCGTTTGGCCGGCCGCAACATTATCGCGGCAAAGTTTTTGGTTCCATTCTTAGCGCGATAGCGTTCCTATTCTTTTCGTTTTTCTGTTACGAAATCTTTTACGCGTTGCGGCAGGTTCCCTCGTCGAGTAACGCGCCGCGTGTTGGGCAAAAAGCGCCGGACTTTATGCTACTGGATCAAAATGGTAATTCCGTTGGGCTTGGCGATTTGCTCCGCGGACCGTCCGGACCGAAGGCGGTCGTGCTGATTTTCTATCGCGGCTTTTGGTGACCTCTGTGCAACTCCGAGTTGCGGAGTTTTCAGCAACGGCTTCCGGATTTCGCCGCACGCGGTATTAACGTTGTTGGTATCAGCGTCGATCCGCCCGATATTAACCAGCGGCAATCGCAAAAGCTCGGCTATACGTTTCCGCTGCTTTCCGATCCGAAGGCTAAGGTTATTCGCCGATACGATGTGTCGCATCCCGGGGCCGGTCCGAAGAGCGAGGACATCGCGCGTCCGGCTGAATTTCTTCTTGATTCAAATGGCATTGTTCGCTGGGTCAACCTCACTGAAAACATCGCCGTGCGCGCGCGGCCGGAGCAAGTGCTCGAAGCTTTCAGCGAACTTAAGTCCACAGGCCAATGATTGACGCCGCTCCGCCGAATCAATAGGTTGAGCGCTCGTGCACTCGGAACTGGAACAACTGCTCGTTCTTCAAGATCGACAACAAAAGATCAGACAAATCCAGGCTGAGATCAAAACGGTGCCATTGGAACGCAGTCATCTCGAGTCGCAACTGGCTGCAAGTGCAGCGGGGGTTGACGCACTGAAACAAAAAACGCGCCATCTTGAAGTTGAGCGAAAAAAGCTGGAGCTCGATGTGGGCACACGCACCGAAAGCATCGCACGGCTCAAGACGCAGCAGTATCAAACCCGCAAGAATAACGAGTTCCAAGCGATCGGCCACGAGATTGAGCGATACGAAAATGAAATCCGCAAGCTCGAGGATCAGGAGCTCGAGTTGATGATCGAGGCCGACAAGATGAAAGCCGAATTTGAAGCGGCGGAGAACGCTGCGCGAGCGACTAAAGAGACGATCTCACGGCAGTTGATCGATCTCGAAAGCAAATCAAAAGCGCTGGAAACGCAGCAGCGAGAACTAGAAAATGAGCGGGAAGCGCTTGCGTCTAAGATTGACGCCGATTTGCTTGACCAGTTCGAGCGTCTCTTCAACAGCAAAGGCGACGCTGCGATCGTCGCTGTCGAGCACGGCGTTTGCACAGGCTGCCACATGAAAGTAACGACCGCGACCGCGGCAGGAGTCAAAGCCGGAAAAGAAATCGTTAGCTGCGAGCAATGCGGACGCATTCTATACCTCGGAGCGTAATGCGGTCTTCCTCTCCGTCTTGCTCTCAATCTTCTCTCTTGGGGTGAGACCAAGCGGAAGAGGAAGAGTTAGACGTTGAACCGGAACAGAATCACGTCGCCGTCGCGGACTTCGTACTCTTTTCCTTCAAGCCGCAGTTTGCCTGCTTCGCGGGCTTTCGCGAAAGAACCGGCCGCGATCAGATCGTTGCAGTGAATGGTTTCCGCCGCGATAAAACCGCGTTCGAAATCGGAGTGGATCGCTCCGGCAGCGGCTGGCGCCTTTTCGCCGGCGTGAATGGTCCAAGCGCGCGTCTCCTTTTCGCCGGCGGTAAAAAACGTGTGCAGCCCGAGCAGATGATAGACCGCGCGAATGAGCGCGTGTACACCGCTGTCCTCCACGCCGAGGCCGCGTAAATATTCGAGCGCCTCCTGCTCGGTAAGATCGACAAGTTCGCTCTCGATCTGCGCGCTGATCACGATTGCTTCCGTGGCGAAATGGTGCCTCGCGTAATCTTGAACTGCAGCAACGCGCTTCGCGGCGCTGTAGCCGGGATCGGTGATCCCGGTTTCATATGATTGCGGCGCTTTATTCCGGCCGGTATCACCGATGCCGGCTACAGCTGCCAAATCCGATTCCGCTACGTTGCAGGCAAAAATTGTCGGCTTTGAGCTCAACAGGAAAAAACCTCGCACGAGTGATCTTTCTTCAGGTGTCAACGCTGCCGTGATCGCCGGTTTTCCGCGATCAAGATGCGCCACCAGTTTTTCGATGACCTCAGTCTCAATCATTGCTGACTTTTCGCCGGCGTGCAGTTGCTTCTGCAACCGTTCGCGTCGCTTTTGCAACGAAGCAAGGTCAGCCAACACGAGCTCGGTATTGATGACCTCGATATCGCGAATTGGGTCGATGGTCGCGCTGACATGGTGAACGTCAGGATTTTCAAAACAACGCACGACCTGCACGATGGCCTCGACTTCGCGAATGTGATGGAGGAACTGGTTGCCAAGGCCTTCGCCTGCGCTCGCACCTTTCACCAGCCCGGCGATATCTACAAACTCGATTGCCGTTGGTGTAATTTTTTTTGAGTGAGAAATCTCCGCGATTTTTCCCAGTCGCGGATCGGGTACCGTTACAACGCCCACGTTGGGATCA
>WNFQ01005610.1_pt1 | contig 13007 bp, 11 predicted proteins | sample 5400171 | NCBI WGS metagenome assembly WNFQ01 (sample SAMN13153356, study PRJNA577476) | soil metagenome | isolation source: 20 cm soil under Madrone tree | place: USA:California | collected 2016-06-14
TTCGAGCCGCCGGGCTGAATCACCGATTTGACGCCGAGCTCGGCGACCGCGTCCAGCCCATCGCGAAACGGAAAGAAGGCGTCGGATGCAATGCTCGCGCACTGCATGTCGAGCCCCGCATCCCTGGCCTTCAGGGCGGCGATTTTGCTGCTGTCCACCCGGCTCATCTGCCCGGCACCGATGCCCACCGTCGCTTTGTCCTTGACGCAGACGATGGCGTTGGATTTGACATATTTCGCAACCCGCCAGGCGAAAATCAAATCGTCGAGCTCGGCGAGAGTGGGAACGCGCTTGGTCACCGCGCGCAATTCCTGGGCCCGGATCGCACCGCTGTCGCGGGTTTGCACCAGGAGACCCCCGGCAACGCTCTTGTATTCGAGCAGCTGGGTTACGGGCAAGCCCAAATCGCCGACTTGCAGCACGCGCACCGCATCCTTGAGTGACAGCAGGGCCTTCGCGGCATCCGACACGCTCGGCGCGAGAATGACTTCGACGAATTGCTGATCCATGATCGCCCGCGCCGTGACCGCATCCAACTCGCGATTGAAGGCAATGACGCCGCCATAGGCCGAGGTGGGGTCGGTGCGATAGGCTCGCGCGTAAGCTTCCGCCACGGTGTGAGCGCGGGCCGCGCCGCAGGGATTGGCGTGCTTGACGATGACGCATCCCGCCGTATCGAATTGGCGCACGCATTCTAGAGCCGTGTCGCTGTCCGCGATGTTGTTGTACGAGAGTTCCTTGCCCTGAATCTGCCTGGCTTGGGTCACGGACGCGCCGATGGCGCGCGGGTCCGTGTAGAAGGCGGCTTGCTGATGCGGATTTTCACCGTAGCGCAAATCCCAGTGCTTGCGAAACGACAGATTCAGGTCGTCGGGGAACGTCGGTGCCCCGCCGCCGATGGCGCCGGTGAAGTAGGCGGACACCATGGCATCGTACTGCGCCGTGTGCGCGAATGCCTTGGCGGCGAGCTTCTGGCGCATGGCGATATTCGTGGCGCCCTGATTGGCGGCCAACTCGTCGAGCAATGCGCGGTAATCGCCCGGATCGACGACCACGGTCACCGAGGCATGGTTCTTCGCGGCGGCGCGCACCATGGCCGGACCGCCGATATCGATATTGTCGACGGCGTCGTCATAGGTGCAGTCGGGCCGCGCCACCGTGGCGGCGAACGGATAGAGATTGACGGCCAACAGGTCGATGGGTTCGATGCCGTGCGCGCGCATCACCGCTTCATCGAGGCCCCGCCTTCCCAGGAGGCCGCCGTGAATCTTCGGATGCAGTGTCTTGACGCGGCCGCCCATGATTTCCGGAAAGCCGGTGTGTTCGGCCACTTCCTTGACCGTAATGCCGTGGCTCACCAGGAGCTTGGCGGTTCCACCCGTCGAGAGGAGCTCGATGCCGCGTTCCTTCAACTCGCGTGCGAACTCGACGATGCCGGTCTTATCGGAGACGCTGAGTAACGCGCGGCGGACGGGCGTGAGCAAGGGCTGACCTACTCGCTGATGCCGAACTCTTTGAGTTTCTTGCGCAATGTGCCGCGGTTGATGCCGAGAATCGTCGCCGCACGGCTCTGATTGCCCTGCACGTGGCCCATGACTACCTTGAACAAAGGCTCTTCCACCTCGCGCATCACGAGGTCGTACAAATGCGCGGGCTTGTGGCCGTTCAGTGTCTCAAAATAACACTGCAACGCCTCTTCGGCCTGCGAACGCAAGGGCACGCCCTTGCCATTCACCTTGATATCGCGGCCGTTGAAGGCCGGCGAAATATCTTTGCGTGATCTAGATTTCTTTCTAGCGACCATGGTCCGTCCGAATCCCTGTCGATCGTTTTATTATGTCAGTGTGCGCTCATGCAGCGCGACACACACCCGTGCCGTAATGTTCCAGCAGCGTCGACAGTTGCTCTTCCGGCCTGTCGATTCGCACGAGACGATTCCGCAAAGCGTCTTGTCCGGGGTGCTGCCGAAAATACCAACTCAAATGCTTACGCGCCACACGAACACCCGTCTCATCGCCGTAAAAGGCATACAGGTCTTCGAGGTGGGCGCGCATAATATCACGTACTTTTTCCAGCGCCAGCGCCGCGCGCGATTCGCCCGTCGAGAGAAAAAAATTGACTTCGTCGAAGATCCATGGCCGGCCTTGCGCCGCCCTGCCGATCATGATGCCGTCGCATCCGGTGGCTTCGAGAACAGCCTTGGCGTGTTGCGGAGAATCGACGTCGCCGTTTGCAAACACGGGAATCTTGATCGTCGCTTTAATGGCGGCCACGGTTTCGTGCTCGGCGTTACCCTGATATAGATCGGAACGCGTGCGCCCATGGATCGCAAGTGCTTGAATACCGTTGTCTTCCGCGATCACCGCAATGCGGACGCCGTTCTTGTGGCCGGGATCCCACCCGGTGCGCGTTTTCAGCGTGACCGGGACTTCGACGGCGCGCACGACGCTGTGTAAAATTCGCGCAACCAGCTCCTCATCCCGAAGCAGGGCGGAGCCCGCCGCTCGATTGCAGACTTTCTTCGCGGGACAACCCATGTTGATATCGATGATCTGCGCGCCGGCATCGACGTTGCGGCGCGCCGCCTCGGCCATCATCGCCGGATCGAAGCCGGCGATCTGCACCACGCGGGGGCTGGGTTCGCCCGCATGGTCCATGCGCCGCCGCGATTTCGGCGTGTCCCACAACCGCACGTCGGCGCTGAGCATTTCCGATGCAGCAAGTCCCGCGCCAAACCGCCGGCATAGAATGCGAAAGGGACGGTCGGTAACGCCCGCCATAGGTGCAAGCAGCACATTGGACGGCAGGCTGTACGGGCCGATCTTGACGCTGCGAGGGGGCACGGTCGTCATCGCTTGGCCTGCGGCGCAACATCGTTGGCGCATGTAATTCGGTGATCGGCGCTGCGCAGGCAGACATCGATTTCGAACCCTTCTGCGTTCTTGCCGGGGTCCAAAATTTGCAAGGTCGCGTCGACGCGCTCGCCGGGCGCGAGCAGCCGCGCGGTCGGCTTGCCCACATATTCGCTGGGCTCGAAATCGCGCGCGCCAATGCCTTTGCCGAAGCGATCCGCGAGCGTCACGCGGAGCAGCGGATAGGGTTGCAGCTGAGCGGCCGTGTTGAGGATGCTGGCGCGCACTTTCAATGTGCCGTTCGCATCCGGATCGCCGGTCACGCCCCACTGGCGAAGTTGATAGGCGGACAGAGTCGCGGGCACGGTCAGCGGCGCTCCCATGGCTCCGTACAGCGCGCGCATGCCGGCGCCGAAGGGTCCGTGTGCCAGCCATTCTCGATTCTGATGCACGACCTGAACCACCAGCAGTAGCGCCGAGACCACGGCGGCGCCGAGCCACAAGATGAATCGGCGCTGCGCGCCGCCGAGTCCGCTGTCTCTTGCCGCGCGCCGCGGCCGCGGGCGTAGATCGAATTCTTCCAGTATGTCCCGGCGCACGTCATCGGGCACTTCCAAGCCGCTGACGCGGCTATGCTCGGCCGCGGCATCGGCTGCTGCACTCTCCGGGTGCAACGGGAGCTCCGCATCCGGTTCGGCGTCCGGCGCAGGCTCAGTGCGGGCCTCCGGATGCTCGGGCTTCTGGGCGCCCGGTTGCGCCGATTGTTGTGCCGGCGTTTGCGCGAGCGGTTGTGCCGGCTGTTGCGGTTGTCCCGGCGGCGCTATCGGCGGCAGTGTGCGTTTTTTGGATTCGACGAAGATTCGATCCAGTTCTCCGGGGGGAAGCGTGAATTCCATCGAGCGGTCGGCGTCCTCGACTGAGCGATCGGTGTCCTCGACGTCTTCGAAGTCCAAAATTTCGAGGTGCGCGATCTCGACCCCGGGCGGAGCGAATTCCTCGTTGTCCTTCGCCGCCGTTTGGGCCGTCTGCACGGTGGTTACCGACTCCAGAATGCTGTCGGCGCGCGTTTCCAGTTCGAGCGGCGATTCTCCGGTCGAGAAGCCGGCTGAATCTTCGGCAAGCCGCGCCAAGGCGTTGAATACCTCGCCGCACCGTCCGCAGCGGACCTGGCCGCCCGCGACGCGCAGCACTTCCGCCGACAATTTGAAGACGGTCTCGCATTTTGAGCATTGCGTGTACACCGCTCAAGCGCCTCTTCGAGCGTAGATGCAGCACCAGTCATCGCGTTCGACGACTTGCACCCGATCAAAAGCGCGGCCGTAGGCGGCTTTCACCTCGTAGGCCTGTGTCTTCAACAGTCCCGACAGAAGCAAGTATCCTCCCGGCTCGCAGGCTTCCGTCAGTGTCGGCGCCAATTCGACCAACGGGCCCGCAAGAATATTGGCCATGACACAATACGCCGGCCTCAAGCCGACTTCGATGCCCTGCACGTCGATGCTCGAGGAAACGCCGTTTCGGATCGCGTTGTCGCGCGTTGCGAGCAGCGCCTGGGGGTCCAGATCGACCGCGCACACGTGGGCGGCGCCCAGCTTCAAGGCGGCAACACCCAAGATACCGGAGCCGCAGCCGTAATCGATCACGCTGCGGCCCGCGACGGGCAACGAATCCAAAATCTGCAGACAGAGCGCCGTGGTGGGATGCGTGCCGGTGCCGAACGCAAGCCCCGGATCGAGCCGCACGACCACGGCATTCGGGTCGTCAGGGGGCTCGGCGGCCGTGGGGCACACCCAGAGCCTGCGTCCGAAGCGCATCGATTTCCAGTCGGTGAGCCACACGCGCTCCCATTCTTGGTTCTCGACGCGTCTTACGCGCGCGGTCTCCGTGATGTGCGGGCCCAAGACGGCGGCGAGTCGGCCGAGATTGCGTGCCGCGTCCGTGGATGCGGACTCCGCGGATGCGGCGTCCGCGGATCCGGACCCGCTGCCGCAGGATGCCTCGAACAGGGCGCGAACCAGCGTGTCGCTCCACAGTCTGACCTCGCCGGGCTTGGGCTCGAGCACGGGCTCATCGCCGCGATCGACGAAGGTGATCGAACTCGCGCCGATCTCTAGTAGAGCAGCTTCGACCGCTTCCGGACTCAAGGCCGCGAGCGGAAATTCAATTTCATAGAAGGTCATCGATGCACCCGTTGGATGCTACTTCAATCCCAGCCGCCGCTCTAGATAGTGGATGTCGGTGCCGCCCTGACGAAAAGCGGAGTGATTGAATATCTCTTGGTGCAGAGGAATATTGGTCTTGATGCCTTCCACGACCATCTCCGCCAATGCGTTGCGCATGCGCGCGATGGCCGTGTCGCGCGTGTCGCCGTAGGAGATGACCTTGCCGATCATGGAGTCATAGAACGGCGGCACGTTGTAGCCGGTGTAGACGTGGCTGTCGACCCGTATGCCGGGACCGCCGGGTGCGTGCCACAGACGGACGGGCCCCGGCGAGGGCGCGAAGGTCTTGGGGTCCTCGGCGTTGATGCGGCATTCGACCGCGTGGCCGCGAATCTGGATGTCGTTCTGGCTGTAGGGCAATGGCTCGCCCGCGGCGATGAGCAGCTGCGCTTTGACGATGTCGATACCGGTCACGAGCTCGGTCACGGGATGTTCGACTTGCACGCGCGTGTTCATTTCGATGAAGTAGAACTCGTTGTCCTGGTACAGGAACTCGAGCGTGCCCGCGTTGCGATACCCGACTTCCCGGCACGCTCTGGCGCAGCGTTCGCCCATGGTCTTGCGCTGCTTGGCCGTCAAGCCCGGTGCGGGAGCTTCTTCGATGACTTTCTGGTGGCGGCGCTGCATGGAACAGTCGCGCTCTCCCAGGTGAACCACATTGCCGTAGTTGTCGGCGAGCACCTGGAACTCGATGTGCCGCGGCTTCTCGAGGAACTTCTCCATGTAGACCTGAGGGTTGCCGAAGGCGGCGAGGGCCTCTGTCTGGGTGACGCTGATGGCGTTCAGCAGCGATGCGTCGGTGTGCACCACACGCATGCCGCGGCCGCCGCCGCCGCCGGAGGCCTTGATGATGACCGGATAGCCGATGTCCTTGGCGATGCGGAAGTTTTCGTCGACGTCATTGCCGAGCGGCCCATCCGAGCCGGGCACGCAGGGGACGCCCGAGGCCTTCATGACCTTGATGGCGGACACTTTGTCGCCCATCAAGCGGATGGTCTCGGCACGGGGACCCACGAAGATGAAACCGCTCTTCTCGACGCGTTCGGCGAAGTCCGCGTTCTCCGACAGGAAACCGTAGCCCGGATGAATCGCGACCGAGTCGGTCACCTCGGCGGCGCTGATGATGGCGGGCATATTCAAATAAGACAGGGCCGACTGCGGCGGTCCGATACAGACGGTCTCGTCCGCGAGCAGCACGTGCTTCGTATTGAAGTCGGCGGTCGAGTGCACGGCCACGGTCTTGATGCCGAGCTCGCGGCAGGCACGCAAGATGCGGAGAGCGATCTCGCCGCGATTGGCGATGACGACTTTTTCGATCATCGCGATTATTCGATGATGAACAGCGGCTGGCCGAACTCGACGGGCTCGCCGTTCTTGGCGAGTATGGCGGTGACCCGACCCGCCTTGTCGGACTCGATTTGATTCATCATCTTCATGGCTTCGATGATGCAGAGTATCTGGCCGACTTTGATTTCGGTGCCGATCTCGACGAACGCCTTGGCGCCGGGGGATGAGGCGGAGTAGTACGTGCCCACCATCGGCGACGTGACCGTGTGCTCGTCGTTGCGCGGCTTATGTTCGCCGGCCGAGGTGGCCGGCATGGCCGGCGCGATCGGCGCCGCTTGAAGCATGGGGCTTGCCATCGCCATCGGCGCCTGCATGGCCATCCGCGGATGGCGGCTGATGCGCACCGATTCCTCGCCCTCGGAAATCTCCAATTCCGAGATACCGGATTCTTCCAGCAGCTCGATCAATTTCTTTACCTTGCGAATATCCATCCGCGAACCCCTTGAAGAATCTTTGGTTTTACGTATTGGTCAGGCGGGCGCATGCGGCATCGAGCGCGAGCTCATAGCCGATGGGTCCCAATCCGACGATGCAGCCGACCGCGATGTCGGACAAATATGAGTGGTGGCGAAAAGCTTCGCGTGCGAACACGTTGCTGAGATGCACCTCGATGAACGGTACGGCCACGGAAAGGAAGGCGTCGCGCAGGGCGATACTGGTGTGCGAGTAGCCGCCTGGATTGATGATCACGAACGCAATGCCCTCATGCTTCGTGGCATGGATCTTCGCAATCAGCTCGTGCTCCGCGTTGCTCTGGAAAGCGGACAGGGTATGGCCGCGGGCGACGGCGAGCTCCCCGAGCCTGAGCTCGATGCTTTGCAAACTGGCGGAACCGTAAATCTCCGGTTCACGGAGCCCGAGAAGATTCAAGTTCGGACCATTTAGCAGCAGGATTCCAGCCATCTCGCATCAAGTCCGGCGCCGTCGCGTTGCAAAGGTCCGCGATAATAACCAGAAATTGAGGTGAAATGGCAAGCTTCGGCGGCGAACGTCGCCGGAAGGGGTTTATCCCGCGTTTTTGGGGGCCAGGGCGCGCAGGCCCTCGGCGATGGCCCTTCGCGCCGCCGGGAGTTCTACGAGGTCCTTATTCAGGTTTTGCACCTCCGACAAGATGAGCTCGGCCTGCGGCCGGTGCAATTCCCCGATGTACAGGGCGACTACCTCCCCGCGCCGGTCCGTGAACACGGTAAAAGGGAATACGGGCGATTCAACCCCAAAAGCGGCGGCGACGTCGAGGGCGTCTTGTTCGCCGATGAGCAGGGGATAGCCGATTTTGAAGCGGTCGGCGAATTCCAGCACCTTGTCGCGGTAGTCGACGGCGATGCCGACCACGCTCACCTCGCGACCCGCCCATTCGGAGTGCAGGGTCTCGAGCAGGGGTATTTCACTGCGGCAGGGGGCGCACCAGGTGGCCCAGAAGTTGATGATCAAGGATTTGCCCCCGAAGGACGCGATGGACGTGGCCTTGCCGGCGCGGTCCGCGAGGGAGAACTGCGGCAGCCGATCCGGGATCTTGGTGGCCGGCAGGGGGCCGGGCAGATATCCGCCATCCGGGCCCACACCCGCAGGCTTGGGGTCCGCGCGCGCCAAATCACTGGGATTCGGGGCGCTGGCAACGCCGGCAGGCACCGGCATCCCGTGAGACTTCGGCGCGGCACCGCGAGTCGAGTAGACCCATGCTCCAGCCCAAATCCCCAGCACCACGAGAGCGGCAGCGCCGGCGATGCGCGGGATCGACGTATTCATGCGGCGGGAAGGTCTAGCTTGCGTCCCTTGCGAAGTGTCAATCCCGCCAAAAAAAAGGCAAAACCGCCGGCGAGGATGGCCGCGTTCACCCAGGGATTCGACGTGGAGACTGCGGTGGGGGCCGCATGGCCGGGAAACAGTACTTTGCTGATGGGCGGGTAGCAGAGGCCCGCCTCGGCGCAGCCTTGATAGGTCACTTTGATTTGCAGGGGATGGGCGCCGGCATCGAAGCGGGTGAAGGGAACCGTGGCTTCCACTTGCCGCTGATAGATCTCCTGGGTTCCGAGATAGGGATCGGACTTGAGCACGCCCTGGGGCAGCACGGGCGCTGCCACCGCGAGATCGGGGCTTTCGGCCTTGATCTCGATTTTGCGGCGGTAGAGGTAGTAGCCATCGGCAATGACCCAGCGGACCCGGACGACATTGCCGTCGACCGAGGCGCCAACGCGGAACGCGACATCGGGCGGCAGAAAGTCGGACGCGTTGGATTCGACCCCGCGCATCCACCAGGGCTTGGCGGTCGCTACACCGGCAAGACTGACCAACAATAGGGCCACGAACGACCCGGCGAGGAGCGGTGCTCTCATTCGGGGCACCAAGGTTTTGATTGGGGGCGCTGGCGTTCTCATCCGGCGTACTTTAGCGTAGTCGCGCGTCGGCGGGCCTGAAGCTTGAAGCCAATTCGCTGCGGATCCCGGCGAGAAATGCTGCGAGACGGCATAAAAATACGGCCGTAGGGCTTGAATCACGCGAATTCGTCGCTATTATTAGCAGCCACGAGTGGAGAGTGCTAATAACCTCCGCTCCCTAACGAACCCCTCAACTGTCAACATTAGGAGTCTTGTCTTATGAAGATTCGTCCCCTTCATGACCGCGTGATCGTGAAACGAGAAGAAGAAGAGCGTAAGTCCCCCGGTGGCATCGTGATCCCGGATACCGCGACTGAGAAGCCGATCTTCGGGAAAGTCGTCAAGGTCGGCGACAAGATCCTTTTCGGTAAGTACAGCGGTACCGAAGTGAAGATGGATGGCGACGAGCTGGTGGTCATGCGTGAAGAAGACGTCATGGCCGTCGTCGAAGGCAAGTAAGTCACTTCTCCCGCTAACAAATTCAATATAGAGGTATCAGCAAATGGCAGCTAAAGACGTACGCTTCAGCGACGACGCTCGGCAACGCATGTTCAAGGGTGTGAATATTCTGGCGAATGCCGTGAAAGTCACGCTGGGTCCCAAGGGCCGCAACGCCGTGCTCGACAAGAGCTTCGGCGCTCCCACCGTCACCAAGGACGGTGTCTCCGTCGCCAAGGAAATCGAACTCAAGGACAAGTTTGAGAACATGGGCGCGCAGATGGTGAAGGAAGTCGCTTCCAACACCTCCGACGAAGCCGGCGACGGCACCACCACCGCGACCGTGCTGGCGCAAGCCATCATCCGCGAAGGCCTCAAGGCCGTCGCCGCGGGCATCAACCCGATGGATCTGAAGCGCGGTATCGACCAGGCCGTCACCGTGGCGACCGAAGAGCTGAAGAAGATCTCCAAGCCGGCCAAGGATCCGAAGTCGATCGCGCAGGTCGCGACGATCTCCGCGAACGCCGATGAGAGCATCGGCAAGACGATCGCCGATGCGATGGCGAAAGTCGGCAAGGAAGGCGTGATCACGGTTGAAGAAGGTTCGGGCCTCGAGAACGAGCTCGAAGTGGTCGAAGGCATGCAGTTCGACCGCGGCTACCTGTCGCCGTACTTCATCAACAATCAGCAGAGTCAGAGCGCCGAGCTCGAGAAGCCGCTGATCCTGTTGGTGGACAAGAAGATCTCCAACATCCGCGAATTGCTGCCGCTGCTCGAGGCGATTGCCAAGGGTGGCCGTCAGCTCCTGATCGTCGCCGAGGATGTGGAAGGCGAAGCGCTGGCCACGTTGGTGGTCAACACCATCCGCGGCATCGTGAAAGTCGCCGCCGTCAAGGCGCCGGGCTTCGGTGACCGCCGCAAGGCCATGCTGCAGGACATCGCGATCCTGACGGGCGGCACGGTCATCTCCGATGAAGTCGGCTTGTCGCTCGAGAAGGCGACGCTGAACGACTTGGGCGAAGCCAAGAAGATCCTGGTGGAGAAAGAGAACACTACCATCATCGACGGAGCCGGCAAGGCTGCGGACATCAAGGGCCGCGTCGAGAGCATTCGCCAGCAGATCGAGGAAGCGACCTCCGACTACGACAAGGAAAAACTGCAGGAGCGCGTTGCCAAGCTCTCCGGCGGTGTGGCCGTGATCAAAGTCGGCGCCGCGACCGAAATCGAAATGAAGGAAAAGAAGGCCCGCGTCGAAGACGCACTGCACGCAACCCGTGCGGCTGTGGAAGAAGGCGTGGTCCCGGGCGGCGGCGTGGCGCTGGTACGTGCGTTGAAGGCCATCGAGAAGCTGGTCGGCAAGAACGAAGATCAGACCACGGGCGTCAAGATCCTGGCCCGCTCGATCGAAGAGCCCCTGCGTCAGATCGTCGCCAATGCCGGCGAAGATGCCGCGGTGGTTCTGAACCGAGTCCGCGAGGGCAAGGGCACGTTCGGCTACAACGCTGCGACCAGTGAGTACGGCGATATGATCGAAATGGGCATCCTGGATCCCACCAAGGTGACGCGTCTGGCTCTGCAGAACGCCGCTTCGGTTGCGGGCCTGTTGCTCACGACGGAAGTCATGATCGCTGAGTCGCCGAAGGAAGACGAGCATGCACATGGCGCCCCGGGCGGCGGCATGGGTGGCATGGGCGGTATGGACATGTAATACCCTTCAGCAGGGTATTCGGTCTAAAGAGAGCGGGCTTCGGCCCGCTCTTTTTTTTGTGCACGGGTTTGCCATAATTGGCGCTGAGACTGTCCAGAGCGTCAAACAACAATCTTAGGTGGTCCATGGAGGATGAAGCTCGTTCGTCGGCGGCGAGGGCGGCCTTACCCGTTATCTTGATGGCGGCCGTGGCTCAGGGATGGGACCTGTACGGCCTTCACCACGCGATCAAGGATCATCATTGGCCGGCGACGGATCAGCCGTGGTTGATTGCGCTGTACGCGCTGGCGGTGTTCATTCCGGCGACCCTGCAGCTTTTGGCGGAACATGCGCGCAGGGCGGCGCTGTGGCGGCTGGTCGCGATACTAACGGCCGCCTATTTCTATTTTGGGTGGCATCACGGCGCATCGGTTTCCTCGGCAGGCGAGCCGTTCAGCCGCTCCGAAGGATACTTTCCGCTCGCGCTGTTGTTGACGGTTCTGTGGCTCATGGCGCTGCCCTTTGCGCAGAGCCGGCTGACGACGGGTCACTGGACCATCCAATACCACTCGCTCTTCGCCAATGCCTGGCGCAACAAACTGATGCTCGCCGAAGCGGCGCTGTTCACCGGCCTGTTCTGGCTGCTGCTGTTTCTCTGGCAGATGCTTTTCCACATGTTGGGGATCGATTACTTCCGGGAATTGTTCGAAGAGCCGATCTTCGTCTATCCGGTCACTTCGCTGACATTCGGATGCGCGTTGCATCTGATCGGTTCGATCGAACGGCTCACGGCGGTGGTTCTCGAACAGATACTCAATGTGCTCAAGTGGCTGGGACTGCTGGCGGGCGTCATTCTCGCGTTCTTCACGATTGCGCTGGTATTCAAGCTTCCCGGCTTGCTGTTCACGGGACAGAAGGCGATCGGCGCCGCGTGGCTGCTGTGGCTGACCGCCGTCGTGGTGCTCTTGTTGAACGCTGCCTATCGGGACGGCTCCGTGTCTCAGCCCTATCCGAAGTGGATCGCGCAGTTCCTGCGCGTGGTCGTGCCGCTCACGGTGATCATTTCTTCGACGGCGCTCTATGCGCTGTGGATGCGGACCCTTCACTATGGGTTGACCGTCGAACGGGTATGGGCATTTGTGGTGGCGGGCGCGGCCTTGCTCTATTCGGTGGGGTATTCCCTCTCGGCGTTTCGCCGGGGCGCCTGGTTCGCCGATATGGCGCGAGTCAATGTGGCCGTTGCGATCGCGCTCATCGCGGTGATTTCCGCGGCGTTGACTCCGCTGCTGTCGCCGTACCGGCTCGCCGCCGACAGCCAGTTTCGATTGGTTCGAGAGAGGGGAGTCGAGGTCATTGACGGCAATCGTGCGAACGAAGATCGCTACGGACACAATACGCCCTTGCACTACCTGCGATTCGACGCGGGCGAATATGGTGTGAGGAAGCTGAAAGAGCTGGCTGCGATGCAGACCGGTCCCGATGCGCAAGTGGTTCGCCGCAAGGCGAGGGGCATGTTGGACCAAAAGCAGCGCTGGGGACCTTTGCCGGGCTCCGATGTTCCGGATGTGCTCGCCAAACTAAGCATCTTCCCGGCGGACCGCACGCTTGATCCAGATTTGAAGGACGAACTGATGTCGGACCTGCTCAAGCCGGAAAACGGGTTTGCCTTTCAGCGCTTGTCGGAAGAGAAAGTGGCGGGCATCTACGTCGAATTGAACGACGATAACTCCGACGAATTCGTATTCCTGACTGCCAATCGCGGGCTAGTGTATGAAAGGCGCGAGGGTCATTGGGTGCTGGTGGGCGCCATGAGCGCAAAGTTCGATGATTTCTCGCAGAGGTTGGATCTGGTCGGTGAATTGTCCAAGGGCAACATGTCCACGGCTGCGCCGAAATGGAAGGAGTTATCGATCGGCGGGCGGAGGTTTCGGGTGGATGCGCGGAGGTAGTGGGGGCTCATTGGCTGCGCTTGTAGAGACCGTCGAAGACAGTCTCCCACGTCGACTTCTCCGCCTTCATCATCTGCCAGTGTTGGCGAACAGAGCCATCCCGCTGCGGTGTCCAGGTAATACGGTGCCGGACGGACATA
>WNFQ01003364.1_pt1 | contig 13003 bp, 10 predicted proteins | sample 5400171 | NCBI WGS metagenome assembly WNFQ01 (sample SAMN13153356, study PRJNA577476) | soil metagenome | isolation source: 20 cm soil under Madrone tree | place: USA:California | collected 2016-06-14
GATGGGAGAGGTGTACCGAGCGACCGATACCAAGCTGGGGCGCGATGTGGCCCTCAAGGTCCTGCCCCAGAACGTGGCAAGCGATCCCGAACGACTGGCCCGGTTCCAGCGCGAGGCTCGCGCTGTCGCGGCACTCAACCATCCGAATGTTGTAACGCTGTACTCGGTAGAAGAATCCGACGGCGTCCACTTTCTCACCATGGAGCTGATCGAGGGGCAACCGCTCGATCGCATGATCTCCGCGAATGGCCTTCCGGCCGAACGAATCGTCGAGATCGCCAGCGCGCTCGCCGAAGCGCTGGCGGCAGCGCATGAGAAAGGCATCCTGCATCGCGACCTGAAGCCTGCCAATGTGATGGTGACCAACGAGGGCCGGGTCAAGGTGCTCGATTTTGGCCGCGGAGCCTACACAAGCCGGCATCGTGATGGGGACGCCGGCCTATATGTCCCCGGAACAGGTCGCGGGCCGCACGCTTGACCATCGCACGGACATCTTCTCGTTGGGTGTCGTACTGCACGAGATGGCAACGGGTCGCCGGCCGTTCGAGGGGACTTCCTCGGCAGAACTGGTTTCGTCTATCCTGCGCGACAACCCGCCGCTTGTCACTGAAGTTCGATCGGAGCTGCCGAGCGATCTGGCGCGAGTGATTCGCCGATGTTTGGAGAAGGATCCGCGGCACCGCATGCAGACGGCGCGTGATGTCAGCAACGAGTTCCGCGATCTGGCGCGACTTACGGCGCGGTCGACGCCGGCATCCACTGGGACGTCGCGGAGTGCGCCGGCTCCAGATTCAGGCGCTACCCGCGCTGAAGAAGGGTTTTGGGTCGCGGTCCTGCCTTTCAAATATCTTGGCAGCAATGCGGACCTAACAGCATTTGCCGACGGGCTGACGGATGACATAGTAACCGGCCTGTCCCGATTCTCTTATCTCAGGGTGATTGCCCGCAGCTCCACGGCGAGCTACGCCCATGAAACCGTGGACGTGCGCGCGGCGGCCAAACAACTCGGAGCGCGATACGTGATGGAGGGAAGCGTTCGGCAAGCAGGCGCGAAGGTACGCATCGCAGTGCAGCTAGTGGACGCCACCTCAGGCGCAGGCCTGTGGGCAGAAACATACGATCGCGCTTTTCAGTCGGAAGCGATGTTGGAACTTCTCGACGACGTTGTACCTCGCATCGTGTGCACCGTCGCCGACACGCAGGGCATCCTGCCGCACAACATGACAGAAGCTCTGCGCAACCGCGATCCCGAAACGTTCACCCCCTACGAGGCCCTGCTCCGCAGTTTCGGTCACAACCAGCGGGTCAACGCGGCGGAACACCAGGTGGCCAGGGCAGCCTTGGAACGCGCCGTAAAGAGTACACACATGGCTTCAATCTGCGGCCGGATCCTCTAGGCCGCGCGCTGGCGGCGGCCCGGCGCGCGGTCGATATCGCGCCCTCCAACCACCTTGCTCATGCCGCCCTGGCCACGACCTTGTTCTTCCTGCATGAATTGGGTGCTTTCCGCGCCTCAGCGGAGCGATCGCTCGCCCTCAATTCCATGGATGGACTGACGGGCGCCTATCTTGGATTTCAGATCGCGTACTCCGGCGACTGGGAGCGCGGTTGTGCGCTAGCAGAACGCGCCATGCAGCTCAACCCCAATCATCCTGGATGGTACTGGTTTCCGCTCGTGCTGAATGCCTATCGTCAGCGCGACTATCAGGGCGCGCTGGATCTGGCCCTTAAGATCAACATGCCCGGGTTCTGGCGCACACAACTCATGCTCGCGGTATCCAATGCGCAACTCGGTAATCAAGACGCGGCGCGCAAAGCTGCCCAGGAGCTGGTGAAGATACGTTCCGACTTTGCCGTGGTCGGCCGCACCGAACTGCAGAAATGGTGGGACCCCGAACTCGTCGAGCAGCTGCTCGAAGGCCTGCGCAATGCCGGACTGGAAATCGCCCGCGATGCCGGGAATCCAGCTACTGCGCCTGCAGCTGCGAGATGACGGCAGGGGACTCTGGAACCCCTCCACGTCTCATGGCGTTCGGGGAGGTTGCTGAAATCGCCGCTCTCTTGTGCCGCCTAACTGTTTAGATCAGGCCATAGCGCTCACTACCCGGTCAGTGAGTGCGATCGCGATATTACGACAGCAACCTGCAGCGAATGCCCCCTCGACCAGAGTAGAATGCGAGCGCGAGCAGATGGGAGGTAGCCGTGGCCTACGTGAGAGTAGAGCTCGGAGCGGATTGGCCGCAACGTTTGTCCCCCTGCTCGGGCCAGGGTTCGTGATCGCCCTGAGGAACATGAACCAGCAAAAGGCAACAGGACTGGCTGCGACCGCAGGGCACCACAGAGGGACAAGTTCCATCGCACGCTACGGTGGATTGGTAAGGACGGAACAGGATCGTACCCGATGATCGTGAACTTCGCCGAGCGGGCGCACAACCACAATTGGGAACTGGATCCGGTCACGAGGTCGCTGCTCGATACCGATTTCTACAAGTTGCTGATGCTGCAGTTTATCTGGAAGCATTATCCCCAGACGCATGTGTCATTCTCGCTGTTCAACCGCACTTCGTCGGTGCGACTGGCCGACATGTTCGCACTCGAGGAACTCGCCGCCCAGATGGAGCACGTCCGTGGGCTCCGGTTTCGAAGATCCGAACTGGTGTGGCTGGCCGGTAACACTTTCTACGGTCAGCGCGGAATCTTTGAACCAGCCTTCCTTGCATGGTTGGAGCGGGATTTCAGGTTGTCGGACTACGAGCTGTCGGTCAAGGATGGGCAGTTCCACCTGTCTTTCGATGGCTTGTGGACGGACACAACCATGTGGGAACTCTACGCACTCTCCATCCTGGACGAACTAAAGACCCGCGCCAATCTAAAGCGGCTGAGCGAGTTCGGTCTTGACGTCTTGTACGCCCGGGCAAAGACAAAGCTGTGGGGAAAGATCGAACAACTGCGCGGCGTTCCCGATCTTAAGGTGGCAGACTTTGGAACCCGGCGCCGCCACAGCTTCCTATGGCAGGAATATGTGGTCGAGGCCATGGCAGGGAATCTCGGTACCAGCTTTACCGGAACTTCCAACGCCTTCCTCGCCCATAAACATGACCTTGAAGCGATTGGCACCAATGCGCACGAGATTCCCATGGTCCTGGCCGCGCTTGCGCCGGATGATCATGCCCTGAAGGCTTCTCAATACCGGGTGCTCGAGCTGTGGCAGAGCACGTATGAAGGAGCGCTGCTGATCATGCTGCCGGACACTTTTGGCACCACGCAGTTCTTGCGGGACGCGCCGGACTGGGCCGCAAATTGGACGGGCCAGCGCATTGACAGCAAGAATCCCTATCTCGCGGGTGACGAATACATCGAATGGCTGAGGGCACGCGGTCGAGAGCCACATGACAAGCTGGTCATCGCATCCGACGCATTGGACGTCGATCAGATACTTGGCCTGCATGCATATTTTGGGGGGACTCTCTCGAGGGGCACGACCGCCGGCGATTTCCGAAGCGCTGCCGATTTCCTGGATCGACAAAAGTGGACTCCAGACCGTCGCATTCGATTCAGCGCAGGTTGGGGCACACTCCTGACCAACGATTTTCGCGGTTGCGATCCCGGTGGCGATAGCGGTTTCGACCCGGTGAGCTTGATCTGCAAAGTGTCGCACGTCGATGGACGTCCGGCGGTGAAGCTCTCTGACAACTATGCGAAGGCGCTGGGCTCGCCGTCGGAAATCGAACGCTACAGGCGCGTGTTCGGCACGGCGGGAGTCAGCAACCTTCCCGTAATCGCCTGAGGCGCTCGGCATCGGAAAAGCCAGAATTGATCGCTAAACTTCGGATGGGTTCAACCGTTTCCGGCGAGTGCTCCTTCTGCCACGAGGTCATCGTCGTCCCGGCCCCGGCCGCCGGGATACCGGACCAGTCGAGCGACCCGCTCGGGCAAGCTTTCGAGCAACCCATCCACAAGAAATCCGGCAGAATCTTTGTCGCGTAGCACACCCTTCACCCCCTGGGAACAACTCAGCCGTCACTCAGATCTCTTCCATGTGGGTGCGAGCCGTCCTCGGCCGTCCACGTTCACCCCCTCCGATGCTGGAAATGGTCCGGGCCAGGTTACGCTCGTAACGTGGTAGCTCCGGTTGCGCTTAATAAATAATGACACTCGAAGTGGTTTGGCCGGGACTAGGGTAATTGCCCCGCTTTTCCATCTTTTCGGGCAAGCCCGCGCATCGGAGGCGGTATGTTCACGGGAGTTGGCAGAGCACCGGCCACGGACCAGCAAAGTTCTGCTGAAGGGCTGTCGCGAGTCGATGAGACGGTGCTAGCCATGATCATGGCCCGCGCTCCCCTCTCCAAAATCCTGGCTGCGCTGTGTACAGAAATCGAGAAGGAGCATGCAGGTCTGCTGTGCTCGGTTCTTCTTCTTGATCCTGACGGTGTGACCTTGCGCAGCGGAGCCGCTCCCAGTCTCCCCCCGGAATACTGCCAGGCCATTGCGGGGGCGAGGATTGGGCCCAGCGTCGGGTCTTGCGGCACAGCTGCTTACCGAAAGCAGCCGGTGGTAGTTTCCGACATCGCCAGCGACCCACTGTGGACAGAGTATCGCCAATTGGCGCTGCCACACGGTCTCCGCGCCTGCTGGTCGACACCGATTATGACGCAGGACGGTACGACTCTTGGAACTTTTGCCGTCTACTACCGCCAGCCTCGTAGTCCGGACGCTCAACGTTTGCAAATCATCGCCCACGCCACGCACCTGGCTGGCATTGCCATCGAACATGATCGGGCGAAAATTGAACTTCGCGCCGCCGAAGACCGCTATCGCACGCTGGTAGAGCGTCTCCCGGCGATTACCTACATTGCGGAGCTCGGCGCCAACGGACCTTGGCACTACGTAAGTCCCCAGATTGAGTCCATTCTGGGTTTCTCGCCCGCAGAGTGGCTCTCGGATCCCACGAGCTGGATGAACCGTATACACAAGGACGACCGCGAAATTGCGCTGGCCGCAGAGAAGCGTTTTCAGGAAACCCACGAGTTGTTTCAAGCCGAGTACCGCATGTTTGCTCGTGACGGAAGAGTTCTGTGGTTCCGCGACGAGGCCGTCATGCTGCATCAGACGGAAGGCCGTCCTCTGCTGATGCAGGGCGTGCTCTACGACATGAGCGATCACAAGCGCCTGGAAAACCAACTCCGCCACTCGCAGAAAATGGAAGCCGTAGGCCAGTTAGCCGGCGGAGTAGCCCACGATTTCAACAACCTTCTGATGCTCATCCAGGCTCACAATGAACGCCTCCGAGGCCGATTCGCTCCCGGCGAACCGGCTCATCAGGATTCGCTCGAAATCGAAGGCGCAGTGACCCGAGCCACTTCTCTGATTCAGCAGTTGTTGGCTTTTGGCCGCAAGCAAGTGCTTCAAACCAAGGTCTTGGATCTGAACGCAGTCGTAACTGAGGTGGTAAAAATGCTGGGCCGCCTGATCACGAGCCATATTGAATTGAGAGTCCGGCTGGCACCGGATCTCGGCTGCGTCAAGGCTGACCCCGGACAGATCGAGCAAATCATTCTGAACCTGGCAGTCAACGCTCGTGATGCGATGCCGCGAGGCGGACAACTGGTACTCGAAACCAAAAATGTACAAGTAGATGAAACCTGCGCTCGGAACCGCGATGGTGTGTGCAGCGGCAAATACGTCATGCTGGCTGTGACTGACACGGGCATTGGCATGGATAGCGAGACTCAGGCTCATATGTTTGAGCCCTTTTTCACCACTAAGGAACCCGGCAAAGGCACCGGGCTGGGTCTGGCCACGGTCTACGGAGTGGTCAAGCAGATGGACGGCGGCCTCTGGGTACGCAGTGAACCCGGAAATGGAACGACGTTCGAGATCTATCTTCCCCGCGTTGAGCGGACAGCAAAAAAAGAAGAAGAAACCGGTTCCGGAACCAGAACGGCGCTGGCCACCGCGCCCACGGGAACCGAGACTGTCCTGCTAGTAGAAGATCAGGAAGGCATCCGGGATCTGGTTCGGGAATTCCTGAAGCGGAAAGGCTACACCGTACTGCATGCCGTGGATGGCGATGATGCCCTGCGAATTGCGGGTGAGCACAGAGATGAGATCCATCTGCTGGTAACAGACGTCGTCATGCCCAATATCGGAGGACGAGAATTAGCCCGCCGTCTCATCCCGCTCCGTCCGGAGATGAAAGTGCTGTTCATGTCGGGCTATCCGGAACTCGGCAGCTTGGGTGACGAGGCTGTCAATCGGAACATGCCTGTCTTGCTGAAACCCTTCCTGTTGGATGCCTTGGCGCGCAAGGTCCGTAGCATCCTCGACAGTCCGGCTGATTCCCACCACGAATAGGGCTTTCCCGCGCATGGTCCCCGGAAGCAAATCCATTCTGGAACTTCCGCTCCTAGGCCGGGGTCACGAAGGGGAGACGGTTCTCCACTCAATTTTTCCACAACCCTGCAGCGTCATTACTCCCGTAACTTCACCGCGACCCGCTGACGCAGCATAATAGTCTCCTCATGCTGGACAAACGCAAATCGCAACGCAGGAAAATGGTTTTGCCGGTCAAGGTCCTGATCGACCAAGTCACTCACCTCGCACACACCGTCGACATCACCGATAGCGGGGCGCGACTCGGCGCCTTGCGGACGCAGTTGCAACCTGGAATGATCATAAGCTTGCAACGCGGATCGCAGAGGGCAAAGTTCCAGATCGCATGGGTTCGTCAGCTTGCGCCCAATGAACTTCAGGCGGGCGTTGAATCCTTGCAGCCCCAGAACAGCTTCTGGGGCGTAGACCTGTCCCCTCGAGGACCGGAAGTCAAGAAAGAAGCCCAGCAGGCACTCATGACCCTTTTGTCCGGCCGCGCAAAAGCAGCGACCCGAAAATAGCAGGATCCTTTCGGGGAAAATATCCCGCACATCGTTAGCATGGAGTCTCTTTCAGGCTCCGAAAAATCTGAATTGGGATGCGTCGCTGGGTGTGCCGCCACTGGCGGCCTCTAGGGTCTGGCGTGTGAAAGGGCAAAGAGGACAAACGTGTTCCAGCCAACCACGCCAACGTAGAACAGGTTGACAACCCACACCAGCTTCCGTACCCGCATGGCAATCAATACAGCGATCACCTTACTGCATAGGACACCACCCGTGGGGCCAAGAACTACAGTGAGGTGCCCCACCAGCGGATTCACTTCGAAGGCCCCAAAATGAAACGCGACCAGCGTGGTCACCAGATCAAGTACCTGCAATACGATGAAGCTGGATTTTGTCTGTAGTATTTTCACGATCCCATTCCCCCGAGAGGGTTCAAATCGGAACGCCACTCGGAAAAAATCATTTTCTCTGAAACACTGACCGCTGCCTAGTAACTTTGGTACGCATTTCTCATCGGCAAGGTACTGGTGGCGCGGTTTGTCCGCCTCTAGGCCTCTTCGGCTGATGGAGGTCCGGAGCGAATCGACTGAGCTGGTTTCCTCAAAACGAGCGTCCACCCGGAAGTTTCGGGAGTTTCGGTATTTGACTGTGGGGCAGCGGTCGGTTAGGCTTTCATCGTTCGCGGAGGTGCCGGCACGTGAACAAACAAGTTCTTCTCGGAATAAGCGCAATCGTCGCCCTCACTCCCTTAACTGCCTTTGCCCAGGCAGCGGCGGAATCCGCTTTGACCAATGCTTTGTCATCCTCATCAACAATCAAGGCTGGATCCGCCTTGAACCACGCCTTGAACCAGGGTGGCGCGCAGTTGGGTGCCCGTATTCAAGAACGGACGTCAGGCCCGCTGCATCTTGGAGTGCAACAAAGCACGCCCAGGTCGCAACTGAGAAACCAGGCTCGGCGAAGTCAAGCAGCCGGTAACTTACGCGTGGGCTCCACGCCGGGCACGGGCGCGATTTTCATCCAGGGTGGCCAAGTTGCCTGCTCGCCTTCCGCTTCGGTCAGCCAGCCTTCGATCGCTAGAACCACCCCGGGACCAGCCACCACAGACTGTCGCGGCAAAGCATTGGCACCCAACTCCGGAAATCAGGACAAGTACAAGTCATTCGTCACCCTGCCTCCCCCGAGGTAGAAGGGCCGGCACTCGAAGCCGTTCAGCGTACGACCGAACCGTCAATACGCACCTTCCCCTACCGAGGATTGTAGAATTCATCCAACCCAGGTTGCGCCGCTTAGGCTTTAAGGTTGATTCCGGAGCGAAGCCGCCGACGGTTTAGGAGAAGATTTGAGACCGGTCTGAACAGGTGAGCGAAGATGAGTGGGAGACTTGCAGGAAAAATTGCGTTGGTCACGGCGGCGGCCCAAGGCATCGGACACGCAACCGCAGTCGCCTTCGCCGACGAGGGAGCCACGGTGTGGGCTACCGACATCAACGAGACCGTGCTCAAGACGCTGAACCATGAACGGCCCGGCATTCGCGTCCGCCGGCTGGATGTCCGTGTGTCGCAGGATGTTGACAATATCGCTGCCGAGCTGGGAGCGCTCGACGTGCTGTTCAATTGTGCTGGGTTCGTTCATCACGGAAGCATTCTCGATTGCAAAGAAAAAGACTGGGACTTCTCCTTCGATTTGAACGTCAAGTCCATGTATCGTACCTGCCACGCTTTTCTGCCGGCCATGCTGCAAGCGGGCAAGGGCAGTATCATTAATATGTCATCGGTCGCGTCCAGCATCCGAGGAGCGGCGAACCGCTTCGTCTACGGAAGCACCAAGGCGGCCGTGATCGGACTGACGAAAGCAATCGCTGCCGACTTTGTTCGCCAAGGCATTCGTTGCAATGCCATCTGCCCGGGAACCGTGCACTCCCCTTCGCTGGACCAGAGAATGGCAGCCCAGGGTGACGTGGAAAAAGCCTACGCTGATTTCGTTGCGCGACAGCCCATGGGGCGATTGGGGCGTACCGAGGAGGTTGCAGCTCTGGCCGTCTATCTGGCCTCTGATGAATCCGCCTTCACCACGGGCCAGACCCACATCATCGATGGCGGCTGGGCGATTTAACGACACCGCCGTCAAACAGCAGTCGGTTTGGGAAAGAAGCCGCACCGCAATTCCAGAGCGCGCTTAACACCGACTGGCTGGGAGGGGTCGTGCTGCGTGACATCGGCGTGGCCTACGGGAGAGCCGCCTCGCGCAACCCTCTCTACTCGCGCTACCTCAGGAAATGAAGTACCGATTCGCCGGGTTCCACTGACGTGTATCGTATTATGTTGGTCCAACCGCCAACAGACTTCGATGCGGGTCTGGACTCGCGTGCTCCAAGCTTGACGGGGGAGCGCTCGGGGAAACGGCGGGGCGGGACTTGCTGAGCAAAGACACCTGAATCGAGGACGACCGCATTGCTGCGCTGGCGAATCGCCATCCTGGTTAGCGTTGCTATCGCGATCAGCTATCTCGATCGCCAGACCCTTCCGGTTGCCGTTCACGCGATCGGGAAGGACATTCCGCTTTCCAATCAGCAATTTTCGGCTCTTCAATCGGCATTCCTGCTCTCCTACGCGCTGATGTACGCCGGCGGAGGGAAGCTGGCGGACGCTCTCGGCACGCGGCGAGGATTCGTCGTCATCATGACTTTCTGGTCGCTGGCCAATGCCAGCCATGCCCTGGCCACCAGTTTCGCGATGCTCATGGTGAGCCGGTTTCTGCTCGGTATGGGAGAAGGCGGAGGCTTTCCCGCGGCCACGCGCGCGGTTGCGGAATGGTTTCCGGCGAGAGAACGAGCCACCGCGATGGGGATCATCAACGCGGGCACGGCGGTGGGGGCGGTGATCGCGCCTCCACTGATCGCCGCGGTGCTGAGCTATTCCAACTGGCGATGGATTTTCGTGCTCACCGGAGGCTGCGGGTTGCTCTGGGTGTGGTGGTGGAGCCGGTCGTATTTTTCGCCGGAGAATCATCCCGCCCTGAGTCCAGGCGAGCGCGAACAATTTGTTTTCTCCTCTGGTTCTTCTGTTTCCTCACAAAAACCCCGCTGGGTTGATTTGCTTCGAATTCGTGAGTCCTGGGGGTTGGTGAGCGCCAAGTTCCTGAGCGATGCGGCTTGGTACTTCTATCTTTTCTGGCTTCCGAAATACCTTTACGACGCGCGGGGATTCGACCTCAGAGCAGTGGGCACGTATGCGTGGATTCCTTACGCCGCCGCCGGAGTTGGTTGTCTTCTCGGCGGCTGGTTCTCGAGCTATCTGGTGAGCCGCGAGTTTTCGCTGGGGGTAGCCAGAAAGCTGGCGCTCGGGCTGAGCGCTGCGGTGATGCCGTCCATCCTTCTGGTTCCGCGGCTTCCCGTAGCCTGGGCTCTTGTGATATTCAGTTTGGCGTATTTCGGACAGCAATCTTGGTCCACTCTGGTGATGGTTCTTCCCACCGACCTATTCCCTGCTAACGTCGTCGGTTCGGTTGCCGGCTTGGTGGGCTTTGGAGGCGCGATGGGCGGAATTGCGTTTGGACAACTAGTCGGGTATCTGTTGGACCACGGCTTTGGCTACGGTGTGGTGTTCACCTTGGCCGGCACTTTTCATGTCGCTGCTTTCGTGGTCATTCTCGCTACAATTCCTGCGATCCCGTCTTTGGCCGTGGAACGAAAACTGGATTATCTCGGAGCTCGATGAGAATTCTCGATGAAAATTAGAGACATTCGTACCCGCGTAGTTCGCTGGCGTGGAAAAACTACTCCTTTGCCGTCCCACTTTTGTACCAACCCCATGGACTTGCTGGAGCTGCCTGAAGCTTCGATGCAGACGTTTACCTTCCATGGATGGCTTGTGGTCGAAATCTTCACCGACGATGGCCTGGTGGGAATCGGCAATGCCGCGTTGGCGCCCCAGGTCACGAAACAAGTGATCGACCTCTATCTCAAGCCTCTATTGATCGGTCGCGACCCGTGGGACAGCGAATTCCTTTGGCAAAACATGTTTCGCCAGACCATGGCTTTCGGCCGCAAGGGAATTGGGATGGTTGCGATCAGCGCCGTTGATATTGCCTTGTGGGATGTTCTGGGCAAGTCTGCTAAGCAGCCCGTCTATCGGCTGCTCGGGGGCAGAACCAAGCCGCGCATTCCGGTTTACGCCAGCCGGCTGTATAGCGTCGAACTGAGCGATCTCGAGGCCGAAGCGAAACGCTACAAGAAAGAAGGCTACAAGGCGATGAAGCTGCGTTTTGGCTGGGGGCCAGTGGACGGCGCCGCCGGCATGCGGCGCAATCTCGCCCTGGTTCGCACCGTGCGTGAGGCGGTGGGCGACGGCATCGACGTCATGGCTGACGCCTATATGGGCTGGACTCTCGACTATGCAAAACGAATGCTGCCGCTGCTCGAGGCGTTTAACCTGAGGTGGTTGGAAGAACCCGTCATCCCCGATGACCTACACGGATACGCCGAACTGAAGTCGTACGGGAGAATTCCGATTGCCGGGGGCGAACACGAGTTCACAGCGTACGGTTTTCGCGACCTGCTGGAAGCCCGCGCGCTGGACTACATCCAGTTCGACACCAATCGCGTAGGCGGCATCACCCAGGCTCGCAAAATTGCCGCGATGGCAGAGACATATTCGGTCCCGGTGATTCCTCACGCCGGCCAGATGCACAACTATCACGTCGTCATGGCCAGCTTGAACTCACCCATGGCCGAGTATTTTCCCGTCGTCGACGTAGAAGTTGGTAACGAGCTGTTCTGGTACATTTTTAACGGCGAGCCTAAAGCAAAGGACGGCTTCATCGATCTCGATGAGAGTGCCCCAGGCTTGGGCCTGACGATCAACGACTCTGCGCTCGAAGAGTTCGAAGTCATTGAGTGAATTTCGAAGACCAGGAAACAATCCGATTTGATGACCCGGCTTATTCAGATCAGACGAGGCGAGGTGCGGCGAGTGGCAAGCGTGGAGGAGCCACAGCTCCGGCTGCTTGATGGTTGCTGCTCGATTTACGAACTGGCCAATTTAGCCCTCGCCAAAGGCTCGAAGCTGAGCGAAGCGGTAGGACAGAGGGCGGCGGGCGATCGGCTCGATTATGACCCTATCTACCGTGGACAATCGGAATGGCAGATTCTGCCGCCGATCGATCATCCCGACGAGCCCGCTCGCTGCTTGCTTTCCGGAACCGGACTGACCCATCTAGGCAGCGCTCGCAACCGCCAGAGTATGCACGCTACGACCGAAGAGAAACTAACCGATAGCATGAGAATGTTCCGGTCAGGAATCGAAGGAGGCCGCCCGGCACCAGGATGTATCGGGACACCACCGGAGTGGTTTTACAAGGGTACGGGCGCCGTCCTGCGCGCGCACGGCGAGGCGCTCGAAAGTCCGCCCTACGCGCAGGATGGTGGCGAGGAAGCGGAGATTGCGGGCGTCTATCTGATTGCTCCCGACGGCCAACCTCGCCGTATCGGAATGGCCGGCGGCAACGAGTTTTCGGATCATCGTTTCGAAAAGACTAACTATCTCAACCTGGCGGGCTCGAAGTTGCGCACCTGCGCGCTCGGTCCCGAGTTGGTGGTTGATCCTGTCTTCGAGTCGGTGCCTGTCGAGGTGAAGATTGAACGCGCCGACAGTGTACTTTGGTCGAAAGCATTCCGCAGCGGGGTGGCGGAAATGTGCCACAGCCTGGAGAACATCGAACATCATCATTTCAAATTTGAAGCTCATCGCCGTCCCGGAGACGTCCACGTTCATTTCTTTGGAACCGACTGCCTCAGTTTTTCAGACGGCATCCAATTGGCGGACGGAGATGTGATGCAAGTCGCAATTGAGGGTTTCGGGCGTCCGTTGCGAAACCCGGTTCACGTCGCCGGGCCGCCCGACCATATCATCCGTGCGACCCCCTTGGGGTAAGGGACTCGAATGTCAAAACCACGTATGGCAATTCTCGGACTCGGAATTATGGGGGCCGGCATGGCGAGCCGCTTGCTCTCGGCAGGGTTTCCCGTCGCCGTTTACAACCGTAATCCAGACAAGGCTGGGCCATTCTCCAATGCCGGCGCCTTGGTCGCAGGTTCGCCGCGTGAAGCGGCATCCCATGCTGAAATC
>WNFQ01002615.1_pt1 | contig 12999 bp, 14 predicted proteins | sample 5400171 | NCBI WGS metagenome assembly WNFQ01 (sample SAMN13153356, study PRJNA577476) | soil metagenome | isolation source: 20 cm soil under Madrone tree | place: USA:California | collected 2016-06-14
TTCCGGCGCGTCAACCAGGTAGAGGCGAAAGATGTATTCGTTCGTGCCTGCGCTTACATGAAAACTGTCGCCGTCATTCGCCGGGTTCACAATCAACCGGCAATTCTCAAGCACAGTCCAATCTTTGGACCCATCGCGTGCGCCAAGATCAGCAACGGCCGTCCAAAGAACCGCGGCGCCAATGAGTGCAATTCTGGCGAACTGCAAACAAATCGAGTCGCGAGAGATCAAACAGGCACCTCGAATTGGCTCATCAATTTGAATGTCTCGTAGCGCTTCGCAATTTCTTCCATCGAGAGCTTTCGCAAGCGCTCGAGGCTGAACGCTTCCACGCAAAAACTGGCCAGCACGCTTCCGTAAATCATCGCTCTGCGCAGATCGTTAAATTGCACTTTCTTCACGGTGCCTGCGAGATATCCAGCCATGCCGCCGGCAAATGTGTCCCCAGCCCCAGTCGGATCGTGAATGTCTTCAAGCGGATAAGCGCCACAACTGAAGAACTGGTCGCCTTCGCCAAAGAGCAATGCGCCGTGCTCGCCTTTTTTTATTGCGACATACTCCGGGCCCATCTTTCGAATGCGACGCCCTGCCTTGATGAGACTGGTTTCCTTGGTGATTTCGCGCGCTTCGCTGTCGTTCAAGATAAGAAGACTCACACGCTGAAGCAGCGCATCCAGTTCCGGCCTGGCTGTCTCGATCCACAGATCCATCGTGTCCGCGACGACGAATCGCGGCCGTTTCATCTGGTCGAGCACATGCGCTTGCAGTGACGGCGCAATGTTGGCCAGCAGAACGAAATCGGTCTGACGATATGTCTCTGGCAGTACCGGCTTGAAATGTTCGAAGACATTAAGCGCTATTGAGCGGGTTTCGCGCGTATTCAGGTCCCATGAATATTCGCCTGACCAGCGGAAAGTCTTCCCGTTCGCTCGCTGCACGCCTTCGGTGTCAATCTTGCGCGACTTCCAAAACTCAAATTCTGATTCAGGAAAATCGTCACCCACGACGCCGACCAGCCGAACTGGCGAAAAGAAACTTGCAGCCAGGGCGCCGTATGACGCGGATCCGCCTAACAATTCCGAGTGTTCTTCCACCGGCGTCTTAACTGTGTCGATCGCAATGGAACCAACAACGAGAACGGACATCTGGAAGAGGTTAAATTGTTACAAGCGTTACAAGGTTAAAACGGTACCGTTACGCGAGCATATCGGTCGCACAGCGCGCGTAATCAACGATGCTGTGGGCGTTGAGCAAGGCAGAAACCATCACAACGCGCTTTGCTCCGGCGTCAATCACACTCTGTAAGTTATCAATGTTGATTCCGCCGATACAGAAAATCGGCACGCTCACTTCTGCATAAACTCGGCTGATGTCCCAAAGGCCGATCGGCCGATAATCAGGTTTTGTAGGCGTGGCGAAGATCGGTCCAAAGCCAATGTAGTCCGCGCCCTCGCGTTGCGCTGCGAGTGCCTGCTCAAAGCTGTGCGTGGATTTTCCGACTACGATTTGGCGACAGGCTTTGCGTCGCGCAACTTCGATTGAGTCATCATCTTGCCCCACGTGCACGCCTTCCACTGGGATCCGGCTGGCGATCTCCGCATGATCGTTCACGATCAAGGGTGTGGAAGATTTTGTTGTCAATTGGTGAAGCTCAGCTGCGAGATTCACCAGTTCGTCGACTGATCTTGCCTTTCCGCGAAGCTGGATCAGATCGACACCGCCTTCGACCATTTGCTCAGCGACGCGAGCGACATCGGATCGTGCGACGTAACTGAGATCAATAATTCCGTAGAGCCTGCATTCGTTGAGCGCTCTCATATCCTTGACCGCGCCGCAAAATCTTACTCACGTAACCGGATCGGCCGCGCGGCCAGCTCAAGTTTGCCCGCTGAAATGAGACGGTCCATCAATCCAGTGTCGTAGTTTCCCTCGCGAAAATCACCGTTTCGCATCATGGCTGCGTGAAACGGCACTGTGGTCTTGATACCGGTAATGTAGTACTCGTCCAGTGCGCGACGCATTCGATCAATCGCATTGATCCGTGTGGCGCCCACCGTAATTATCTTGGCAATCAGCGAGTCGTAGTACGGCGGCACGGTGTAGCCGGTATAAACGTGCGAGTCGATTCGGACTCCGCGTCCGCCCGGCGCATAATAAAAATCGATCCGGCCCGGCGTAGCCTGAAAATCATTGGCTGGGTCTTCGGCATTGATCCGGCATTCGATGGCGTGCAACCGCGGGACGGCGTGCGCAATGTGAGGCGAAAGAGGTTGCCCTGCAGCGATACGGATCTGCTCCTTTACAAGGTCGCACGCGTACACTTCCTCGGTAATCGTGTGTTCCACCTGGATGCGGGTGTTCATTTCCATGAAATAAAAATGCCTCTCTTGATCGACCAAAAATTCAATCGTGCCCGCATTTTCATACCCGACTGACTTAGCCAACTTGATGGCGGCGTTTCCCATTTTCTTGCGGAGACTCGGCGTCATTAGCGGCGAGGGACACTCTTCGATCACTTTCTGGTTACGCCGCTGAATGGAGCAATCGCGTTCGCCCAAATGCACGATACGGCCGTGGCTGTCGGCCACGATCTGAAATTCAATGTGATGGGGATTAACGATGAGCTTCTCCAGATAAACCTGTTCATTTCCAAATGCTTTCTGCGCCTCGTGACGCGCACTGTGAAACGCAGATTTGAGGCTGGGCTCGTTATGTGCCGTGCGCATCCCGCGCCCGCCCCCGCCGGCAGCTGCCTTGATCATTACCGGGTAACCAATCTTCTTCGCGATCCTAATCGCTTCATCCTCTGTCTCGACGATTCCATCGCTTCCGGGGGTAACTGGGATACCAGCTTTCCGTGCACAAGCGCGAGCAGCATTTTTATCTCCCATTGCTTGCATCGCGCGCGACGATGGCCCGATAAACTTAATGTTGCAGCTTTCGCATACCTCCGCGAAATCCGGGTTCTCGGCAAGGAATCCATAGCCGGGATGAATCGCATCGACATCGCCGATCTCGGCTGCGCTCATGATCCGATCGATCTTTAAATAACTTTCCAAGCTCGGCGCCGCGCCGATGCAGATAGATTCATCCGCAAGCTGAACGTGCAATGAGTCGACGTCCGCGTCTGAATAGACGGCAAGCGTGCGAATGCCGAGTTCCTTGCAGGCACGAATCACTCGCAGCGCGATCTCACCACGATTGGCAATTAGTACTTTCTCAAACATCGCTTCTTTGTCATTCTGAGCGCAGCGAAGAATCTCTGATCAATTGGTTCTGGCAGCGCACACAGCAACAATCAGAGATGTTTCACTTCGCTCAACATGACAGAGGAGCGACACGCTGGACGCAAATGCTAAGCACATACGAAAACTTGCGTCACGTTCTAACGAACTTTGAACAACACCTGTCCGAACTGCACGGGTTTGCCATTTTCGACCAGCACTTCGGCAATGATACCGTTTGTTTCTGCCTTGATTTCGTTCATCACTTTCATCGCTTCGATAATGCAAACCACTGTGTCGTCGGTAACGGATTTTCCAACATCGACAAAGGGCTCGCTGTCTGGCGATGCGGAGCGATAGAACGTGCCCACCATCGGGGAAACGATTTCCTTCAGCGGCACGGTTTCGATCGTTTTGGCTGCGGGAGGCGGAGCTTCAGGTGCGGTTGAGCCGGCCTTGGGCGGAACTGTCACTGCGGGCGGCGCGGGCGCGGGTGACTGAGCAGAAGGCGCCTTTTCAAGCTTGAGACGGAACCCCTCCTTTTCGATCTCAAAGACCGAAAGGCCATGCTTCTTCATCAAATCGATGATGGCTTTAATTTCTTTGATGTCTTTAGGGTCCAAAGATTGCTCCTCTGGTTAAGGCTGAGGCGCTTTAGGTAAAACAGTTTTGGAAGCGAGGTCAAGGCAATCGTAGCACAGGCATCTTGTCTGCGGGGCAACCGGGCGTCTCGCCTCGTCCAACGGATCACGAGTACGCTATTGTAATTAGATGCTCGTGCCGCACCACTCGCTCCATTTCAATATTGTCGATGAAACCGACGAATGCGTCGTGGTCGACAAACCGCCATTTCTTCTAATTCACCCGACAAAGCCGAATGGCGCGCCAACTCTGTGGAAACAATTGCGCGAGTTACTCGCATTCGAGATTGCCAGCGGCGGTCAGGTTTCGATTGTGAATCGGCTCGATCGCGAAACCAGCGGTTTGGTTCTGGTGGCGAAAACGTCTGCGGCGGCACGCCGGTTTGGATTGCTGATGCAACGGCAGCAGGTGAAGAAAGAATATCTCGCGATCGTTTGGGGTTGGCCCGAATGGGAGCGCTATTTTGTCGACGCTCCGATGGATCGACAGGGCAAACATCAAGAATCGGCGATCTGGCTAAAGCAAATGATTCACCCGAGTGGCGCACCAGCACAGACTGAATTTTACGTCGAGCGACGTTTCGTGAGATCTATGGTCACACCTTCACCTCTCGCTTCGCGCCTTCCTCTCTCTGGCCAGGGAGAGGATGAAGGTGAGGGTCAAAGGAGAGTTCACGGAAAAAATTCACCGCGTGGCGAAGAAAAGTTCGCGGTGATTCGCGCCATTCCGCGCACGGGACGCACTCATCAGATTCGTGTGCACCTGAGCGCGATCGGTCACCCGATTGTAGGCGACAAAATTTACGGCCCCGATGAACAGCTTTACCTCCGTTTTGTTGACGCGGGATGGACGCTTGAACTGGAGCAACGGTTACTGTTGCCTCGTCATGCGCTTCACTCGGCAAAACTGGCGATTGAAGATGAGCGGGAATGGGCCAGTCCGTTGCCTCCTGATCTTGCTGAATTTTGTAGCGGTGATCGATGATCGCCGGCGTCCCAAGGAGCGGCAGTCTCCAGTCCGCCGCCCCTAGGGCGATTTGGAGATCGCCCTCCTCGTTTTTCGGCGCTGATAGCGCCGCCATCCAATTGCAATCTAACTAATGAACTCTAAGATAGGCGCGCCGAATGAAAGCTCTCCGCTTGTGCTTTGCTTGTGCAGTCCTTCTGGCGTGCTCACCAACTTTCGCCGGCGTTGAACCGGCGCCCGTGGCGACGGCCACTGAAGAGTTCAACCCGCAACGATTCGAATTTGCAATCGAGTCCGGATTCTTATTTGGCGCGATTAATCCGCCGGCGAGTTACGAAATCGGCGCGGAATTTCTGACGGCGAGGATTCGTTGGGGAGTTATCCATGACACCTTGCTGCGTGGTTACAATCAATTCTACGTCAGCGCGATGGCAGAGCCGATTTTTCGTGGAATTGAGAACCATTATTTCGGATTCAATCTCGGCATGCGCTATAACTTTGTTCGACCCGGCAGCCGGTTCGTTCCTTATTTTTCGGGCGGCGTCGGCGCGGGCTGGATCGACAGCCATCCGGAAATTCCCGGCGGACAGGGCCAGGATTTTACGTTCAACATTTTATCGGCTGCCGGCATCTCCTACAGCGTCAACGATCATTGGAAAATAAACGTCGGAGCGCTTTACCAACATCTGTCCAATGGAGGACAAACCGATCCTAATCCGAGCCTGAATCTTTTCGGACCGCAAGTCGGCGTGACATGTTCGTTTTAGTACGCCCTTGTCATGTTGAGCGAAGCGAAACATCTCTGGACCGTGCTTTGTCGGGGCAACAAAAAAATATGATCAGAGATTCTTCTCCCGCGACTGCTGGATCAGAATGACAGGTTCATGAATCCGCCCATTGAAAACGTCCTGGTAATCAGGCGCAGTTTGTTTCATGAGCTTGGCGCCTTCCAAGGACTCAATTTCGAGCCGGAAAAATATTTGAAGGCGATTCTTTCGCGTGGAAGCAACTTTTTCATTCCACGTCCCGAAGCTGAGAGTAATCCAGACTACAAGCAGATCATTCCCTACGTACTAATCGTCTTTCAAAATACTGTGCTTCATTATGTGCGCGGTAAGAGGGCCGGCGAGCAACGGCTGATCGCCAAAGGCTCCATCGGCATCGGCGGTCACATGAACGAAACCGACGAATCGCTCTTTGCCATGGATGAGCGGGCTTATCGCGCAGGCGTCGAACGAGAAGTGAATGAGGAAATCAAGATTAATAGTCAGCTTGAAGATCGAATCGTGGCGCTCTTAAACGACGACTCCACTGAAGTAGGACGCGTCCATCTCGGTATCGTTCACGTCTTCAAACTGGCCGAGCCCAATGTGGAGAAACGCGAAGCGATGATCACCGGTCTGACATTTCTTCCAAAAAACGAATTGCTTGCGCGTCGCGAAACCATGGAGACATGGTCGCAGATTTGCGTGGACTCGCTCGACCGTTTACTGCTGTAGCCCGCTTCCCCGGAGAAGCGGAGCACTAACTTAGTTAGCCCCAGGTGGAGCTGAGCCTGCAGGTGGAGCTGAACTTGGAGGTGCAGCTGAAGGTGGAAGTGAAGCTGCAGGTGGAGGTGGAGCGGCAGGTGCAGGTCCAGGTCCCAACTGCTCGCTCTGCTTCACAAATGCGATCGTGTCGATTTGCCAACGGCCAACCGGATGCGAAATGCTGAGGTCAAAATCGGCGTATCTTGCCGCGTAATTTATCCGCGCGTGGAAGGCACCGTGCGGCTCGAAAAATTGTGATGTGAATTCCATTTGTCCCTGCAGATCAATCGCGCCGACAGGCGCGCCCATCTGCACAATGTCGTTCATAAATTCCTGCTGTGCCGATACCGCGAAATTCATGCGCGCCTGTGGGCTTAGATGCGAGCCAAAAAAATTAATGTCGTGCTGGACTACAATTTTCTGTAGTGCCTCGTTGGCGAACTCTTTCCCGCCTTTGGCCATCTCCTGCTTCGTAGAGTTGAGCCACCAATAACCAACACCAAGTAACACCAGCACGATGACCAAAACAACCACCACTTGGCCCGATGATCTCAATTGAGTATTTAATTTCATTTTGTTTAGTCGTTAATAACCAAAACCGACGCCTTTTACCACGTTCCCGTCGCGGATCAATGCGCCATGGCTTTGCATTCCAGTGTAGGTACCGAAGCGATTTCGAGCGTCGACTTTAAAGCTAACCAGATATCCGTAAAGCGGTTTGTCTTGTGTGCCCAGATTCGCCGGTTTCGGCTCGCCATTCCATTCAATGTGCGCGCTCTCCGCGTCGATCAATTGTGTTTCGAGCCATTTCGTCACGATCTCCTTGTAGTTCGTGGGATATGGTCCGTACAGCTGTGTATCCGCTGGCTTGGTTTCCGCGCTTAAGTCCCGAACAGCGCACAGGCCCACCAAGAGCGTGCAAAACAGCAACACGGGCGCTTTCATGTTTCGATCTTCTACTTCGGCGTGCGGTTGTCGAGCCTAATGAAACGACATTGATTTGTTCAAGTCGCGAAAGTCTTCCCCGGATGTTTCAGGCGGGATCGGCTGGTTGCGATCACAAACGTCGCGCTACGACACTGCTTTCTTTTTGAGCGTGGCTTGGCTATGGCTGTCCCGGTGAGCAAACATTTGGTTACCCTGGCGCTCGCCGCCTCAATCTCGGTGGCCTCGGTGGAAATTTCTGCGCGGGAGACTCCCGCACAAACAGCATCACCCGCGATCGCGGGGACACTTAGTTCGCTGGAACCCGCTGCCGGGGTCACCGACCCCGGCTACAGTTCGCCTGCGGTCGTGGCAAATACAAAATCACTCGATCCAGCCGCCGCGACAAAAGCGTGGCTGGCTACTGTCCCACGAGATAAACGAGAAAAATCCGACGCCTACTTTGAGGGCGGTTACTGGTTGCTTCTGTGGAATTTTCTATTCGTCACCGCAATTTCCGTTTTTCTTCTCGAATCACGAATCTCGGCGCGGCTGCGCGATTTCGCCGAACGCGCTGCCAGGTTCAGAAGTCTCCAAGTCGCCTGCTACGCAATTCCGTATTTTGTGATCGTCGCTACATTCAGTTTTCCACTCAATCTGTACGAACACTTTTTTCGCGAACACCAGTACGGATTTGCTACACAAACTTTTCTTCCGTGGTTTCGCGAGCAGTTAATCGGCTTCGGCCTCACGATCATCGGCGGCACGATATTATTGATTGCTCTCTATACCGTGTTTCGACGAGCACCGCGGACGTGGTGGATTTGGGGAACCGGCCTTGTGGTCATCTTCCTGTTTATTGTGGTGTTTATCGCGCCCCTGTGCATCGAGCCGCTTTTCAATACGTACAAACCTCTGGCAAACGTGGAAATCAGAGACCCGATTCTGGCAATGGCCCGAGCGAACCAAATTCCGGCAAAGCAAGTTTTTGAAGTTGACGCATCACGTCAGACCACGCGGGTAAGCGCAAACGTCTCCGGAGTCCTGGGCACAACGCGGATCGCGCTCAATGATAATCTGCTCAAACAATGCACACTCCCGGAAATTCGCATGGTCATGGCACACGAAATGGGCCATTACGTTCTCAACCATGGTGCGAAGCTGCTGACTTATTTTGGAATTTTCATCCTTATCGGATTCGCGCTTACTCATGTTTTCTTCGACGCAGCTGTGAAGCGTTGGGGGACCAGATGGCGCGTGCGTGGCATTGCTGATCCAGCCGGACTGCCGCTGCTCGTTTTGATCTTGAGCACATTGCTTTTCATTGCTACGCCACTTCTTAATACCGTGGTACGCGTGACGGAACGAGAAGCGGATGCTTTCGGAATCAACACTTCGCGCGAGCCGGATGGCATGGCGAAAGCAGCGCTCAAACTCGGCGCTTATCGCAAGCTCGATCCGACGCCGCTGGAGGAATTCATCTTTTTCGATCATCCAAGCGGCCGCGCCCGCATCCGGATGGCGATGGATTGGAAGGCGGCAAACCTCCCTACCGGCAAATCGCCCGCAACAGAGACAATGCCACCGGACCGACGGTAACGGTCCGTTGAAATTAGGGACTATCGGCTATCAGTAGCCGCCGCCCATGCGGTGCGTCGTTGTTGTCGTTGTCTGGCCTGTCGGCGCAGGTACCGCCGTCGACACAGTGGTTTGACGCGTCGTGGTCGTGGTTGCCTCTGGTTCACTGGAACAGGAGACCAACATTAAGCCAACGATTGAGAGCGCAGAACCAAGTATGATTGCTTTTTTCATAGTGTGCATTGTTTTTCAATAAACAATTCGTCACAAGTGGCTTCTCCAGACGTATTAAAGCGGCGAATTCTTCTTTTTGGCGTCAGATAGGTTAAGATTCTGTCCTGACTGTGCGTCTTAAATGGTGGTTTTGATTCTGTTTTTCGCTATCTCCAAGCATCGCCGTCTCAACAACGGTCGCTGCTAGTGACTGGCCGCAAGATTACGTTGCGCACAAAGACTCCGAATCGCCCGATGGTCGCTATGGCGTGCTCGTTTTGTCACACGAAGCCGCGGTTGACAAGGATCAGACGCAGGGAAACCCCCTACCTGGCAAATTTGTAGACACGACCGATACTCCGCGAAATCCGCGGAACGGATTATTTCGAGGGACAAAATCATTGCGATTTGGAGTCGAAATCAGAATTCGAGCCTTACAAGATCTGCTTTGGTGATGTTAATCCAAATCGATCTTTGCTCGCTGCTTCTTTAGCTCTCCGCGTTTGCGTTTTCCCTCCAAAATCTTCTTCTTAAGCGCAGTCGGCCGTGGCGATTTTCTTCGGCGCGCCTTTTCGCGCTCCGCAATTTCCGCAGCGCGTCGTTTCTCTCGCGCACTCTCGATGGCATCGAGCAAGCGTTCCCGCGCAAGCTTGCGATTCACTGCCTGCGATCGGGAATCCTGCACGGTGACACTGACGCCGCTTGGCCGATGGCGCAGCGTTACTGCGGTCGCAACCTTGTTTACGTTTTGACCACCAGGTCCCGAAGATCGGGCAAACGTCTCCTCAAGATCGACGTCGTGAATGCCAAGCTTTCGCATTCGCTCCGTTAACGTGTCTTCGGACATTACTCCATCGCTCTACTACTCCGTCTCAAAAGAAACTGTGAGTCGCTCCCGATGTAACGATTCAATGGTTCAACGGTTCACGTTCTTCAATCGATTGCCGATGGCCGGACTCGAACCGGCACGGGCCTGTTATGGCCCAACGGATTTTAAGTCCGTTGCGTCTACCATTTCGCCACATCGGCGCGGCGTTAAGCATTGTAAGCTTGCTATTCGACCGGCGAAAATGAATTTCATAATTCACCGGCATGTTGAAGGCTTTGAAAACACGTCTTTAACCTCAATTCAAATGTCGATTGAGAGTTTTGGAGTCGTGCAGCTTTGTTGCGGACGCGCATCGCGCGTTGACGGTCAGCGCTTCGTTGTGCACGCGGATGAAAAGTTGAGGGCGTTTCTAGAACTCGAATTAGCGATTCGGTGGCGCTATCTTTTGGAAGCCAAGAACGTGCGGACTCCCTTAGCTGCATTCGTGCTGGCGATCATTGCAGCGGCATATCTCAACTTCACAGGCCAAAAGGAGGACGCGAAATTTTTGCGTCACGTCGTCACTGGAATTGGCGTTTTCTCAGCCGTCGCGATGGCGCCTTTCGGGCGCGACTCCCTTCCTTTTTCTCGCAAGGTTCAGCTCAGGTCCTCTGCTAGAAAGTGGGAGAATGCCGTTCGATAGGACGTAGCGGTCCGGTTGGTGTTGATAATCTCCACCAGATTTCCCTTCTGGAAAAAGAATCCGATTAGCTGCGGCTTCAATGCAAATTCCTCGCGCGCCACGCCGGCGCTTTGCAGCATCGGCACAACCATTTTCTCGAGAGTCTCCCGTTCCTCTGGCTTCCTTTCAATCGGATCGAAAAGAAAGAGCGTTTTCATGATAGCTTCCTCACCGATCACCCGGCCAAATTCCCAGCGAACCCCGTCCGTATCCTTCAACACCATCACGATTCGATCAGCCGATCGAATCTTGGTCATTACATATTCCTGCCATTCGGAATCATCGAGATAAGCGCGATACGCCACGTCGCCACGCATGCTCTTTTCGCCCGGTTTGCCGACTGCGATCAAGGGCCGATAACCATCAGCGACGTCAAACAATTCCTGCTCGATCCGCACTGGGAACGGCCTGAACGAAAACAGCCTGCTCAACAGCGGGAGACGCGGCTTTGGCAAGATGACGTTGTCTGCGTCAAATGGCCGGAGATAAAGGACGAATCGCTCATTGGGCTTCTTGATCACGTCCGAAACGCTAAGCACGCCGAGCCGCTTCGCGGTCGATTGCAGCAAAGTTGCGATCTTGAACGCAACCAAGGCCACTAGCATCGATAACACAGTCTGACGGGCCCACACGGAGGACACCTCGACACATTCCGGCATAAGGTCGCCTTTACACGCCGTGACCATCAGGGACAACTTGTTCCCCAGTCCTCCAAGCGTGAGCAAGTGCATTATGGATGCTATCAACAAGATTGTTCCAACAAGAGAGAGCACGTAGGCGGCGGCTGTTGGTATCGTTCGTAGCGGCGTTCGCGGAAGATCGAGGAGTTTGTTTAGATAGATCCAAGCATTCGGAGCGAGTCGCGGGTCCAATGTTGCCAGCAGACTTGACCTTTCCGGGGAGCGCGCGACGCCCCACAGCGCGATGGCAACATTGACTGGAAAAACCAGGAAAACTGATCCGGCACTCAGTGCCGCCAGGACGGCAAACTCGGTGCTCAAATTTTCAAACGCAAATTTCAGCTGCGGCCATGTTGTGTTGACGCTGGAAAGGCACATGATCAGCAACAACACCGCTTGAAACCGCAGTGCTATGCGGCGGACGTTCGTGATCGAACGATATATCCAAATCAGCAACAGTAGTAATCCAACGAATAGAACCGAGAAAACTATCCAGAAACCTACTAGACCGATCGGGCCGCCTTGAGCCTGCGTCTGGAGTGATGCCGCCTGGACCGCATGAATCATATTGGTAGCAATCGGATAGACTCCATCGATCCCAGCAAAGAAAAATAATAGGGCCGCCAAAGCGGCGAGAAGGAAATGTAGCAGCAGCCCGCGAAGAAATTTGAGCACGTACAGGACACGATGCAGCTGCACCTCAGAAGCGGTTTGATCGATCGCCTGGGTGTTCACTCTGGTTCGCTTTCGCGGTGGTCACCCGTGAAGGGCATCAAGGCTGCCGGATACGGGCATGTCTTCCAAGCAATTAATCAACTCAGCAGATACCCGGGTCGTTACAAAGCATGGCTTGGCGGCTACTCGAAAAAGCCTGCGACACAGTTTTGCCTCTTGCACGCAGGTGTGTGGAACCGCCGGCATTATCCTCCTCATCGCAGGCCGCGTTTTTGGCCATCTAATGGCGCCGGGCAATAACGAAATCTTGGCGGTGTTGACGTGGCGTTCCCTTTCCGGTACCGCCGACGACAGAAAAAAGGTGGTGGAAGTTCACTCAATCATTTTCACCGGATAGCCTCTTTAGGAGTGTAGTCGCGAATTGGTCACCTTGATCGGCCGCTTTTTGGAAAAGTTCTACTGCCTTGCCCGAATCCTTCGGCACGCCCTGCCCAGTTGCGTAGAGCGCGCCGAGATTTCTCTGCGCCACAGCGTATCCTTGATCGGCCGCTTTTTGGAAAAGTTCTGCTGCCTTGCCCAAATCCTTCGGCACGCCCTGCCCGGTTGCGTACAGCCGGCCGAGATTATTCTGCGCGCCAGCGTTTCCTTGATCGGCCGCTTTTTGGAAAAGTTCTGTTGCCTTGCCCAAATCCTTCGGTACGCCCTCCCCAGTTTCGTGTAGCCAGCCGAGATTATTCTGCGCGCCAGCGTTTCCTTGATCGGCCGCTTTTTGGAAAAGTTCTGCTGCCTTGCCCAAATCCTTCCGCATGCCCTGCCCGGTTGCGTAGCGCAGGCCGAGATTATTCTGCGCGACAGCGTATCCTTGATCGGCCGCTTTTTGGTAAAGTTCTGTTGCCTTGCCCAAATCCTTCGGCACGCCCTCCCCAGTTTCGTAGAGCGCGCCGAGATTATTCTGCGCGCCAGCGTTTCCTTGATCGGCCGCTTTTTGGAAAAGTTCTGCTGCCTTGCCCAAATCCTT
>WNFQ01014935.1_pt1 | contig 12997 bp, 13 predicted proteins | sample 5400171 | NCBI WGS metagenome assembly WNFQ01 (sample SAMN13153356, study PRJNA577476) | soil metagenome | isolation source: 20 cm soil under Madrone tree | place: USA:California | collected 2016-06-14
GGCTGACTAGCGCTGACTCGGAATTGCCCGGCCCTACTTCTGCCAGTGGCCGTCCTCTACACTGTGTCAGGAAGTTTTCCGAGGCTGTTCATCCGGAAATCATTTGTACGGGAGTCCGACAATTGTTCATTTTTTCTCATGAGATTAAGGAACTTACGTAGGCACTTCGCCTCTCCAGTCTATTTTGTTTTCACTACTCACATTGGCAGTCAATGGTTCCAATGACCCAGAACGACCGTGAATTGATTGCAATGGAACCAGAACCATAAATCATTGCCATTTGACACCGTTGCCCTAACAGCTCGGAAGATAACATTCCGGTCGGGAAGCTAAGAGCGCCAATGGGACCAGTCGGATGTCTGTAGTATCCACTGACAGGGACAATAAAACCAATGTTTTCTTTCCAAGACATATAGAACTATGTCCGAAACCCCTTTTGGAGCTCCGGCACCCAAACGTTCCGTTGAGATGATCCCTCTAATGTCAATTCTGCCGAGTACAGTACCACATTTATCAGTTTTCATTAGGTTACCGGCTATCTGTTATACGCAGGTTACCAGGGGCTTCAATAATCCCCACCTCATGAGCTTCTCCGTTCCAGCCATATGTCAGTCGGACTCTGATTTGGGTGAAGTACAAATAATCATAGCGTCCGAGTCCGTGGCTCGTTCTGACATCGTAAGAGGCTCACGATGGAAACACGGACGAGAGTAACTCTCCTGGCCTTCTCTTCGTGCTTCAGCACAATAACCCGCTAAAGGACGGAGTAAGATCACGTCAATCCACTATGGCAACAAGGATTTTGGCCAGCTATAGGCTTTGCCGATGACCCAAAGTTTTCACGCAGTGGCCACCTGGTGACCACGTACACACGAACATAAAGCTTGTCAGCATTTGAGCAGCATTTCTTATAAACACGCGATTCGTATGCCGCCAGATCAATATGATAGCGTGGTTACTAGTACTGTAAACCGCGCGCATTAGCCATGATGGATTCGATGACAAATTGCAGACGTGCGTCAAGAAATTGGTCGAAAGAAATTCAAGATTGCTTAAGGACTAGTAGACTAGCCTTGTTAAGCTAGCGTTGACGTGTCGAGATGACATGGATCCGTGCGGAGACGGCACGGCATACCCTTGCATAATAATACACAAGCACTAGTCGTATCATGAAATCAACTATGTAGACACACAAGCAGGGATGCATTCCATACCAGCTGTCATACATACTGTACCGCGTTTGGGTTGGTAAGGAGGCGGTTAAACAACATTAACCTGACAGTTGGTTGACATTGACTCTCGAGACAGGCGTAGCAAGAGACTAAGGACACGCCACATGCAATTGGGTGCATTGATAGGTCGCATGCCTGCAAGTGATGCACAGCTAGTGTAGGCACAGGTATCTCAACTCTCACTTAGGAGGCATGGCAACAGCCCCGCGTTGATGGTGAGTCCACTAAATCTGCCACGCAGTGCCATGCAGTTTGCACATGCGCGACTCGGCTGCGCCACGCAGAATGCCAGTGGTCTCCTGCAAGCAGTCGGCCTGAAGGACGAATTTCGCATTGTGCACCTACTAGTACGAGAAAGCGAAGAGCAGGTCGATATACGACTATGGTCTATGAAGGCAATAAGCGTTAATGATATTCCAATTCCGTAGTCAAACACGAGGTTCCGTCTGTTCCTGGTTTTTTTTTTTCGCCGCACAGGCGTGGACACAGCCAATGTTTGATGTTTGATCAGAAGATCGAGATGAGTCAGAGCTAGTCAGATCACCACCTAAAGAAATGGAGCTATCGATTTGATGACATGCACCCTAACAATAAGTCTCCAGCTTGAGCCTGCCTGACTTCGATCATGTACCGTGTGATTGTCAACGATGGTCAACGAGGCCAAACGAGGCCGATCCATGTTCCGAAGTTGCTCGGGAACTCGGCGTCACGCGCCGGAAATGGCCGGGCAACGTGACCTGACTCCCGCCGCTCCATTTTGCTTCAGGCTGGAACAACCTCGACATCTCCTAGACTGAGCTTTATTATAATCAAAAATGGCTTCAGGGCCCCACAGAAGCGGAAACGATCTCAGTTCTAGTCGAGAAACTTGGTGGGATGTCATTGAGATTGTCGAAGAAGACGGGAAGCAATACCTGGTACGATGGGCTGGTAAAGACCCTGAGACAGGAAAGCCCTGGCCACTTGAGTGGGTTCCCAATTCACACTGTTCCCCCGACCTTATCAGAGATTGGGGAAAAAAGAAAGGTGCCGGTTCCTACCATTACGCCACTTGGACACATTCACATACAGAAAATACAGCGAAAGCGAAGAAGCAGGAGTCGGTTGCTTCAGTGTCAAAGTACCCAGTGGCCTTCAAACGGCCGTCCGAAAATCGCGATGCGACCAGTACCTCTGAACCTACTGTACCCCCAACCCGCAAGCGCAAACTCTCCACGCCATCTGGCTCTCTGGATAACGCAGACGAAGATTCCGCGCATTCAAGGAGAAAGAGGCTTGCTGTCGCCGTCGAGAGTACACCCAGTGGTGACCATGGCGGACAGTCTACAGCGCCCGCGCACGCTCTTTTGAATAGAGAAAATCGGCCCTCCCCGACTGTAGATTTACCTTCCCGTCCTCCTCTTGAAGAAATCGAGATGTGGGTGCCAACGCCCAACGCGAAGTTCGGTCCTCCGAAGCGAAAACGTAGCACAGGAGAACGCCGGGACTCCCCCAAAGAAGGGCTCGTCGATATTGCCATTCCTGCAATAACTCCCGTACCGACGCCGACACCCCTGCCATCGTTATCGCGGCCATTGACTCTCTCAGAGTCTCAAATTGTCGCATTGCGCGAAGAAGAAGAGGAGTCGCAATCGCAATCGCAGCCTACGTCGAATCAACCAGGCGGATCTATCAACGACTCTGCTACAAGCGATCCCTTGCAACCGACTATGATGGGTGCGAAAGGTGCAACCAAAAGTTCAAAAGACGACACTCTAGGTTCGCTAGAACAGCCAATAGGCCAACCGTCTGCTGACGTCCAGCCTGCAAACCCCAACGTGAACAACGGACGCGGCTCGGAACCCAGTAGCCAGGGTGTTCACTCACAATCTAATGTCTCAGATCCCTTAACGCAAAACTTGGGCGTTATCGACGATCGCCCAACCTTTCGATTTAATCCATTAACTGCCTCTCCAATGTCATTATTCAACCCTAGTCCTTCGGCCAGCGCCATCTCGCCCTCGGAATCTCCACCGATGAAGAACTCTATGCAGGGCAAGGGCGTTAACGAGGATTTCACCGAAGATACCGGTCATTTCGATCCAGACATACTAGTATTTAACTCTAAGCCTTCGGCCAGCGCCATCTCGCCCTCGAAACCTCCACAGACTGAGAAGTCTGTGAAGACCGGTCCTCCACGGATTGGAAAACCCGGTACAAGCTCTATTGGGCAACACAGCCCTTCCGGGAGTGAGCCACCGCGATCTGGCATTGGGACACCTGCAACGATAACAACGCTTGCAAAACGCCGAGCCTTTGAGGCGCGTGTTAGACTGGATGAGCTGCGCCGCGCTGGTAGAAGGTTTAAAATCGTCCCTGCTAAAGGCCAAACGACCTTGAAAACGTCTCACAACTCCGAACAGCCTCCACCACATGTGGTTTTCCAGCGAGTCATGGATGGCATAGAGTCTCCCAACGGCTCGCAGGTCACACAGCTTGAGAATTCAGGAAGTGAAATATCGGGGAGTGCTTGCCCAGGTGGGGATCGTAAAGAGGACCTTTCAGAGTCTCAGGAGGGTCGAGTTATAAACAAACCGGGCCAAGAAGCCAACATGGGTTCACTTCCCCGGACAGGTGGTGTACCTGCGTTGAACGTTCTTGTGGTGCGTGGTGTTGTGGCAGCCAGGCGTACCGCGTTGTGTTGGTCGCAGTCCTGACGTCCTTTCTCAGCCGAGTTCGGAAGATGAAGTTCCTCCGACCGCGTCGGACTCTACTCAAAGTCAATCTCATGACGCGTCACTCCACGCATCACTTGGTAGTCAACTTGCAGCAGCACTCGATCTTCTTCACAAAAAGTCAGAGGAGATCTCCGAGCTGCAGATACAAGTGAACATGCTACGTACGCGGTCAACTGGACAAGCTGACAGTGGAGCGCTACGTGGGAAGGATGCGGCCGACTACCTAGCAACGGGCGTCCAGACAGACCGAGACAACGAGGCATATAAGAACTGGAACTTGGAGCGCACACGATGGGCCGAGGAAAAACTCGCCTTGCAAGGTGAAGCCGAGACATTGCGCGGTGAGAAGGCGCGCGCGTTGGCGGATGCCGATTTCTTCCGCGAGCAATACCAGAGAGCCTCTGCCTTCGCAAGTACCACACGCTCTGAGAACGAAGAGCTCTCAGCCCGCGCAGCCCTTGCGGAATCCCAAGCCACCAATGGCATCGCTTTGGTGCGGGCAACCTTCGAGGGCCGGGTAGCCAAGCTCGAGGCGGAAGTTCAAAAGTATAAGGCGCTTTCGGAGATGCTCACTGAGCGCGCCCGCCGCACGGATGATGACGTGCGCTACCGGGCGGCACTTCTGCCTGAGTTCCAACGTGAATACAGACAGCTTGAAGGCCGATGCAGTGAGTTGGAAGCGGAGCTAGAAGAGACAAAGGACGAACTTTTCGATGAGAAGAGGACTAATTCCAACTTAAAAAGGCACGTGGCACGTTTAGAGTCGAAGGAGCAGGCGGTGGATGTGGGACAATCCACCGAACACGAACAAGAGCACATGCTCTGGAGCGATGAGAAGGATGATGAAGACTACAATCCTACTAGAAGCCCATCCTCATCCCCTAGAGGCGGCAGTGATCGATCCTCACCACGGCACCAGGAAGACCATAGTCCGCATAACGAGAACGATGCTAGACCTACCGATGGTGAAATAAAACAATTAGACTCTTTTGGCCTTGGCGAGAGTGCTCAGTCCAGCAACGACGACATGGTATTCCTATTCCTGTGCCGATGGAGATCGAGCGAACCAGCAGGGTATTGTGATACTGTCGTAGGCTCCAAAGAGGTAAATCCTGCACGTTGCTTTTCATTGTCCTGTCCGTGCTAATTAGTCTCGTTTCAGGAACTACATGAGCATGTTTTGTCTCAACATCTTGCCTGCCATTGAATTCTCCCCAATCTTGACGTTCTTTATGTGTTGCTGTGCCTCGTATGTCAGAACCGCAACATACTCGAATGTGAGGAGTTGAGATTCCTCTGCAGAAACGACATTGCCAATACGCTGGGTAACCGAGATGTCGAAACAGAAGTTATGTACCACGAGCGTCTGTTCCTGGCCCTGTGAGAACTCTGGGCACACTTCGGTGCCACAACCGATAAATCAATTATTCGAAGCCCATGGCCTCAAGCGGTGAGATGGGAAGGGAAAAGTCGCCTGCTTGATGCTTATTGTGTGTACGTAGTTAGTGGGATACTCTCGTATCAGTAGGAGGTACAGTTATTTCTTGTTCCCCACATACGACGAACGCCGGTCTAAGCCCGAGCGTACAATAGATACAGTAGAACCCCCCATAACCCATACCCTTTTTTGAGCACTTATTTCCACTTCATGGCTGGCCCAGAACTCTGCACCCGAAATTTGTTACGAATTCTTGTAGACTATCTAGTCTAATTGCAGAACCCCCCCAAGTGGATGTACTCCCTTGAATGGCACACCTATGGTGTGCTTCGGAAAAAGTATGGGTTGTGAGGGGTTCTACTGTAGTAGATGAATTCAGTAGCAATTGCAATCCTTTGAGATTTTGATCAGATCTGACGTGACGTGCAAGCTACCAGTGGTTCCAAATCCTCTCAAACACAGATGAGTAGCAATCCCCTCGACTCCATTGCCACCAGGGTCAATACCCATGGGTTCGTGCCAGCGTAATGGTGAAAGTACACATAGTAAGAGTCCCCGTACTATTGCAGAAATATTTCGCATGTACCCTCCTTGCCCGCTCGAGGTAGTAAGCAACACAATGCAACAATGACCAACTAGTGTCCGATAAACTTCGATTCATTATACAGCTCGGGCATCGCATAGAAAAATATCATGCTGGTGTCCCTGAAGGAAGGTCACGCCAGGGACAAGGATAGTGGGAAATTTTGAAATTCTGTTATGATTCGTGTTTATGATCAGCCTTTTCTGCATCAGAAATGGGCGGCTGAGACAAGGACCGAGAAGTCGTTCCCATCGGCGACTGTTCGCGTCTTCGGGCAGCTGCAAAGAGGACGAGTATAAGGACGGCAGAGGAGAGCAACCCAATCCAAGGGAAAATGGCAAGAAGGACAGCTGAGAGGAAATAATGAGCGACATGATTCCTAAAACGGGCGACTTTGGTGTTACGTACCAGCATGTAGCTTGCTGTATTTAGTTGACTCTCCCGCTGCAGCAATCGCTGCTTGTACGGCTTGCGCGGGAAGTTGGTTGCCAGCAAGAAAGGCATCGATTTTGGCATTGCGATTGGCCACGAAAACGGTATAAGGAATCTGGGTGGCAAAAAGCCACAACCCGAAAAAGGTGAAAATCCAAGCCTGAATCTTCAGCGAACCGGTGGCGCTCTTAGGCTGGACCAGCGTGAGAACGAAGAAGATCACTGCGAGGAGCGCTGTGACAGCGCAAACGGTCGTGACAACAACACCAGATTGATAAAGATCTATACGCGACAGAGAGCTAAGCGAGCGAATGCAATGGAAGAGTGAAAGAACTACCATTGATGTGAAACTTCAGAGTCACCCCTTGAGGGGCCTCCTTGCGGAAACGCGTCTCCGTCCGATTGGACCTATGTTCATCCAAGTCACGAAGAGGTCTACGAATAGAGAGCACGGTAGGGGGACAAACTTTATCAGGGCATTGAGGCCAATCGAACTACTGATGATACACCAAGCCGCGCAAAGAGCAAGGGCAGCGAGACGCAGGTTTCTAAGGGGAGACTCGGAGGTGGTCGACATGACGTAGATGAACAGGGCAGTCCAAAGGAGACGGTATTTATGTGCATCACAAGGGTGGGGCGATCGATAATATTTAACCGGGCGGTGCACGCATGGGTACGTCCGGGCGTGCTGCGCCGTTGGAAAAATTACGGTCGCGAAGCAAAGCCCCAGTGCGAGAGAAGACTTCTTTGGTATTTGTGCATTAATATTGCTGCTCGATCCCATTCACCTTCCTTTTCAGGTGACTTCTCTGCGTGAATATGAGCTAAAACCCTGATGCTCCACGTGGTCTTTTTCCAGACTCGCCGGTTCTTCCACTCATCCGGTCGAGGGTCGCAATATGTCGAGAAATTTCGACGGTAACCGCCGTTTGCCTTGTGGAACTACGTTCTTGTCGGCCTTACCGGTGACATGTGACATGTAAAGCTCAGGTGAGGCTGGTTGGACCCGACTCGGAACTTTTGTGATCACTTTTTGCGCAATTCGAGTGCGCAACATGTAGAGGCGATCATGAGTTGGCGGGGTGGGGTTTTCGATCACACTTCAATTCTCTTCCAAACAGAATGTTCCTGGCGCGTGCTAGTTGCGACGGACCGACCATCCTTAACCCTGCTGAGATCCGGTACGGACAAAAGAGGCTATATACCAACGATCACGCGGAAGGCTGTGAGTAAAAGATGATTTGCCGGGGAAGATCGATGATCCGTGGGACATGCATCGCCAGCAGCACCACACTTCGACTTGGTTCTCACATCACACTTATCAACATGTCTCATGATTTGCTCATTCCTTTTACGTAGGACTTCCATTGGACCTGGTCCCTGCAATTCCGCAGATTACGTTCAATACAGCTTCAATGTGATCCGTTTTGGTCCGACCTGCGATAAACCGGGAGCTTTATACTCGAGTACAGTAATGTCTCTCGTGTCATTATCTTAGAACACAGAGGTATGGCCCTGCAGCGTGGTCTTTCCAAGCGCCGCTTGTAAAAAGCAACTGCCAGTACTACAGTAGTTCTGTTATCAAATTTAAACATGGAGAATGTCAGCACGCGCGCGCGTGATTTTCAACACACGCGGACACCAACATTACACAGTATACAGTCGACTCTGTCATGATCCATAACTGTCATAACCCATATTCTCCTGTAACCCATATTTTTCCATGTCCACCAACTCGGTTCCCACTGAAAAACATGCTCCATGACCGATTGAGTGCCTTTCTTGGCAGGTAGCCGAAGTAGATTTTATGCAAATTCGTTTATTTAATTCAAAAACTTTATTTACGTCAAAAAAAAAACAAGTTGCATCCTACAGTAGCAGTAGAGGTGATTTTGGAACTGCAATCTGGGCTGGGCCCAAGGTGGCCGAGCATAATATGAATACTGTATTGTTTTCGAACATCCGAACTCGAGAAATATGCCGTCTTCCCACCCGGTCTCGGTCTCGATTTCTCCGACTATCTCGGCGAGTGCCGGCAGCATTCAATGATGTGAGGCTGTCCTCGAGACGGCTTCCGAATCTCATGGCAGAAAGAAATGGCACTTTCTCAAACTAAAGAAGTGGGAACACCGGTTTGGACCATCGTAACGGTGAGAATCCGTCTCAGATGGCCATGAAGTCACCCAGCGCTCGCAGGCCAAAGACAGGCCCGGGACTGAACGTACTGAACACCCAATACCAGTGGACATTGACACACGATCTGAACCCACGGGTGCTCAAGCGCTCAAGAGGCAAAGGAACACAATATGCAGGTCAATGAGCCAGCAGTGTCCCGGATTCACATTGCACTCTGCTAGGAAACTCCTGGATTCGCTGTTCTTTGGTCTTTAGCCTTCAATTGTTGCACGCCTCGGGTGTCTCTCCGCCAGACCCACACTCCGTGATAACCCATCCAGTATGGATTGTGACAGAATCGACTGTACTGTATTGCTAATAAGGCTCGGAAAGGCTTGCCGAGAACACCCTGTATCCATGTAACCACAGTACATACGCCTAGCCCGTCTCCCAAATAAGGTCAAGCATCGGGACGCGCATATCGCGACCCAGTGCGAGTGCAACATCAAAGAATATCCCACACTTGTACATGGGCGGTCCGTCGAGGCGGTCTGATGGTGACACCCGTAATAGGAAATGGGCGGCAGCAAGATCTGCGACCTTTGTAATCGGCAAATCAGTATCAGCGCATCAAGGGCAAGCCTCGAATACAGACCGCGCCAGAGGTGTGAACGCGCATGAGTTCCATCTCGGTGTATTCTCCAGGTTGGGTAAACTCGGATCTGATGGCTCGCGTTTCAAGATCGTGCTCTTCCAGTAGAGTGGCTAAGATTGCGTTCATGCGGTCGAGAGGGAACGGCGCAGGACCAGCGAGGCGTTGGGGCACCTGAATGACGGTTAGATTACGATCAGTTTCATTGTGTGCATCACCGTCGCGGAAGACGGAGCTTACTTTCGCTGGAGAACTTGCACTGCGTTGAGGCGTCTTGCGCGTACCTCCCCCACGCCGTCGCTTGGTTTGCGTTTCGCGGCTTCTTGCAAACATGCGCATGTCCGTCTTAGGCGGATTTGAAGAAGCAAGGAAGGCAGAGAGTAGTATATACTTCTGTAGGGTTGGTAGAGAGCGAGTAACCGTCTCAACGTTCTTTCCCTCGACACCGGAACCCTCATTCGGATCGGGCATCCGACTCCATGCGCGGGCGTGCATTTTCCGAGGGAGTAATGCTTCAAGTGCGGCAGTAAAACTGGGTAGGAACACTCGCAAGAGGCGCAAGCGTACGTCCTCAGGGATGCTCTGAAACTTGGCGACACCTTTCTGAGCTTCGAGTACTGGTGCGACGAAGCTTGGCCACTGAGCCGCAGCGACGTAGGTAAGTTCGTGTGGGTCGCGAGTGAAGGGTGAGCAGATGCTATACAGTGCATTGGCGTATTGTTTGTAAAGAGGAGCAAGAGCCGGATGGTAGGCATGTGGCGCGGCCGCGACGTCACCATCCGTCGGGAAGCGAGAGATCAGAATTCGGAGTGTGTCTGTGGTATAGCCCATCTTTAGCCAGTCGAGAGCAAGCGAATGCACGCGTACCGTCTTGGGAAGGCGGATGCACAGGTAGATGAAAGGGCTCAATAGCTGCACCCAAGGGCGGTTTGATGTCCTCCCAGGGGGACTGAGAGATGAATATAGTATGTATATCTACTCTCGACTGAACCGGGTTTGATTAGCAATAAGCAAGCAGAGAAGGCAACTTACTAACTCGGCCAACCTGGTGAGGGGGACCAGAAATCCAGGTAGCGACTCTTTGAGCCTCTCTGCACGGTCGACGACCAGAACCATCTTCACAACTTTTGCCATATTCCGCGCACGGTTCTTTTCTCTGCCTTTACGCGGGGATCGCGCTTCAGTGTCGTCAGCACAGAGCTGGTCTTGTAGGGCACGCAGGCCATGCAGAAACCCATCGAAGCTGTCATTGTAGCGTACACCACCGGCCGTCCCTCCAGGCCAATTCTCACAGCCGTCCTCCCAGCGTGGACGCCACTTGGCAAGACGGTTGAAGGCCGTGTCATAGAAAAGACGCGGTGAGAAGGACGCGACGGCGTTGACCTGCGCGGATGCGATAATGGGTACTGCATCATCACCCGAAGCGGGAGAATTTGCGTCGATTGCAGACAACGACGAGATCAGGGTGTCCACGAGTGACGCGGTAACGCGCGGCGTGTGAGGGTCATGGAGGTATGTAAACGTGGGGGGACACGTTGTAATGAGGTTAATTAGTTGCGATATAAGAGCATCGTTCCCTGGAAAGCCGTCCGAGATGTCTTTAGCGAGAAAGTCGAGCTGTTCGCGGTAGCTCGCCATCAGTAGCGAACACGTGACTCAAGGCCTGAGACGATGTAGGCGCTCGCTCGTCATTCAGGAGCATCGAACGCAGTGACGGTTCATAGACATCGGTCTCGACTTTCCTTATGAGAGCAGTGGTTTACACAAAGATAATCCAAAGACAAACACAGATGGGCGCGCAACGGCCGTCCCCACCGATATTTTACTATATCGGATGCTAATCGCCGAATTAGGACATCTTTCACCCTCGTCCCGTCTCCTCATTGTCTGCAACCGTTTTCTTCAACCCTCAACCTCCTTTCATACCATGTCTTGGCAAGGTGCGTTCCATCCGTCGCAGATTAGGCACATGATTGTCTGATCCGAGCGTGCGATAGCCTACGTCGACACAAATCTCCTGGGTACAGGGAAAATCTCTAAAGCTGCTATTCTAGGTTTACAGGGTGGGGTCTGGGCAGCTTCCGCAGGTTACACCGTGCGTGCGATGATGCAGATCCGTTCTTTTCATGCCGATGCCGATCCACTTTGACAGCTCTCGGCGGAAGAACAAAAGGCCATTGTCAAGTCCTTCACCAACCCCGAGGAAGTCCAGCGGAGCGGAATCCGGCTCTCTGGGCAAAAGTTCTTTACCCTCCGAGTCGACGGTCGTAGTATTTACCTGAAGAAAGGGGTATGATTCGGACTCGCCTAGCTGGAGCCCTGCCTTCCTCACAGTCATATTTATAGGGCGACGGTGCTTGTTTAGTGAAGACAAAGCAGGCGGCCCTCGTTGTTGAATATGTCGCACCAGTTCAAGCAGGCGAGGCTACTCCGGTGGTCGAGGGTCTCGCTGATTACCTGATCAGTGTTGGCTATTAGATTGATCTGGAGTCTGAAAAGTGCATGTAGTCCTGTTTGATTCTGTTGATGTGGAAGATCTGCAATTTTTTCTGTTCAAGTGAACTTGATGCTTGAAAACATTTGTTCCCCCTCCCTGTATTATACTCGCTGCGACGTGATCTGGGCGGTTATTTTTGTGGTTCCGTAATCAGTCTGATTACATACGCAGCATAGGACCAGATACGACTCGGAACTTCGGAACTGTACGAGCATGCCTCGCCATGGCGGTACATTCGCCTTGCGCATTCAATTCAAGGGGCACGGTGGGGACAAAGTATTGTATACGAGTCAAAATAATGTCCAGTCCCTCGTTCCTTGGCTAAGGGCCACCCTGTCGAGCCTTCATCTACCACACCCGAAACCTACGAATGTCCTTAAGAGCATCGATACCTCAAGTATTATCGATATGTTCTGGGATCAAGCAGAGGGCTATGATGTAAGAAATTATGTCCTTCATCCTCCTTTCTTCTCTGACTCGAGAGGAACACCGCCCAGGCCCTTGAGAGGAATGTGACCAACCGGTTTAGAAAGATAGACGCATTAACCCTGCAGCAGATGTCAATGTAATGTCATTTTATTCCTGACGTATCCAATGAGCTCACTTTACACACAGTGACCATATGATGGTGTACGCATGTATGCTCGCTCTGTTTTCGCACGTGTGCTAAAGGTCTTGCTCGCCCAACATGAAGTTTTATGCTCCCGTTGAATTCGCGAGAGATTTCAATTTGGGAAAGAGCAGTTATGGAGATTCTCTGCCCATTTGACAATCCGACTGGCGTCGGCCCTAGCAGCTCCCCTAGAGTACCCGCCGAGCTCGAGGAGGCGTTACTGAAGATTTTTGAAAGCATTGGCGTCTCACTTCCAACCCCCGTTGAGAATTTCGCTGGTGCGTCCAACTCATTTGATCCATTCTGAATGTTCACCGGCAGGTGCAGCGCACGTCCCCCGATTGTCGATGCATCTTCAGCTGCTACGGAGCGCGGTGGACTTGGAAACGGCGGCGCGGAGGAGGGCCGAGGAAACTCTTGCTGAGGAACGCGCGCGTCACGCCCGGATTTTGCAGGACATCGAAACGGAATGTCGGGAACCGTTTGTCGTGCCTGCGTTACTGGATGCGTTTGTTGCGGTATCGCAGGTTGTGGACAGCATTTCGGATCCGCAAGCGGGTTGAATGTGCATTAATATTGTTATAGAGTATGTATTTCTATTTGCATTCCAAGAAGCCCCGATCTGCGGCCGTGGATCGAAGTGCACAAAAAGGGATTCCATCGTCGTTCGAGTTTCGCAATTCCCACCTTGGAGAGATGACCTTTGCGACCCTGCGCG
>WNFQ01004592.1_pt1 | contig 12992 bp, 16 predicted proteins | sample 5400171 | NCBI WGS metagenome assembly WNFQ01 (sample SAMN13153356, study PRJNA577476) | soil metagenome | isolation source: 20 cm soil under Madrone tree | place: USA:California | collected 2016-06-14
ATCGACCCCCCGCTCACACCCTTACCCATTCCCCTTACCAAGGATCACCACTGCTGCAAAAAAACCGCTCACGGTCGAAGAAGCCGATTCCTTCACAAGCTCGGAAGCGGGAATCCAGCGCCCCAAAACCCGTCACTCGCCCCTGGATTCCCGCTTCCGCGGGAATGACGGCAACAGAGAGGTCGGAGAACCCAAATGCGATTGCCTTACCTGCAGAGGGAGGGGGAAGTAAAGCCGGCGGCACGAATACTCGTTCGTCACGCCCGCGACGGCGGGCGTCCACGTCTTGCAATTGACGAAGGAAGCCGTGGATGCCCGGCCGCGGCCTTCGGCCGCCCCGGGCATGACGGTGAAGGGACAGCAGTGGGGGTGGCCGCTTGGGCGCCTAAGCCGCCCTCGATTTTCGGGGGCCGTTCTTGCTCTTCTGGCCGTCCTTGTTGGTCTTCTGGGGCAGTTCGACGGCGAAGACCGTGCCTTCGGCGGTGCTGCGCAGCAGGCGGATATTGCCGCCATGGGCGCGCGCCAGCTCGCGCACGATGGCCAAGCCCAGGCCCGATCCACCAGGACGCGCCGAGCCGGCGAAGGGCTGGAACAGATTGTCGCGGGCACGGGGTGCCAGGCCAGGTCCGTTGTCGCTGACCTCGACGATGATGCGCTCGCCCTCGCGCCGGGCGGTGATTTCGATGCGATTGGCCCCGGCTTGGGCGGCGTTCTGCGTGAGGTTGGCGAATATCCGGAACAGCTGGGAACGATCGGCCTCCACGATCAGGGTTGCCGGCACGTGATTGCGCAGGGGCGGTTCGCCCTCGGCCGGCACCGGCAAGGTGAGTGCCACCTCCTCGATCAATTCGGCCAGAGGGAAGCTGGTTTGTTCAAGAACCGGCGGTCCCTCCCGGGTGAAATTCAGCGTGGCGCTACACAGCTCGACGGCGCGGTCGATGGCGGCCAGCAGGGCACGGGAATTGCGCCGCACCGTGGGATCGTCGCTCGCCAGCAGGCGGTCGGAAACAAGCCGCGCCGTCGAGAGAATGTTGCGCAGATCGTGATTGATCTTGGTGACAGCACCGCCCAATGCAGCGAGCCGGGTCTTCTGTTTGAGAGCTGCACGCAATCCCGCCTGCATCTGGACCAATTCGCGCTCGGCCACGCCGATCTCGTCGCTGCGCTGGCTGGGGCGCCCGGCGAGCGAGGCGTTTTCCGGATCGCTGCGGAAGGCCACCATGGATTCGGTCAGCCGCCGCATGGGCCGGATCATCAGCCATTGCAGGCTGAGATAGACCAGGGAGGCGGTGAGCAGGGAGATGACGATGGAAAGGGCCAGCACGCGTTCGGAATATTCGATGAGGGCGCTTCGCATGGGCGCCTCGTCGACGACGATTTCGACGACGGCCCCGGGAGTCTTCGGCGAGGGGCCCACTACCCGGAGGATCCGGTTGGCGGGATGCGCGATGCTGGCGAAAGCATCGCCGATCAGGCCGAAGAAGTTGCGCTGGGTGAGATCGTACATCGCATCGATAGCGGGTACGCCGTCCTTGGCATGCATCATCAGCTTGATGCCATTGGGCTGCTTGAGGCCGACGACATAGGCCCCGGCATGCTTCAGCAGTTCGGCCTGAAGCGAATCGCTCACCATGTAATCGGGGGTAGCGAGAAGCGCCAGGACCGCCACATGAGCCGTGGCCAGGCGATCGCGTAGATATTCGTAGCGGAAGCGGCCGGCCGAAGGGGCATAAATCAGGATCTCGCCCAGCATGACGAAAAAGATCGTGAGCAGCAGGACGCGCGCCGAGAGGCTCTTTGCGGGCGGCGGCAGATGGGGGCGGTTGCCGGTGACGGTCATGATCGGTTCCGATGCTTCTCAGCCGAAGCGGGCGAGGAATCGCACCAGGCGCTTCGTGCGCTCGCCGAACAATTTCGGCAGGTAATAATTCCCGGCGGCGCGCTTGCCGATCTCGGCCAGCGTCGGATATGGCGCGATCATTCCAGCCACGGCGCCGATCTTCAGTTTTTGGGATACGGCCAGGGTCCAGAAATGGATCATCTCGCCGGCCGAGGGGCCGACGATATCGGCCCCCAGGATGCGCCCCCGCATATTGGTGACGATCTTGATGAACCCCCGATGCAGATGCTCGGCCTGGGCGCGGTCGTTCTCGGCGAGCGGCCAGCGCAGCAGGCGGATGGGTCCTTGCGCGCGCGCCGCCGCCTCGCTCGATCCGACATGGGCGAGTTCGGGATTGGTGAACGTGACCCAGGGCAGCGCGGAAAGATCAACCCTGGCCGGCAGGCGAAACAGCGCGTTGCGGATGACGATGCCGGCATGATAGGCGGCCAGATGCGTGAACTGCGGCCCACCCACCACGTCGCCCACTGCATAGGCTCGACGGTTGGTGGTGCGCAGGCGCGCGTCGACCTGGATGCCCTTGTCGGAATGGGCGATGCCGGCGCTCTCCAGACCCAGATCCGCGACCTGGGGCCGGCGGCCGGCGGCGACCAGCAGATGCGATCCTTCCAGGCGCCGGCGCATCCCATCCTTCTCGATCTCCAAGGCCAGGTTCGCTCCCGACTTGCTGGCGCCCACGACCTTGTGCTGCTCGAACAAGGCAATGCCGTCGTCGAGCAGGGACTGGCGGACGACGGCCACCAGTTCCGGATCGTCCTTGGGCATGATCTCCAACATCTCCACGACGCTGACTTGCGCGCCCAGGCGGCGAAACGCCTGGGCCAGCTCGCAGCCGATGGGCCCGCCCCCCATGACCAGAAGATGCGCGGGCAGGCGATCGATGTCGAAGATCGTCTCGTTGGTCAGATAGGGAAGGTCGTGCGCCAGACCGAAGGCCGCTGCGCGGCGATAGTCCGTGGCCGCGTGGGCCGCTGCCAGCAGCGCCTTGGAAGGTACGCAGCCGGTATTGAGACAGTCGCCGCCCATGCGATGGGATTCGATCAACACGGTCTTGGCGCCCAACTGGCTGGCGCCCGCGGCCACTACCAGCCCGCCGGTGCCAGCACCGATGACGCAGATATCGGGGGTCAGCAGATCGCTCATTTCTTGGATGTTCCCCGGGATTTCCGCCAGGCCTTATAGGCGACCGGCAGCAAGGAGAGCAGCGCCAGCCCGATCATCGCGGTCAGGATCTGGGGCGTGAGCACTGACCCGAGGGAAAAATCGGCGTTGCTGTCGAGCAGAGTCTTGAGGCCCGCACCCACCGTCGTATAGACGAATGTGCCAGGGATGACGCCAATGAATGTGGCAAGGACGAATGTACGAAGGCGAACGCCCAGAAAAGCGGGCACCAGATTGACGACGAAAAAAGGAAACGCCGGCACCAGCCGCAGGAACAGGAGATAACTGAAGGCATTGGCCTGGAACCCGTCATACATGCGGGTCAGCCAGGGGCCGGCGCGCTGGCGCAACATATCGGCAAACGCCGTGCGCGCGGCGAGAAACAGAAGCGTGGCGCCGATCGTCGCGGCGACCACGGTGACGCCCGTGCCAAGCCACTGTCCGAACATATAGCCCCCGGCGAGCGTCAGAACCGCCGCCCCGGGCAGCGAAAGGGCGACAGCCCCGACGTAGACCAGGACATAGACCGCCAAAACCAGGATCAGATGGTCGGCGACGTGCGAAGAGAGCCAGTCGCGATTGGCTTTCAAGGCGTCCAGCGACAGATAGCGCTGCAGCCCGAAGGCGAAGAACAAGGCGGCACCCAGGACGATGGCCAACACGGGCAGCCAGCGCCGAATGCCGCGCTTTTGCTGGCTCTTAGGGATGCTGTCAGCCATTTCCATCATGTAACATCGGGCCGTGCCGGGCGCCACCCCGGCCGCCGTTTGGGCCTTAATCCGGCAGCGCGGGCAGGCTGTTCTTGGCCAGCGTTGACTCTGCTCCGTTAAGCCCTTATACAGCCGCGGCAATTCCTTGAATCACCGCCTTTCGTAACGGAGTCTCAACGTGAAGCGCACGTATCAGCCCAGTGTGCTCGTCCGCAAGCGCCGCCATGGCTATCGCTCCCGCATGGCCACGGTCGGCGGCCGCAAGGTCATCGCCAATCGGCGGGCCAAGGGTCGCAAGCGCCTCAGCGCTTAAAGTGCATGGCGCCACTTAAGCGCCTCACCCGACGGGCCGAATTCCTGACGGTCGCCGCCGGCCGACGTAAGTCGGTGGCGCCAGGTCTCATCCTGCAAGCACATCCGCAGCTTGCCGCCGATGCTTTACGCGTGGGCTTTACCGCCAGCCGCAAGGTCGGCAATGCCGTCGCCCGCAACCGGGCGCGCCGGCGCCTGCGCGCCGCTGCCGCCGCGGTCCTCGCCACCCACGCGGCGAGTGGCCACGACTATGTCGTCATCGCGCGAGCCGGTACCTTGACCAGACCCTATGACGCCTTGCTCGAGGATCTGGCGGCAGGGCTGAAGCGCCTCGGGGTTTATCGGGAATGAGCGGGACCGGGATCACGATCGCGCTGAGGCGGCTGGCGATCCTGCCGATCCGCCTCTACCAGTGGACGCTGTCGCCGTTGCTGCCGCGCAGTTGCCGCTTCACGCCCAGTTGTTCGGCCTATGCCGTCGACGCCATCCTCGCCCATGGCCTGTGGCGCGGCGTTGGATTGGCCGGGCGGCGTTTGCTGCGCTGCCATCCCTGGGGCGGACAGGGTTATGACCCGGTGCCGGACTGCACGCGCCATCGCGCGGCGCGCTGAGGGTCCGCGGACCAGTCGAAAGAGGACGAGACGGAGACGATGGATCAGAAGAATTTCATCTTGGCGATTGTCCTGTCGGGACTCATCCTCTTCCTGTTCTGGGTCGTGCTGCCGCAGTTCTTCCCACATTACTTCCCGGGAATGGGCGGCGTTGTCACCCAGACCAACACCGCGACGACCAGCACCACCACCACGGGCCAGACCACCGCAGGCCAGACCACGGGACAGCCCACCACGGGACAGCCCGCGGTTCCGGCAACGCCCGCCGCGGCTGCCTTAAAGCCGCGCGCCGCGGCGCTGGCCGATAGCCCGCGGGTCGAGATCCGCACGGATCGCCTCCTCGGCACGATTTCACTGGTCGGCGGCCGGCTCGACGATCTGACCCTGGCGAACTATCGCGAGACGGTGGATCCCACCAGCCCGCAGATCGTACTGCTCAACCCACCCGGAACGGACGACGCCTATTATGCCGACTTCGGCTGGGTCACCGATGCCGGCATGAAGCTCAACCTGCCCAATTCCAGCACGCGCTGGACCGCCGACGGCGCGCCCCTGACCTCCGAGCATCCGGTGACCTTGAGTTGGGACAATGGCGAAGGGCTGACCTTCACCCGCATATTTTCCCTCGACAAGAATTTCATGTTCACCGTGACCGACGCGGTGAAGAACGGCGGCAAGGCGGCGCTCAAGCTCTATCCCTATGGCCGCATACGCAGGGTCGGCACGCCGCCCCTGGCAGGATATGCGATTCTGCATGAGGGACTGCTCGGCGTGCTGGGCGGTTCCCTCAAGGAGGTCAAATACTCGGCCATCGCCAAGGCGGGGTCCGAGCCCTTCGACAGCACCGGCGGGTGGTTGGGCATCACCGATAAATATTGGCTGGTGGCCTTGGCGCCAGATCAGGCGGCGCCGATCCATGTCAATTTCCTGCATGACACCGAGGCCAACAAGGACGTCTATCTGACCAACTACAACGGCGCCAGCGCCCTCGATCTCGCGCCGGGCGGCAGCGCCAGTTCCACCACGCACCTCTTCGCCGGGGCCAAGGAAGTGCATCTGCTGGCCGATTATCGCGATCGGCTCGGCATTCCCCTGTTCGAGCGCGCCGTCGACTTCGGCTACCTCTATTTCCTGACCAAGCCGATCTTCTATCTGCTCGATTTTATCTATCACGCCATCGGCAATTTCGGCGTCGCGATCCTGGTGCTGACAGTCTGCGTGCGAATTCTGATGTTCCCGCTCGCCAACAAATCCTTCCGGGCGATGAACAAGATGAAGAAGCTGACGCCGCTGATGACCGAGCTGCGCGAGCGCCACAAGGACGACAAGCAGCGCTTGAACCAGGAGATGATGGAGCTCTACAAGCGCGAGAAGGTGAATCCGGCGGCGGGATGTCTGCCGGTTCTGGTGCAGATCCCGGTCTTCTTCTGCCTTTACAAAGTGCTTTTCGTCACCATCGAGATGCGCCACGCGCCCTTCTTCGGCTGGATCAAGGACCTCTCGGCGCCCGATCCGACGACCTGGCTAAATCTCTTCGGCCTGCTGCCCTGGCATGTGCCCCACGACTTTTCTTCTCTGGGCATCGTCGCCGGCATTGTCGCGGCCGTCGCCCACCTCGGCGTCTGGCCGATCCTGATGGGCCTCACCATGTTCCTGCAGCAGAAGCTGAACCCGCCACCGCCCGATCCGGTCCAGGCTAGGATCTTCATGTTCTTGCCGATCGTCTTCACCTTCACCTTGGCGAACTTTCCGGCGGGGTTGGTGATCTATTGGGCGTGGAACAATCTGCTGTCGATTTCCCAACAGAAGTTTCTGATGTGGCGGATGAGCCGGAAGCCTTGAGCCGGCCGGAAGCGGCCGCCGCTATAGAGACCGGCCGACTTCTGTTCGCCCAGGCTTGCGATTTCGTTGCCGGTGCCACCAAGGCCGAAGCCCTGCCGGCGCCTAGATTGCCCGAGGTCGCCTTCGCCGGGCGTTCCAATGTGGGCAAGTCGAGCCTGATCAATGCGCTGACCGGACGGAAAACGCTGGCGCGTGTGTCCCACACGCCCGGCCGCACCCAGCAGGTCAATTTCTTCGATCTGGGTGGGCGCCTGATGCTGGTCGATCTGCCGGGCTATGGCTATGCCGCGGTCGGCCGCAAGCAAGTTGGCGTCTGGTCGGCCCTGATCCGGACATATCTCAAAGGTCGCCCCTCCCTGCGCCGGCTCTGCTTGCTGATCGACGGGCGCCACGGCTTGAAGGACAGTGACCGGGCGACCATGAGCGAGCTCGACAAGGCGGGACTCTCTTATCAGCTCCTGTTGACCAAGGCCGACCAGGTGAAGCCCGATGTCCTGGAAGCGCGCCGCCAGTCGATCACCAGCGAGATCGCCCGTCATACGGCGGCCCATCCTCATGTGCCGGTCACCAGCGCCTTCGAGGGCATCGGTATCGCCGAGTTGCGTGCGGAACTGGCGAGTCTTTCACGGCCCAACCCTTTGCGATAGAGTGCGCGCCCATGGCCCAAGCACCTAATTTCACCGAGACCAAGCACTGGTTGCGCACCGCGCGGACTCTGACCGAGGCCCTGCCTTACATGCAGCGCTATTCGGGCAAGACCTTCGTCATCAAATACGGCGGCCATGCCATGGTCGATGACGAACTCTCCCGCGTCTTCGCCAGCGATATCGTGCTGATCAAGCAGGTGGGCATCAACCCCTTGGTGGTTCATGGCGGCGGCCCGCAGATCGCCGAGATGCTGGATCGCCTGCAGCTCAAGAGCGATTTCGTCGACGGCCTGCGCGTGACCGATGCCGCTACCGTCGAGGTGGTCGAGATGGTGCTCGCCGGCAAGATCAACAAGCAGATCGTCCAGGCCATGACGCAAGCGGGCGGCAACGCGCTCGGGCTCAGCGGCAAGGATGCGGGCCTGATGCCGGCGAACCGGATGCAGTTGATCAAGGGCGGCCAATCCATCGATCTGGGTTTCGTGGGCGATCCGGCGGAGATCGATGCCGATGTGCTGCACCGCCTCGCCGCGGCGGGTTTCATCCCGATCATCGCCCCCATTGGCTATGGCCGGGCGGGCGAGACCTACAACATCAACGCCGATACGGCCTCCGGCGCCATCGCCGGGGCGATGAAAGCCACCCGCCTGTTGATGCTGACCGATGTCGTCGGCGTGCTCGACCGCGAGGGCAATCTACTGACCGACCTCACGGTCAGCCAGGTCAGCGCCCTGATGAAGGACGGCACCATCACCGGCGGCATGATCCCCAAGCTCGAGACTTGCGTGGAGGCGCTGGAAGCCGGTGTCGAGGCCGCCGTCATTCTCGATGGACGCGTGCCCCATGCCCTGCTGCTGGAAATCTTCACCGCGCGCGGCGTCGGCACCATCGTGCGGCGCGATTAGGCGTGCCGGACATTTTCAACGCTCTCAGTGCCGCCATGAAAGACCGTGCCCGCCTGCGCCCGCTGAGCGAAATCGCCGACTGGATCTTCGATCTCGACAACACGCTTTATCCGGCGCGCTGCAACCTGTTCGCGCAGGTCGACCGGCGCATCGGCCAGTTCATCGAGGGCCGCCTGGGCCTCGATCCCCTCGAGGCGCACCAGTTGCAGAAGCGCTATTTCCACGAACATGGCACGACGCTGGCAGGCCTGATGGCCCATCACGCCGTCGATCCCGAGGCCTTTCTGCATTTCGTCCACGATATCGACGTGACGCCCGTGCCGCCCAGCCCGGCTCTGGACGAAGTGCTGAAGCGCCTGCCGGGAAGGAAATTCATTTTCACCAACGGCTCGACAGCCCATGCCGATCGGGTGACGGGGCGCCTGGGCGTCACCCATCATTTCGACGGCGTCTTCGACATCATCGCCGCCAATTACCGGCCGAAGCCCGACCCGGCAACCTATGACAGCCTGATACGCCGCCATGGGATCGATCCCTTGAAGGCCGCCATGATCGAGGATTTGCCGCGCAATCTGCGGCCCGCCGCCGCACTGGGCATGACCACGGTTCTGGTCCTGACCGGCGAGGAATGGGCGCAAACCGATGCCGCCGGCGATCACATTCATCACGTCACCGACGATCTTGTCGGGTGGCTCACCGCCAACGCGCCGCAACGCAGCCGATAGAGACGATCCCCATGGAAACCCAAAAGCTCCAGGCCGCCATCGATGCCGCCTGGGACAAGCGCGACAGCATCAATTCGGCAACCAAGGGCGGTCTTCGCACCTCCGTCGAAGCGGCACTCGAAGGTCTTGATGCCGGCAGATACCGCGTGGCCGAGAATGTCGAAGGTAAATGGGTGACCCATCAGTGGCTGAAGAAGGCGGTGCTGCTCTCCTTCCGCCTCAGGGATTCCGCACCAATGGAAACCGCCGCCGGAGCCTATGACAAGGTGCCGCTGAAATTCGCCGGCTGGGGCGAGAATCGCTTTCGTGAGGCCGGGTTTCGCGCGGTGCCGGGCAATGTGGTGCGCCACTCCGCCTATATCGCGCCGGGGGTGATCCTGATGCCCTCCTTCGTCAATGTCGGCGCGCGGGTCGACAGCGGCACCATGGTGGACACCTGGGTCACCGTCGGCTCCTGCGCCCAGATCGGCAAGAATTGCCATCTCTCCGGGGGCGTGGGCATCGGCGGGGTGCTGGAGCCCCTGCAGGCAGGGCCCGTCATCATCGAGGACGATTGCTTCATTGGCGCCCGCTCCGAGGTGGTGGAGGGCGTGGTGGTGGAGCGGGGCAGCGTCTTGTCCATGGGTGTCTACATCGGCATCTCCACCAAGATCATCGATCGGGCCACCGGCGAGGTCCATTACGGGCGCGTACCCGCCTATTCGGTGGTCGTCTCCGGCACCTTGCCGGGCAAGCCCCTGCCGAACGGCCAGCCGGGTCCCGGCCTGTACTGCGCCGTCATCGTCAAGCGCGTCGACGAAAAGACCCGGGCCAAGACTTCGATCAACGAGTTGCTGCGGGACTGAGCATGAGCACCATCGATCCCCTCGGCCTGGCCCAGGCCCTGATTCGCTGTCCCAGCGTGACGCCGGCGGAGGCGGGGGCGCTGGGCGTGCTGGAGAAGGCGCTGCGGCCGGTGGGATTCCGCTGCTGGCGCCAATCCTTCCAGGCGCCTGACACGGCCAAGGTCGACAATCTCTATGCCCGCTGGGGTGAGGGTGACGGACTCTGCTTCGCCTTTGCCGGCCACGCGGACGTGGTGCCGGCCGGCGATGCCGCGGGCTGGCAGCCCGATCCCTTCGCCGGCGAAATTCGCGACGATCACCTCTGCGGCCGGGGTGCCGCCGACATGAAATCCGCCATCGCCTGTTTTGCCGCCGCCGCGGCGCGTTTCATCCAGAAGCGCGGGCCCAATTTCGCCGGGCGCATCGCGCTCATCATCACCGGCGATGAGGAAGGGCCGGCGGTCAACGGCACCAAGCCGCTGCTCGCCTGGATGAAGCAGCAGGGGGAGCGCCTGGACGCCTGTCTGGTGGGCGAGCCGACCAATCCCGAGGCGTTGGGCGACATGATCAAGATCGGCCGGCGCGGCAGCATGACCGGGCGTTTGATGGTCTATGGCGTGCAGGGCCACAGCGCCTATCCCCATCTCGCCGACAATCCCGTGCATCGGATGATCCGGATGCTGGATTCCATCACCCGCGATCCGCTGGACGAGGGGACGACCCATTTCCAGCCCTCGACCCTGCAGGTGGTCAGCGTTGACGTGGGCAATCCCGCCAACAATGTGATTCCCGCCGCCGCCCGCGCCCTGTTCAACATCCGCTTCAACGACAAGCATACGAGCGGCGCTCTGGCCAACTGGCTGCGCGAGCGCTTCGATGCGAGCGGCGCACGCTATGATCTCGATATACAGGTGAGCGGCGAATCCTTCCTGACGCCCCCCGGCCCTCTCAGCGAGTTGATGGCCAAGGCCATCGAGCAGGTGACCGGCCGGTGCCCCGAATTCAGCACCACCGGGGGCACCTCGGACGCGCGTTTCATCCGGGCATATTGTCCCGTGGCGGAGTTCGGGATGGTGGGACAGACCATGCATAAGGTGAACGAGCGCGTGGCGCTGGCAGACATCGCCCGTCTGACCGACATTTACGAACGGATCCTGGACGGCTTCTTCGCATGAGCAAGGCCGGATGCTGAGCCTGGCTGAAATCGGTACGGCGATCTATGGCGCCTGGCGGTTGGCCTGCTTCGACCCCAATGGCATGCGCTATTTCGATCGCAGCCTCGTGGGTTTCTGGCGCTCTTTTCGCGTCGCACTGCTGGCCGCACCCTTCAGTGCGTTCCTCATCGCCCTCGATCTGTTTCACATGAAAGTCGCCGGGGGCTGGTTCAGAATCCTCGCCGGCGAATCGATCGCTTATGTCATCGGCTGGGTGGCATTCCCGCTGCTGGCCTATTATCTGACCGAGGCGATCAATCGGCGCACTCAATATCTGGGATTCATCGTCGCCTACAACTGGTCGACGCTGATTCAACTCGCCGTGGTCCTGCCCGCTGCCATCGTTGCCTATAGCGGCATCTTGCCCGCAGGCTTGGCGCCGGTGGTGATTCTCGCAGCAGACGCCGTCATCCTGATTTACGAGTGGTTCGTCGTGCGCACCGCGCTTGCCCTGCCGGGCCTGGGCGCCGCCGGCGTGGTGGTGATCGACGTCATCATGGGCATGCTGATCAACGACGCCGGCTATTTCATGGCGCGGGCGAGCTAGGATATTCGGTCGACCTCCTCAGGCCGGCCGATGGTGACATCCAGATCTTTCACCAGGCCGTTGGCGAGCGAATAGACCCAGCCGTGGACATGCAGGTTCTGACCGCGCCCCCAGGCCTCCTGCACGAAGACGTCGGAGGCGACGTTCCTTACCTGCCGGATGACATTGAGCTCGCACAGGCGATCCAGGCGCGCGCGCGAATCGGCGATCGCATCCAGTTCGTGGCGATGCTCCTGGGAGACCTCGCGGATGGGATGCAGCCAGTGGTCCACCAGGCCGCGCCGCTTGCCGTCCACCGCCGCGCTGACGCCGCCGCAGCCATAATGCCCCACCACCATGACATGCTTCACCTTCAGCACGTCGACGGCGAACTGCAGGACGGAAAGGTAGTTGGCGTCCTGCGGCGGTGCGAGGTTTGCCACGTTCCGGTGGACGAAAAGCTCGCCGGGATCGAGATCGACGATCTCGTTGGCCGGCACCCGGCTGTCGGAGCAGCCGATCCACAAATAAGACGGCGCCTGCTGGCGCTCGAGGCGGCGGAAGAAATCGGCGTCGGCGGACAAGACCCGGGCGGCCCAGGCGCGGTTGTTCGCTATCAAATGATCCAACATCGGCGCATCCACAAAGCTGACGGTCCTGCGCCCACAAGATGGAACGCTGGCTTAGGTCTCGTCCACGGCTGAATTAAGCACTCCCCGGATTCGAGCCGGATCTAGGCTTTTTGTCGCGGCCTCGTTCAGGAAGGGCCGCAACCGCGCCAGCACCTCGGCAGGGGCTTCCTCCTGCAGGAAATGCCCGCAGTCGAGCCCTTCGCCGCGTACGTCGGTGGCCCAGCGTCGCCAGATCGGCAATAGATCGCGATCCCGCCCGGCCCAGAGCAGGAGCAGCGGACAGGCGATGCGCCGGCCCGCCATGCGATCGGCTTCGTCGTCGACCAGATCCACCGTGGCACCGGCCCGATAATCCGCACAAGTCGCGCGAATCACCGGCGAGCGGCGGAAGCAGCGCAGATATTCGGCCAGCGCCTGGGTATCGATGCGGCCGACATCCCCCGCCCACCGGCTCATGAGATAGCGCAGGAAAAAATCCGGGTCGCGATCGATCAGCCCCTCGGGCAGGCCCCCGGGCTGGGCCAGAAACGGCCAATGGAATTCGTCGATGGCTGAGGCACCCGTCGGTCGAGGGTCAGGCGATAGGCCACCCGCGCGCCCCGGTCGTGGCCGACGACGGCATAGCGCTGGTGACCCAGTGCGCCCATCAGTTCGGCCATGACGACGGCGGTTTGGCGCTTGGAATATTGGCGGTTGGCCGGATCGGGCTCAACGTAGTCGCTGTCGCCGTAGCCGGGCAGGTCGGGCACGACCACGCTGAAGGCACCCGTCAAGGCGGGCGCCAAACGATGCCAGCAGGCATGGGTCTCGGGATAGCCGTGAAGCAGGAGTACGGCTGGCCCATCGCCGCCGAGGCGGCAATTGATCTCAATGCCCGCGGCGGCGATTCGGCGCCGCTGGAAGCCGGGGAACAGATCGGTCATGGCGGCAATCTACATGGGCGCCGGTTAATAGCGAACTTCGGCAAGGAAAAGGCCTTCGGG
>WNFQ01010215.1_pt1 | contig 12989 bp, 16 predicted proteins | sample 5400171 | NCBI WGS metagenome assembly WNFQ01 (sample SAMN13153356, study PRJNA577476) | soil metagenome | isolation source: 20 cm soil under Madrone tree | place: USA:California | collected 2016-06-14
CTTAGCCTTGCACACACTCTCTCGTCGGCACCGCTCTGCGTGTAGACGATCCACACGAGCGCTGCTGAGCCTCTTCCCAACTTTAGTTCTGATACGTCTCCAAGCTAAGAGAAAAAGTCAGCCGGTTCCTATATGGAGTAACACAGGGCGCACCCTCCTCCGTGAGTACTTTGTTAACATTCGCACCAGGCACAGTACACATGCCGATATAGTTGATATCGGCACTATCATATCCTGCGGCTAATATGCGGTCTTTCAGGCTGTGAAGCTGGGATGTCAGCACAGAAAAGAGAACCTGATTGCTGCTAGTATTTACGCTTTGCGTCTTTGGGTCCTTCTTTCGCGAGCATCGGAAGTTTGAGCCACTGCTTCAGCCTTGGTCCATTTCTCGAATTCGGTGCAGCTCTGTTTCATGAACATCATCCGACATGAGGAGATAGCGGAATGGAACCCCACTTGAGTGATCGAATTAACCAAGAGTGTTCTCTGTTCGCGAAAAGATTCGAGCCTTTCTTGTGCACCGGGCCTGCCTAGATCTCTGTCATCTTCAAGTTCGACTAACTTCTGACCCATCTCGATTAAATCTGGCCTCCAGTAGAAACGACTGGTGGAAACGCGGCGATGCGCCCATCCTCCAACTGCGAAGCCGGGTCAGCAGTCAATAAGTACAGATTTGAGGATTGTCGGAGGAAGGGTATCATACTTTTCGTATGTGGGAGAAGATCCATAACAGACTCATCCAAGTCAGGGAATTGATAACGAAATTTAACCGCAGGAACGAGGCTGTATGGATCCCACGATCAGAACCATCCAAATTGCCATCGGGAGGGCGCAGAGGAGGGATCGTTAGAGGGCAACACGCGCTGGCGGGGAACTGAAGCTTTACTTACTATTTCTTCCTGCAGACAGTGCACAAGCGACGGCGAAGGGCAAAGTCAACCCGATGGATGTTCCTTGTAGAGCATTGCTGTCACCCCAAATTAGCCTGAAATCGAAACAATGCGCAAGGATTCTCTACTGCGTACAGAACACACGGCAGGTCCAAACAGCAGCAGTGCCCAAGCGGGTTCCGACATATCATCAGGAGGATCAGGAACTTTAGTGATCCCTGCGTTCCGTCGTGCCATTAACCAGACCCAAATGGATTTGCGTGACATCAGAACGTCCCGCAGAGCCTTGTTTGTACGGGAAAGATTCACGAGATCCATAGGCCCCACTTCTGAGAATATCTGAGAGAGTGGCTCGTTCAGGAACAGACAGACTTGGGATTCAGGCGGGTACAGACATACCACGTATAGGACGTCAAAGGGCAGCAGTAGCATGTTCTGCAGTCGGCCCTGGATCTTGCGACTGACGCCAGTCCTTTTAGTCTTCGCAGGAGACTTTGATGACGAAACTCTCCCAGAAGACACAGCCTTCCCTAATTTGCGGCGCTTTGCTGAGGGCAGCGTTGCTGTGTACGCAATTAACGTGGGATGTGGCCTTTGAGGACGTCCAAACTACCTTCAGGGATGTCACTGAATTCAGGGTGATCACTCTCCTCTTGATTCCACTCTTCGACGAAAATATCAGACTTGGATGCATGCCACCACACTGTAACCGTGCCCCTCACCTCCATCACTCGAGTACCATATGCCCTGAGACCCGCCCATGAGATCGCCGCGATCATCACCCTCTTCTATGCCCCTCGACAGCCTGTCTTGCGGCCACGGTTCCTCGATTTCGTCAATTTCATTGGGGTAGGGGGGAGGGCTCCTAGGATGATAGAAGGTCGTGACTGGCATCAAAGGTGTGACAATTGGGTGTGACGTTGGTTTTCCCAGAACATCAAATGTCGCCGATATGGGCAGTAGATCCTTCCGCAAGAACTTGCTGTGGCGTTGGATAGAAGCGCCCCTTTGGCGTGACCGAAGTAACTTTGTCGATTGTAGTGCACACACGAGCTCGACTTGCCTTGAACTTGACCAGCACTGGCACACTGACGGGTAATTTTGAGAGAGCAGAGGATATTGACTATTTCTGCTGAGTGCTGACCCTCAAAGTGCTTACCGGAACTTCAGCGCTTCAGCACCGAAGCCTGACATTTTATACCCCTCACATGAGTCTCGGAGCAATGCCTCGAGGCATACAGCAGCAGGACAAGTCACGCGAACTTGGCACCATGTTGTGCAATTGTCGGTGCTGATCGACTCTATTTGATCCACGCATGAACATCGAGGTGCCCGTTCTACGACAACGCGACCGACGACCAACTTACACGAGCACAACAACGCACTGCAAGCTGGTTCGGCCTTTGCCGTGCAGTCACTGTGGGCAGACCACAATATAATTCAATTCAGTTGTACTTGACTGACCAATCAGATTGCAGTATTTAGCCGACTGAATTGAATTATATAGTGGTCTGGGAGCACGGCCCTTTTCGACCGGACCGATTTGAGCCAGAGCCCGGATCGAAAGAACGTTCATTCTTGGGAAGGTGTACAGGGCGGCCAATATTGGTGGCATGAACCAATCTGTCACGGGGGGTTTCTCAGTAAATGGGTTAAAAAGCCGAGTAGCCGCAGTAATGCAATGTGTATACCATGCACGGTCCTAACGCCTCCTCAGGCTTGCCGCGTCAGTTATATGTGCCTTGAATCACAGCTAGGTATCCAGGATTGAGAAAAAATGTGACTTCGACAAAGAGACTCCTTCTACACTAGGGGTGTGTTTCAAATAGAATGACAGCGATGCATGACCGATCACCGAACTTTGGATTTTCTTCACGGACTCCCACACATGCTGCAAACATGAGACAAATTCAGGATAGGCCGAGCCAAGGGTTCAAGGACGTATTGGGGGATCAGGCAGGACAAAAAGCAAAATAGGACAAGTCAAATGGTCCATGACATTGGATTCAATTGGTCATTTTCAAGTAATGGTGCTATTGATCGCTCATCAGTTTAGAACTAACGTGGAATGTCTGCCCGAACAACCCATGTGCATGAACCCCGTCTTGGGCCTCTGTTCCGAACACTCCGATGCTAGACAATTGCGTACAAAAGAAGCTTAGCGACACGCAAGGCTGAGACCTGGTATGGAAGTTCTACAATCATCTGGGCAACCCCCGGTCATGGCGCCGATTTGGACGACTAGCCCGAAGTTGTTCGATCAATGCGTTTGAACCAATCCATGTTCTGGCTCCCTCTGCCTCGTGATTCGGAGGGTATGCAATTGCAAGAGAAGGACAGTTTAAACCTTAGGTCCATATCTAGTCGAATCGCCGGGGACCAGACTGGACAGCGGGGGGACTGGGTTTCGATGGAACGCAGCCGCCACAGGCACGGCTAATCACGAGCGTGATAAGCATAGCTGAACAAGGAATCGTGTCTGATCGTTTCTCCGGACGGGGCGCCAGGTGCTTGCAGAGCAACTAAGGCTGACAGTATCTATGCAAAGAAACCGTAGCACCTACTGCGCCGCGTGTACATACGGATATAAGCACACGGGGACCTGACAACCAGGGCCAAAACGCATGTGGGGGTTTAACCCCCCATTTTTTGCAGCACGCTGTGATATGCCAGCGTGAATTCTCCAATTCCTGGTTGATGGTGACGGAAAAGCGAGTCCAGAAATAGGTGTCAGGAACCCGAGAGCGGAGGGTGGAATTGTCATGTGTCCGATTACCTTGACAGTCCAGCTCAAAGTCCGCGTCATCGCACTGTACAAAGTGGTAGTAGGGAATTGGCAACCTTCTCGAGGCTAGACCGTGACCTAAGGCTACGGGACTAACCACCTGGGGTTAAATGGGGGTTGCGGGGAAAAAACGCCTTTCATTGTGGTGCTTGTCACCCATCGGGTGCGATTAAATTTTGAAGATAAGAGCCCGAAAGTTACCTGTGGATTGAATGTTTGTAATCATGGGGAAATGAAATCGGATCTTGGGCGGACCATTAGAGCTAGTTTAATCGCCAAAGAGTTGGTCCAGACGAATTAAGCAGCCAATTAGTGGCGCGGCTTGGGCCCAGATGCCGACGTTACCTTCATTTACAGCACGCTGTGTCTACAGAGAATATTCCAAGAAATCATGTGGCGGAGTGATTATAATGGGTCAGTGGGACCTAGCCTCACAGCCTCGCTGCGATAGGAAACAGGGGGCGGTGGGGGCGTAGGTGAATTCTTCTGACATAGAACCGGCTTTGGCTTTCGGGGTTCGTAAGATTTAAAAGGGGCTTCGCCGTTAGGTAAATGCCTATTCAATTGTCAGTTATGGCGACATAGGATTGTCGCGAGAACAGCCTAAGAGGGCATCACCCCTCAAATAACACCAAGAAATATGCACATGGAGAGCAGAGCCACCACTGCACGTAATTTTGTGCCAATGCGGAGTGTGGCATACAGACTTACGCCCTAAGAAAGATGTCAAGATAAGCGAGTGTGTACTAGCTAGAAATTCATGGCCCAGAAATCAGAATTCCTTGCCAGTGAATACGCCGTCATGTTTCAAGGGGTAGGAGGGATAATTTGCCCTACTGTATGGGGACCACTCTTTCTGATAAGATAATCGCGGAGAGAGCCTGAACGGTAAGGCAGCCGAGAAGAACCCCAGAATATTCGGCGTCTGTGCCGTTCATCCGGGACACCCACGAGGTGGAGATGGATCACCCATTTGAGACGGCCTTGGGATCACAAACCGCAGTAAAAGAGCCCTGGGAAAGATACTCACTCTACATAAAAATGGATTGCGCAACCAGGTCAGTCTCCCTTCTGTATATCCAAAAGTCATCAGCTCAATACGAACATGCGAGCGAAGGCTATAGTCTGCATTCCAATCACAATGCTCTTGTTCTGGCGATTATCACCGTTTCGGAATGGTCGGTCCAGAATAGTACAGCCTCATCGCTCGGAAACTTGTCGGAACGTGATTCGTGTATCAACCCTCGTTCTTGATGAGAACGCGAAGCTGGCTTGAGATACAATTTGATCATACACGCAGTTTCTTAATTCAGACCACAGAGCTAGCGGAGACACAGGAGAGGGGTCTTACCATGTCCCATCGAATATAGCATAGAGTGTGGGGTTACAACGAAGGGACTTGGGGAAAGCCAGTCAGTCGAATCATCGGCCATTCTCGAGTCCCTCGAACTTGGTGTACTAGTTGCGGCGGCATCGTTCCTATTCCAGACAATAAAAAGTGGATACACCGGAAATGACTTGGAGTGACAGTGAATAGATGGAAGCCAGAGTGACGAACACACAGATGTCGAATATGATTTTCGCGAAGATGACAAGTGGTGTATCGCAGTGCTGGTGATCTGCGAGAGAGAATCAGCCACAGCTACTCGCAGTTCAATTGAAGCCGGGGTAGGAAAAAAAAGGTTTCCTTACAATATAGTTGGAAACCATGGTAGTTCCGAGCCCCTTTAAGGAGCGCAGACTCGGATATCAGCACAGCTAGTACCGTACGACAGGATCTCAACCATTCCTCAAGGCCTTAGCTATTCAGTATGTCTACGGGTCCCACGACAGGCGTATTGTTGGGCCGCTAGAAGGTAGGGTGTCATCCGATGGTCCTGTGAGTATGGTAGGCGCATCTGTGCGGAGTAACTAAGGTACGGACCTGCATGTGGACTAGGACATCTACCACTCTCCATTCATTCGTGCCTCGAAAACTTCAAGCTGGATGGGCGCAACCTGTATGCTTGACTCTGAAAATTCGGTATCAATAGCAACCAATTCCATGATCCTACTTGGTTAGTGCCTATGTGGTTCCAAATTGGGCAAGTGTTGGATGGATTTGGTTAGCTGAGCGAACCGGATGCTGTTGTCCCTTCAAGTCGTGATTAACTTATAGAATGGGACAATCCGTGACGTGTGCCACGGTGCTATTGGCTATTCGCACCAGACGCGAGGTGGTCCCTGAGGTCTACCTGCGCCTCTGGTGGCGGCGCCGAGATTAAGGACGCAAGTTTGATGATTGACGATTTACAGTGAAGGTGGGCGGCGTTACCTTTTGATAAGTGTTTTCAGAGTAAAGGACGAATGCCGGAGGAGAGCCTGAGGTCGGAAATTGCTGGGTTCCGCTTTTTGGGTTCCCACGTTTTCAAACCCACGTCCTGCGTCTTCACCGTCCCTTCCTCATTTTCGTGCCCCTTTTCTCTCGGCATTCATTAATAAATGTCCATTCAGGTCAGCGATGTATGTGTCAAAAACATGTCTACCATATCACATCACCGTAAAAGTACTACAGTAGACGCCACAAGGGATAACAGTGGAATATAGACACAAGCACGTGAGGTCCCATAATTGTTTAAGGCTAGTGTACCTAGAGTCCGACTAAATCGTCCATTTTCGAGTGATCATATGGTGGCGTGACTACCGTAGGTCGCAACAGTAGGTCCATGTAACCAGATTTTTAACGGGTCAACCGGTCAACACCAAGGTCAGGGTATGAGAACAGATCCACGTCGACCAGGGGATGATCGATATTGTGCCTTAAAATCAGAAATCAGAAATCTCAGGTGGGACAAGCATGGCAGCAGAATCAAATCGGACATACACCGTCTTTACATGCCAAGAAGCATGCTCTTGGGTCCCGTAGTTCGAATTTCCTACAAAGGGTGGAGACGAACCAGGAGAGAAATAGTCGGAACAGTGATTACAAAGCCACATTTCAGGTTGGTGCGGATAACAAAGGTCGAAAAACGAGCCCTTCGTTGCTTCATCGTCGCGGCTCACCACCTGCCATTGAGGGTACGGATGATTTGCTTCCGCACAGTCGACAAAATGAGAAACCTATATCCGAGATCGTTGGCCATTTCGTTACGGGATCGCGGAACGCGTGAACTTACGCAGAATCTCCAGGAACGATGAAACCGTTGAAGGTCCGCTGGGCAGTTTGCGCACATGAATCGCCTGTCTAGCCGGTCTAGCATCGATGCCGTAGTCGTTTCTGGGCCAAGATGCAGTTCTTGGAGAAGGGCATGCACGGCCTCCGCGCCCCTTCCCAAAAATACTAGTTCATCCTTCATCTTCCAGGCGTGGCAAGCATCGCGTCCGACATGGATCGTTTTGGTGTCCAAATGACGAAATACCGATGTTGCAAGCTCGAGCCTCCCCGCAAAACCATGCATCTCAACACGACGCCAAACTTCGATTGATGGGTCCGACAACGACTTGACCTCCATCACCTTGTCTTCATCTCCGTGGGAATCAGAGGGAAGCAGGCTATTATATTTGTTCTTGTGCGAGGACATCCATTCGGAAAGGCTCTCTAGAAGCTGCCCTGCCGCATCCACCCATTCGAAAGGTTGCACATTTCGATCTAGGTTCAGAAACTCTCTGAAACATGAAAGTTCGCAGGCTTGAGAAAGCGAAGGAAGGTATAACCGTTGCACCGGGAGAACTTGTCGCAGGATATTGGAGTAGTGCTGCTCAGCCTTAGCCCTGTATTCTATCTCTCGTCGGCGGCGCTGTGATAGTCGTCTCTCGCGAGCACTGCTGAGCCTGCTTTCCACTTTAAGTCTGATACGCCTCCAACCTAAGGGAGAAGGTCAGCAGGTTCCTCTGTGAGGATAATGCAGGACACACCCTTCTCTGTAAGTTCCTTGTCGGCATTTGCACCAGGCACGGCACGCATTCCGATGAAGTCAATATCGGCATTCTCATACCCAGCAGCCAAAATTCGATCTTTAAGGCTGCGAACGTAGGACGTCAGCACTGAAAAGATATCCTGATCGCTAATATTATTCACGCTTCGCGTCTTCGGGCTCTTCTTTCCTGAGAATTATGAGCCTGGGCCTCCGCTTCCTTCTCTGCCCATTTTTCGAATTCAGCGCAGCTCTGTATGACGAGTTATTGCAGCACGAAATGCACGACGACCTGTAACTCACCTGGACGATAGAATCAACCAAGAGGATCCTCTTTGCGCGAAAGGATTTTAGCCGCTCTTGCGCCCCTGCTTTGCCGCCATCTCTGTCTTCTTCGAGTTCGGCTAACTTCTGGCCCATATCGTATAAATCCGGCTTCCAGTAGTAACGACTGCTTAAAGTGCGACCTTGAGACCATCCTCCAACTACGTAGTCGAGCGTGGTCAACACGTGCAGGTTTGAGGTATAAAGAAAAATTCATCGCACTTTTTGTATATGGGAGGAGATCCGTAACAGATTCCTTCAAGTCGGGGCATCGAAACCGAATATTAGTTGAGTGGACAAGACTGCAGAAAGCCCACGATCAGGGTCATCCCAATCTCTACGAAGGGAATCTACGTCACTTTTTCTTCTTACAGACGATGCACAAACGACGGCGAAGGGCAAAGTCGACCCGGTGAACGTTCTTCGTAAAGCATTGCTATGAACAAAAAATAGCTTAAATTCGAAACGATACGCGAGAATAATCGACTGCGTACCGAACATACGGCAGGCCCAAATAGCAGCAGTGCCCAAGCAGGCTCAGACATGTCTTCGGGAGGGTCAGGAACCATGACAGCCCCTGCATTCCTTCGCGCCACTATCCATACCCACATAGACTTGCGCGACATTAATACCTGTCGCAGAGCCTTGCTTGTGCGTGTGATGTTCACGAGATCCATGGGCCCCAATTCTGAGAGTATCTAAGAAATGGGTCGTTCAGCAGCAGATGGGGACACAGTTGGGCCAGACATACCAAGAATAGGACGTCAAGAGATAGCGATAGCATATCCTTTAGTCGGCCCTGGACCCTGCTATTGACTCCAGTCCTCTCGGCCTTCGCGGGAGACTTCGATGATAACACTCTCCCAACTTTTCCCAGCTTGATGCGTTTTGCCATGGGACGTATTACTGTGTCCACAGTTTGCATGGTATATAACCATCGATGGTGTGAAAAATTTACCTTCATAGTCATCATCAACTTCGGAATGATCACTCTTATGATCTGACTCTTCATCGAAAGCATCAGACTCGGTCTCATCCCACACTGATTCGTGCTCCACGTTTTCTCTGCCAGTGTTCGAGGACAATACTGCGAAGGACCCGTCCATGGGATCGTCGTCGACGTCACTCTCTTGCATAGTTCTTGGCAGCGTGTCTTCCGATGGCCCACCTTCGCTATTTGCATAGGGGTCGACAACAGGGTGGGAAAGGCTCCAAAATTGACGGCGAGTAGTGACTGGCATCAAAACAGTTGTAGCGATATGTTTGAGGGTGTCGGATTAACACACAAGTCACGAGAAAACAGAGGGTGCTGGATTCAAAGCAGCGAGGTTCACTGAAGCTCCAAATACTCAACTGTCGTGTTTTATAACATCTTGCGTGAGAAGATAGGGGCCTCGAGGCAAGAATTGTCATACTGAGTCAGATTGTAACAGTCGTCAGTTGAACGACACGACATGAGGGACAGAATGTGACTCACCCGATCTCCTTAAATTAGGGTTGGCCCGGCTTTTGCCGTGTAGAGCGGTAAATATTCTCAAACTGAAATGTCGTCGTTCTTGTGCCCTGCTGACTCGTTCAATCGCCCGCACTCGCATCGCCTTTCACGCAAACCAATTTAGTTGGCTCAATACTGCAATCTGATTGGTCGGTCGTGAGCAACTGAATTGGTTTACATTATATAATGCCCACAGTGTTTGGTGTGTTCATTCGAGGAAAAGAACATGGCCACGAAACATATGCACGGTGTATTTTGGGGCAAGGCAAAAATTCACTACAGAACTGGGGCGAACTCGAACTTTGACGACGTCGTGCTTTCGAGTACGGCGTATGGCCATAAAGGCTGATGTAGCGCTGATAACGGGGTCACGTAAAACAGTACGGAAAAGGTCAAAAAGTGGTTCCTTCGCTGTTATTAGTGGTGATCTAGGGTTAAGAATATGACAGCACCGTTGGCCCCGCCGCGTGGCTCGCTCATGGAGTACTCGACTCCTCGTCTACGTCCCCCTGGTTTCACGCCATGTCTTCGAACACTGTACCTCTCCTGCAGCTTTAATCACAGAGCTGGCAAAAAATCCAGACCAACATGTTTCAAGGGTAGCGAAGAGGCCCTTCAAATGATGGCGCCGTATTCAAGCAGCTCGCAGACGCTCAAGCTTTACCCGCGGGAACGAGAAAGGCCAGATGCGGAAGTTTCACACAGACCGACCGATCTCTTCCTACTGGTACCGTAGGGACCATTGGTCCCTCCATATCATTCACTCATCCGCCCTTCCCGACGAATCACCATGTCCGCAGTCCCCTCCACATCCACCTCGCATTCCAACTTCGTGTCCATTTTCGATGCCGCTTTGGAAACTTACAAACGTAAAACGAAGCAAGACTTGACCTCGCATCCGCTCCTTTCCACCCTTCAATCCTGCCATTCTCCCGAGTCCGTCCTCACAGTCCTTCGAGAGCAGATCCCCGTATTCAACCAATCTCAAAGTTGGGATGACGGTCTCACAAAATGGGTCACCCCAACCGTGAATGTCCTATTCTCATTTTCCGAGACCGTTGGCAAGGGTATTGGCCTGGTGAATATCAAGATATTTTGTCATGAAGAAGGTGTTCTCTAATAACGATTTTCAGGCATTCCCACCAGCAATTGTAGTCTTTACTGGGATCGGCGTTCTCCTTTCGGTCGGTATCCTGCATCTCTCCCTTGTGCCTATTTTGACACCGAGGCTCCCCAGGTGGCTAAAGATGCATGTGCTAGCCAAGACAAGTTTATTGAGACCTTCAACCGCATTGAACATTTCTTCCACCGGCTTGAGATATACACTAACATCACACCGACTATGGCAATGACGAACATGATTGTCGAGATTATGGTTGAGGTGCTGATGATTCTTGGGATCGCGACAAAGGGAGTGAAGCGTGGACGATTCAGTGAGTAAATGCCGTGTATATTTACCATTCTCGACTAACGGATCATTCAGAAAAGTTTCTGAAGAAGTTAACGGGAAATAGAGACGTCGAGGATAGCCTGGAGAGGTTGGACAAATTGACACAAGAAGAGGCACGGATGGCGTCTGCGGAACAGCTGAAGATGACTCACAGCGTTGATGGGAAGGTGATGGGCGTAAATGATAGTGTGAAGGGTGTCGGGGGGCAGGTACAGGATGTCCGCGGTGGCATACATGATGTTCGTGGCGATGTGCAAGGTGTTCGAGATGACTTGCAAGATGTCCGTGATAATGTGCGGGGCATTGGTGACAATGTCCGGGGTGTCGATGACAAATTGGACCAGGCCAACCGTTCGTTCTCTCTTTTAAACCCTGATTGCCATTCTGCGGGCTCAGACGGCTTCACAGGGAACCAGCTTAGGGATGATCTCCTACGATGGCTTTCGCCTCCTGATCCATCCACAAATCATAACATTGCATGCAAAGCCCATCACAACGGCACAACTCAATGGTTATTCCAAGGAAGTATATTCAATCGATGGAAATCGACTGGCTCATTCTTGTGGGTACACGGAAAACGTGTGTTTTACTCTTTACTTTCACCTTGCGATGACCACTAATCATCTCTCATTTCTGTAGCGGGGTCAGGAAAGAGTGTTGTTTGGTTCGCCTTCTTCGACTCTTTCTACCCTTGTGAGAATGACTTTATCATTCAAGTTCCTCGATTATACAAGATATCATGGCCTTGCATGATGCTAGGAGGGCCTCGATGGCCTATTTCTATTTCGACTTCAGAGACCTTGACAAGCAAAGACTTTGCAACGTTCTTCCCTCTCTCCTCATCCAAATCTCTGCGCGGTCCGATCCCTGTTGTGACAAACTCTCCCAACTCTATTCTGCACATGATCGTGGAGTACGGAAACCTAGCGATCGCGCAATGGTGGAATGCTTAAAAGAAATGCTGATGCTCGAGGGGCAAGGGCCTACTTACGTCATTCTGGATGCACTCGACGAGTGTCCGATCACGTCTAGTATTCCATCACCGCGAGAAGAGGTCCTTGAGCTTGTGAATGAGCTTGTTGGTCTCCACCTCTCGGATCTCCACATATGTGTTACGAGTCGGCCTGAGCCCGACATTCAAGTTGTCCTCGAACGCTTAACCGAGCGTCCTGTGTCCCTTCATGACGAAAGTGGACAAAAGGAGGATATTGCGAAGTATGTCACCTCTTCTGTTCACTCAGATCGAAGAATGGGGAGATGGCGGGAAGAGGACAAGGAACTACTTATCAGGATGCTTTCAGGAAAGGCGGATGGAATGTAAGCGTGTTGCCTTCCGCTGTTAGGCGAAACTTAAATGATGAAATAGGTTTCGCTGGGTGTTCTGTCAATTGGAGCTCTTACGGCATTGTTTCCCACCAAGTGTCCGTCGTATACTGGAGGAGTTGCCTGACAGCCTAGACGAGACATACGAGCGGATACTGAGGGAGATCAGGAAGCCTAACCAAGAACATGCGCATCGATTGTTGCAATGCCTCGTGGTGGCTGTTCGTCCACTTCGAGTCGAGGAGCTTGCAGAAGTCCTGGCTTTCGATTTCAACACGGGAGGGATGCCGAAGCTGAATCCAGGTTGGCGCCGGGAGGATCAAGAAGAGGCAGTGATGTCGGCATGCTCAAGCTTGGTCACGATAGTCAAGGACGGCGATTCGCGAGTCGTTCAATTTTCGCATTTTTCCGTCAAGGAATTTTTGACGGCGGACCGGCTTGCGGAGCCCATCCGAGATGTCTCACGCTATCACGTCCGACTCGAAGCTGCGCATACGATTCTTGCACAAGCATGCCTTGTTGTCCTCCTTCGATTGGATGATAGCGTTGACCGTGACAGCATCAAGGGCTTTCCGTTGGCTCTCTACGCTGCTCAATACTGGTCCACACATGCGCGAGTAGAGGATGTGTCGTCACGGATCAAGGAAGGGATGGAATGCCTGTTTGATGTCAACGAGCCGCACTTTGCAACCTGGCTCTGGATTTACAACGAAGATAGGCAGGGTCTCTCCATGTCTATGATGCGTCCCGAGGAACCTGAAGCAGTCCCCCTATATTATGCGGCAAGGCTCGGATTTCGTGACTTGGCGGAGCACCTCATTGCCGAGCA
>WNFQ01002619.1_pt1 | contig 12987 bp, 8 predicted proteins | sample 5400171 | NCBI WGS metagenome assembly WNFQ01 (sample SAMN13153356, study PRJNA577476) | soil metagenome | isolation source: 20 cm soil under Madrone tree | place: USA:California | collected 2016-06-14
GACGTTTTTCAGGCCGAGATCGGTTACGCGACACAGCCCCGAAAAGATAAGCGCAATAACCTCTTCGTCTCCGCTGAAGTTCCTGACTCTCAGTTGGGAATTTCGGCCATCAACCTTCGTTGTGAGGCCCTGAGGGATTACTTTTATGTGGGGAATCGCCGCCGTGGGTGGGACCGGCAGTCGTCATTCTACGAACTCCTGCAGGTCAATCCTAAAGTGTCGCCCGCAGAGTTGCGGCTCGCCTTCAAACTCCGCACGCTGGAGCTCAGCGCTGCACACGCATCGACTGGCGATCTTCGTGCGCTGAATCGCGCCTTCAACATCCTCGCGCGTCCGGAGCTGCGCGCTTGCTATGACGCTCTCCTAAATGATCCAACATCACCCGCACTTTTCCCGTACAGCGGCTTTGGTTCCCTGCTTGTTGCAGGCGATATTTCACGCGACGGATCGACGTTTTACGCCTCGCGCATCCTATCGTTTCTCCCGGAACACGAGTTCAAACACTTCCGAGTGCCATTGCGAAAGGGCGGGTTTTGCAGCGACCGCGCAATCTACCGGGATTCGCGTCGTAAGCTGGAAGTACTCTTCGACCAAGCAACCTTGCCGTTGTTGTGGGATCCGAGTTGGAACCAGTGGAAGCATCTGCTGGGCGCCAAGATTGGCATCAAGGCGACCTTCATTCAGAGCGGAAAGTACTGCCATGACGGCGCATGGCATCTGGCGCAGTGGGAGTCCGCACTTCCGAGCCGCATGGAAGTCGAACTACCCTCAAACATTGCGGAACAGATCGCCGAAGCCCGCAGAACCCACCACCGCCTCGGTGAGTTTTCCGAGGCCCTTGATCTGATTCGTGCGCGCATCGAGTCTGCGCCTGTCGAGAGAACCGATCTGCAAAAGCTCTGTACTGCGTTAGGCATGCCTGGGGATTTCGACGTCTCGCTGATTACCTGGAAGCCAGACTACGACGTCTTCTATTACAAGCAGTTCTGCAAGCATGCTCGTCACCTTTACCTGTTTCGGTCGGAATACATTTTCGATCTTGAGAGGGCCGTGATCGTTGAGACGCCTCAGCTCGGCTACGCGAGTTATCTCTTTTCCAAGCCCGCCAGCATGGCCGAATTCCTAGCGATCTACTGCGGGGTCACTCGGGAAGAGATTCTCCAAAATCGCGGTAACGTGGCAGAGAAACTCGGCTTCTTGGGCCGTTTCATCCATGGTCGTAACCCCAAGGATTGGTGCAAAGAACTGAAAATGCGTGTTGGCGAGAACGTTGATTATGCGGAAGCTTCCGACTGAAGATTTGGACCGCGTTCGGGAGAACGAGGTTCAGAACGGACCGTTTCACTTTCTGTTTCTTTCGTGTCTTTTAGTTTGCATCCTACTGTCAGTCGCTGCCGATACATCCAACGTTCAGGCTTGATTTGTGTGACGAGCGAATTTGCGACTACTCTTGCTACTATTCTTGCTACTACATTAGCATGGCGGATGATCTTGCCAGCGGAGCCATCAGTAGTGCTACTAATTTTGCTACTACTTCAGACGGATTTGAGCTCTTTCGTACTCGCATAGAGTCAGGGGATTCGCGCAAATTGAAAAGGCGTGTTGATAACAAGAGACATACCAGCGCTCACCTACCCTGGCCTCCCACTCACCAAATGGGGATACAATCCCTCCTCCTCCGCCACTTAACGGGCGCGACGGGCGCATGTCGATTTCCCGTGCGCGAGGGCAGGACGGCTTTGTAGCTAGGTTCCTTGCACCGTAGTTATTCCTTGGCGGATGGCGTAGTGGATCAGCTCAGTCAGGGAATGGAAACCAAGCTTGAGCATGATCCTAGCGCGGTGCCCCTCGACGGTCCTGACAGCGATCTCCAAAAGCGCAGCGATCTCCTTGTTGGTTTTTCCTTCCGCCAAGAGGCGGATAATCTCCGTCTCGCGAGGAGTTGTCCGGGCACCCGCGCGCTGCTGTTGCTGACGCTCGCGTTTGGCCTTAAGAGATCCTTCCATCATGATCTTGGATACTCTAGGGGTGAGGAAACACGTGCCGTCAGAAATGGATTTGACGGCTTTGACGAGGCACTCGGTGAGATCGGATTTCAGAATGTACCCCTGAGCCCCGGCGTCCAATGCACGCTGGACCATGCGGTCTGACTCATGCATCGTGAGCACAAGGATTTTGGCAGTCGGAACCGCGTGCCGGATTTGACGCACAGCCTCGATGCCATCGAGTTCGGGCATGCTGATGTCGACCAAGGCTATATCGGGTTTCAGGTCTATGGCCTTTTCGACCGCCTCCTGGCCATTCGCCGCCTCGCCGACGATTCTCCAACCGCGCCGGGAGTGGAGGACACCGCGCGCACCCCGCCGCACTAGTTCGTGATCATCGGCTATCAGAATGCGCAGGTTTTTCACGTTCGTTCGCCTCCGAGAGGAATGGTGACGTGCACCGTTGTACCGTCAGCGCCGAAATCAACCTGAAGGCGCCCGCCGATCAGCTTCACGCGCTCCTGCATACTCGGAATGCCAACACCAACGTCGAGCCGGTGCTCTTCTTTCCCTCCCGTCGCAGAGGCGGAGGCACCCGGGCCCAAGTCGCTGATTTCCAGGGTGAGGTTGGAGTTGCAATCAATGCGTATCTTGGCTTGCGGACTCCCCGAATGGCGGTGGATGTTAGTGAGGCTCTCTTGCACTACGCGGAACAAGGCCAACTCCACGTCGCGCGTCATGCGGCCGAGACGCGGTGAGAGCTCCAATTCCACCTGGATTCCACTGCGTTTGGTGAAACCCTTCACGTAGTCACGAATGGCGTCCGCTAAACCGGCTTCATCCAAAATGGGGGGATGTAACAGGTAGGAAAGCGTGCGAACTTCACGGATGCACTGGTCCGCCAACGCTTTACATTCGGAAAGAAGCTTTCGCGATTTTTGCTCCCGAGAAGGAATTGAAGCACGAAGTTGACCGAGCATGGTTGCCAAGGCGACGAGGTCTTGGCCCGTAGAATCGTGCAAATCCCTGGCGATCCTGCGCCGTTCTTCGTCCTGCAAACGTAGAAGCTGGCCAGAAAGGTGCCGGAGTTCCTCTTCCGCTCGCTTGCGTTCGGTGATGTCCTGGCCGACGGTAAGCAAGCATTGCTGACCATGAAGTTCTACCGACTCGACGGAGAGCAGAATAACCACTACTTGCCCGGACTTCGCTCGAAAGCGGACTTCCTGATCTCTCGCGTTTCCTTGTCTTCTGACGATGTCTGTGAGGGTTTCTCGCTCGCGGAGGTCAAACCAGAGACCAAGTTCCAGCTTTGTGTGACCGACGATTTCATCCCGCGTATAGCCGCTGTGCCTCTCGAAGGCTTCATTGACTTCCAATACGCGCCCTTCCTGAAGCGTGCTGATCCAAAGGATGGTAGGGCTACAGCGAAAGGCCTTGGAGAATTTTTCTTCCGATAAGCGCAGAGCCTTCTCGACACGCCTCTGGTCGGTAATGTCATGTGCTATCCCTCGAACGACCGGGGCGGTGACGCCATCGGTTCGAAGAGTATTGTGGTACTCCCAAATTCTGCGTTCTCCGGTCTTTGTAAGAACGACCATTAAACCCTTGACAAAGCCGTGTTTCTGTATGTCCAGAAGGGATTGATCGAATTGGGCGCGTGCATCCGGCAGCAGAAAATCCCGCATGGGCTTATTCAGGAGTTCCTCCCGGGAGTATCCAAGAAGTTTGGCGGGCAGTTCGTTGACGGACAGAAGACGCCCCTCGAGATCATGCGTGCAGATCAGGTCAGTGGAATGCTCAACCAAATCGCGGTAACGATCCTCACTCTCGCACGTCACGACTTCCAACTCTTTGCGAGCCGTAATCTCCTGAGCAGTGCCGACGAGCGTCGTAACAGTGCCAGCGAGATCTTTGGCGTTAGATCCGATGGCTCTTATCCATTTCACAGTCCCGCTGGGGCAGACGATGCGAAATTCCTCGTCGAAGCGATTCGTACTCTCCAACTTCTCAAGCTCTGCCAATACGCGCGGCCGGTCCTGGGGGTGTATCAACTCACGGTAAGAGGTTGGATTGGAATAGAGCGAATCGAGGGGGAGTTCACAGATCTGTTCAAATGCCGGGCTCACATAGGAGACTTCCTTAGTTTGCGGGTCCAAAATCCAGAATATTTCCTGGATGTTGTCGGCCATTTGTCGAAATCTTTCCTCCGTTTTGCTTAGAGCAGCGGCCCGCCGACTCAGCTCTTCATTCGCTGCCGTCATTTCGTGTGGACTAGGGAGGCTCAGCAATTTCGGCATGAGATTGACGAGAAATAACGCCGTTGGCACGGAGGCAATGGCTGTAATCACCTTGACCCCGCCCGCAAGCCAATAGGCAGGAACCCAAAGGGTCCACACCTCCATTACGTGCGTCGCGCCGCAGGCAGCGATGAAGACCCCAAAACAGACAAACATCCAACTGAAAGGAAGATCTAGCCTTCTGCGCACAAAATAGATCAGGGCCAGGGGGATCAAGAAATAGGCGAGGGCAATCAGGATGTCCGACATCGCATGGAGCCAAATGAGAGCTGGCTTCCACTGATAGCAAAAACCGTGAGGCAGCAGATCATGGGAAGAGAATAGCTTCCATATCATCGGCTTTCTCCAGTTCGTCTTGATCAAGCTGCTGTGCAGGGGGTTGGCAAGAGGACGCGGCCACGGCATAAAGCGGAATCTGAAAGGCACAGACAGGCGTGCTGACACAAAGGGAGAGCAACGGAATATCGCGAGGCTGTCGGACGTGTTGAGAGGGACCATGCAGCTGCCTACCCCACTCGCGGCAGCCCCATTTCTGTTACTTACTCTTACAACTAACTACAGCGGGAGTCAAGGGCTGGGAAAGAACTAATCAGGAAACACACACAGCAGACTTATATAAGTATACGTACGTAGATTTACATCTGTGGCTCGTCGCGAGTTCCCTTTCCGGGGCCTTGCAGCGAGGTTCGGCAGTTCAGTGCGGCGATGCGGCACCTAGATAATTCCCGTACCCAACAACGACCGTGGACCCCACGAGGACGAGGAGGCTGAAGGCCACCAGCCACTTGGTCTTGAGGCCTGCGCCTTTCCATTCCTTGAGAGCAATTCCCCACAAGGTGCTGAAAATGATGATGCTGGCCATGTGCAGGGTCCAGCTTGAGAATTTGAACCTTCCCATTTGCGTCTCGCCCATGGTGTAAAAGAAAAACTGGAAATACCAGGTGGTTCCCGCCAATGCGGACAAGAGATAATTCGGAAGCATGGGAGCCCGGAGTGTATCCGCGCCAGTGCTCACCAGAACGGCGGTGGCAGCCATCTCCTCGCCGGGAGCATCCGTTACTGTTTCAAGGATATGTTCTTCGCTTCTTTCCGGGACGTGCCCTCGAATATCGGATTGGAAATACTGATAACCGCTTTGATTCCGCTTGTTCAAGAGGAGGCACCAGATAGAGTTTGTGGTGAATCCCCCGGCGAGAAGAACCACCAGAACAGGAAGCCCTTGCCAAAGGGTGGACGTGCGGTGCTGAAGTGTGATGGCTTTAATCGGATCGCCTGCGGCGAGTCCGTAAGCAAAGCAAGCGCTCATGACGCCGGAGAACGTCCCCACGAGCAGGCCTTTCTTCAGATCGAACTCTTTGATCGAGGCACGCTTCTGCTCGTCGGACATTTCGCGCTCTTTGGAAACACCAGCAGCCCCGGCGAAGGCGATGCCTACGAGACAGACGGCAACACCAGCCAATATCACCAATCCGGAGCGGGTACCGAGTACTTGCCGAGCGAATTCACCGCGAAAGATCGGCGGCATTAGCGTGCCAAACGCTGCGGTGTATCCCAAAGCAACGGCCATGCCGAGGGACATGCCGAGATAGCGCATGGTCAATCCGAAAGTCAGACCGCCCAGTCCCCACAGGACTCCAAAGATATAGGTCCAAAGAATGCTTCGCAGCGGGGCTTGGTGCAGGACGACGAAAAGATCGCTGGTCATGATCAGCGCGAGGAGCCACGGGGCGATAATCCAACTGAAGAATCCGCCGACGAGCCAATAGGTTTCCCAGGCCCAGTGCTTCACACCGCGGAACGGCACATAGAAGCTGCCCGAGGCCAAGCCACCTAGCCAGTGAAAGAAAACTCCTAAAGCGGGATTTGGAATCACATTGTCCTCAAGGCTGCATCAGACATGAAAGAGTTCTTCGAGCGGTGCCATGGCTCGGTCGGGCATAGCGCCGTCCACCGGAACAAAAAAGTCTGTCATGTCGCGTTGCCACCGTGCATTGACTTCCCGCTTGGCCATACCAGCGCGGGCGTTTTGGAAGTTTTCGGTCTCGAGATATCCGACGAGAAGACCGTCCGGGCGCAGGAACAGCGAGTAATTATTCCATGCTGCCTCGCGGACCGCGTTCACCATTTCCGGCCAGACCGAGCGGTGACGTTCTTTGTACTCTTGACGTTTTTCCGGCTTCACTTGCAGAACGAAGCAGATACGTTGCATAGATTCCCCTTCGCTATCGGGTGCCGAGATTGCGCCGCACGTTGCTAACTCTTCTTCGCGCCTTGGTTATCGGAGGAAGGCATCGGGCAAACCCCCGTCCACGGGTATGACGTGGCCTGTCGTCCGTCCGCTCTGGTCGCTCGCTAACCAAACGATGGCGGCCGCGCAGGCTTCCGGCGTGATGGGGCGCTTGATCAGCGTTCGTTGCGCGTAGAAATCAGCGAGTTTGTCTCTAAGCTGGTCTGTTGATTCAGATTCCGAGTAAGCGATGCCGTATTTTTGAAGAGAATGCATGAGCCGATCGCGGGGAAACATGGCGGAGCCGGCCACAACGGTTGCCGGGGCAATCCCGTTCACGCGGACGATAGGTCCGAGTTCAATGGCCAGTTCACGAATCAGATGATTGAGCGCGGTCTTGCTGGTGTCGTAGGCTTCGCTGCCTTTCTTGGGAACGACGGCATTCGCGGAACTGGTGAGAACCAGGGAAGAAGGAAGATTCTGATCGCGAAAGACTGGCTCCGTGGCGCGTGCCAGCAGATAGTTGCCGGTAACGTTGACGAGAAACGTTTTGGCCCACTGGGCTTCGGAGAGCTCGCCCTCGGAACCCGGCACCGGATAGATAGCGGCCGTGTTCACGACCAGGTCGATTCCGCCAAATTCCAGAATTATGTGGCGGATGGCTTTTGCCAACGAGTCGCTGGAGCTCAAGTCCACAATGGTGGAGGTCACGAATTCCGCGGAAGAAAGCGGGCCGGCCTCGTCAGCTACTTTTCGTGCGCCGGCCTCATCGAAATCCGCGACCACCAGGTGAGCGCCTTTGCGCGCGAGGAGAAGAGCTACTTCGCGCCCGATCCCGCTGGCGCCACCGATGATCAAGCCGACCTTCCGGCTGAACTCGGCCTCAGGAGGCATACGTTGTAGCTTGGCTTCTTCGAGCGCCCAATATTCGATGTGAAAAGCTTCTGACCGAGGAAGCGCCACATAGTTGTGGAAGTGGGTGAACTGCTTGGACTGCTCGGGGCGGCGCGCCTGGGGCAGAGGATGCGTGACCTCTCCATCCTCCAACGCATTTGCGCCAGTCATGACGTTGATGGCATTGATGAAGAATTCCGTTGTGATTCGAGCTTCTTTTTTGTTCTTGCCAAAGCCGAAAAGGCCAAGACCGGGAACGATGACCACCGACGGATTGGAATCGCGCAATTTGGGCGAATCGCTTACGGCCCAGTCATCGTAATATTTCTTGTACGCTGCTCGATATTCGATGACTTTTGGTTCGATGCTGGCCTTGAGGGCACTGACGTTTTGTTTCGCAGGGTCCCAAGAGAGGAAAAGAGGGCAGACCCTGGTGCGCAGAAAATGGTCGGGGCAACTTGTGCCGAGCGCGCTCAGTTCTTTCGACCACTTCGAGCCGGCAAAGGCCAGCGCGTCTTCGTGGTCGGTGTAGTGGGCGACGACGCGACGGTCCGAGGAGAGAGCTCCGCGCAAAGCAGGCAAGATCTGAGCCGCCACTTCCCCGCGATGCTGAATTGCAGAATGTACGAGACCGCCGAAAAGTGCGCCCTTCTTGCGTTGGTGGGCCAGAATAAATTCGCCCATCTGGTCGATCGTGTGAATGCTGTTGAGATAGCAATTGCGCTGCGATGTGCCCCATGTGAACAGCCCGTGACCGCCGAGAAGAATGCCGTCGGTCCCGGGGTTGTCCTTCACGGCTTTTTCGATGAGCAATGCCAATTCAAATCCAGGCCGCTCCCAGGGCACCCAGACGATCTTGCGGTCGAACTCTTTGTTGAACTCAGCCAGCTTCCTCTTGCCGTTAGCGCTCGCGGCTAACGCAATGGCCCAGTCCGGATGCAGGTGATCGACATGAGAAAACGGAAGGAAAGCGTGAAGGGGAGTGTCAATCGACGACGCGACTCGATTCTCTCCAAAGGCAGAGAGGGGATAGTAGTGAACCATTTCGTCTTCGTGCTCTTCGCCGTGATAGAGCCCCTTAAGCTGTTCTAGCCGATCGAGGTAAAGCAACGCGAAGCCCGCTTCGGTGATGGAGCCCAGGTCACCTCCGCTGCCTTTCACGGCCAGGACACGCGTCGGTTCACCTGTGAATGGATCCGAGAGCTCCAGCTTCGAACTGGTATTGCCGCCGCCGAAATTCGTGATGCGCAAGTCCGCTCCCAACAAGTTCGAGCGGTAGCGCAGAAGAGCCAATTGGTTGCCGGCGATCTTCTCGGCGCGTTCGGGACTCCAAAGGTCCTGGAGACGAGCGGTTTTTTGGATTTCAGGCATACACAGCCTCGCAGTATTGTTCGAAGCGATCGGCATGCCGATCCCATTTAACGGTATTGAGCGGTTCGAAACCCTCGACTGGATACGATCGATCTATAATTTGGCGGACTTCCTTTAACGAGCTGGCGCCGCCGGTCGCCAGGATTTGGATTGCGACATTTCCAAGGGCAGTCGCTTCGGCCGGCCCGGCCAGTAGTTTTCTTCCCGTAGCATCCGCGGTCATTTGATTGAGCAAGCGGTTTTTCGATCCTCCGCCAATCACGCGAATTTGGTGGATTCGCCTTCCGATAAGCTGCTCGAGGTTGTGAAGCACGAGGCGATATTTGAAAGCCAGACTCTCCAGGATTGCCCGGACGTAGCCTCCCACGCTTTTCGGCGAAGGCTGATGAGTTTTCGCACAGAATTGATCGATCGCGGCCGGCATATCGGACGGACGTAAAAAAGACCCATGGTCCGGATCCACGAGACAGCGGAAGGAATCTTCACGCGCGGCAAGCTCCATCAGTTCGAGATGGTCGCAGGATTGTCCCTGCGCAGTCCAGGACTGACGGCAGCATTGCAACATCCAGAGGCCCATTACGTTTTTGAGGAGCCGCGTGGTTCCGTTGACGCCACCTTCGTTGGTGAAGTTGTGGCGCAGCGCTTCCGGGGAGATGACCGGAGCGTCCAATTCTGTCCCCAGCAATGACCAAGTCCCCGAACTGAGAAATGCGGTTCCGTCGCGCGCAGAAATCGCGGCTACCGCAGAGCCTGTGTCATGGGTTGCAGGCGCGATAACCCGAGTCGCTGACAGCGCGGAGTTTCGAGAAATACTTGGCAGCAGAGTTCCGACTTGTGTGCCGGGCTCCACAATTTCCGCCACCAAGTGTGTGGGCAGCTCGAGGCGCCGCATCAGTTCCGTGGCCCACGTGCGGGTCGCTGGATTGACCAGTTGAGTTGTGGTTGCGTTCGTGAACTCGCAGACCGCGTTTCCAGTCAACCAGTAGTGGACTAAATCCGGAATCATGACGAGCCTTTCGGCGGCCTTCAGGAGTGCAGGAGTGTCTCGCACTGCCGCATAGAGTTGGTAAAGCGTGTTGATGGGCATGAACTGAATGCCAGTGGCCGAGTAGATCTCTTCTTTTGCGACTTTGCGAAATACATCTTGCATCACGCCGTTCGTGCGGGCGTCGCGATAGTGATAGGGATTCTGAAGAAGTTCGCCGCGTTCACCGAGGAGAGCGTAATCCACGCCCCAAGCGTCGACTCCGATTCCCGCCAGTTCCATTTCTTCCAAGCCGAGGAGCGCTTTTCGAACCTCCCACCACAGCCGGGTCACATCCCAGTGCAAACTTCCGCCATATTCCACTGGCTCGTTTTTGAACCGATGGATTTCTTGCGTGGTCAGCACTCCCGAATGAAGGCGCGCAAGAATGGCTCTGCCACTTTCCGCCCCAAGATCCAGAGCCAAAAAAGACTTTGTCGGACTGTTGTTAGGCATAGGAAGATAGGCTCTGCAAATTTCTGGCCGAGCGCTGCTTCGCGATGCGTTCCAGATACCCGCTCTGGCGGAAGGCGTCCATCGGATCCTTCGGGAGACTCTTGGATGCCCGCCATTCCTGAATTACGGGCCGCACGTCGGTCGCGAAAGCATCCTGCAACAACGATTCAGCGCGGACCAAATCACATTTTTCTTGCGCGTCGCGAAGTTCGCGGTGGTCGATGAGCGCGGCCTTGGAGAAAAGCTCCTGCGCCATGGTGACAGTTTGAATCATGGCTTCAATCTTGCCTTTGAGGTTATGGCTCTGGTCGATCATGTAAGCGACGTCGGACTGCTTGCCGCTCTCCGATTCAAAGAAAAGAATCTCGTGGAAGATGCGAAAGACCTGGTAGGGATCAATCGATCCGAGGGTCAGATCGTCGTCGGCGTAGCGGCGATCGTTAAAGTGGAAACCGCCGAGCATGCCCTCCGATAGAAGCCAGGCGACGATCTGCTCGATGTTTTGGGCCGCATAATGATGACCCGTGTCGACCAAAACTTTCGCTTGCGGGCCCGCGAAACGCGCGAGATGAAGCGCCATGCCCCAGTCGGCGATGTCCGTGTGATAAAAGGCGGGCTCGAAGGGCTTGTATTCCACAAGGAGGCGCTCGCCCGGCGCGAGCTCGCCGTGAGAGGCGCGCAAAAACTCTTCGAACCATTGCTTACGCTGCCGGATGTTCGCGGTGCCAGGATAATTGGATCCGTCGGCGAACCACAAAGAGATATCGCGACACCGCAGGCGGCGAGCGATTTCAACACTGTCCTTTACGTGCTTGAGCGCGCGCTTCCGGACGGCGGGGTCTGGATTGCCGAAAGAACCGTATTTATACTCCTGATCCTGAAAGAGGTTCGGGTTGATAGATCCGGCTTGCACTCCAAAACGCTCCGAGAGTTTCTGGATGTCGTCGGTGCTGTATATTCCGGCCGGAAAATCCCACAAAACATGCAGAGCGATGGTGGGGCAAACTCCGGTGAGGAGATGCACTTGACCGGCGTCACTGAATTTCTCCTCCGTAGTTGTTGCCGCGGCGGCCTGAATAAACTTCCCGAAGCGAGTCCCGGTATTGGCGAAGCCCCACGAAGGGATTTCGATGCGAAAACGAGCTAAGGCCTGAAGAATTCTCTCGGACTTAAGTGTGTTCATACGCAGCCTCGACCCGAAGAGGGTACACATCCGCGCGGTCCGGGGTCACGCGGTTTTTGCAGGACAGCACGCTTTGCGTTGCGAAATGATAGCCTATGCCGCGGCTGAACCGTAAAGTGGCAAACTGCCAGGAGATGACCAACATTACGCTTGGGATTCGAAAAGAGCCGACCAGCAAGGCCTAGGCAAAACATTTGGCGGCCTAACCGCCACCTTCGGGGAGGGAAAAGTGAAGCTACGGGCGTTTTGTTTTCTTGTGATTTTGCTTTCCGGACTCGCGGGTTCCGCTTCGGCTGGCCCGTTCCATCTTCGCTGCGAGTATCTCGAAAATCCTCTTGGACTCGACAAGGCTTCTCCTCAATTGTCATGGCAAAGCGACGATACCGAACGAGACTGGGTGCAAGCCACATATCAAATCCTGGTAGCAAGCAGCCTTGAACAATTGCGTACCGGCAAGGCCGATGTGTGGGACAGCGGAAAAATAAATTCGAGCGAGTCCGTTGGGATCGCTTACGCGGGGCCGAAGCTGGAAACTCGCCGCCGGTATTACTGGAAAGTGCGAGTGTGGGACACGCAAGGCCGGCCCGCCGATTCGACGGAGTCAGCATGGTGGGAAATGGGCTTGCTTACTCCGGCGGACTGGAAAGCGCAGTGGATTAGTTGGAAGAATCCAGACGCCGATGCCGACCGGGCTGGGGTTCGCTGGATCTGGGTTGCGGGGCAAGACGCCTTGAAAGTTGTACCCAAGACCACGGCGATCTTTCGCGGGACCGTGAATATTCCAGAGAAACCGCGCGAGGGAGCTTTATTTCTCGCGGTTCGGGGAAACTACGTTGCCAAGGTAAATGGGCGCGAAGTCGCAAGAAAGAGAGGGTGGTTTTCTTTCGACCGTCAGGATGTTACCGAATCGCTGGTGGTGGGCGAAAACACCATCGAGGTAACCGTGACTTCGGGCACTCCATCACCATTTGGCCCTTCTGCGGAGGCCAAAACGGTGCCTGCTGCATTCAGTGCGCTTCTAAAAATCCGTCGTTTTGACGGGTCCGTCCTGCGGTTTGCGACAGACGGACACTGGGAAGGAAGGCTCGATTCACGGTCAGACTGGCGGCCGTCGCAAGTGGTCGGCGATTTGTCTGACAAGGAGTTGGGCGACCCCGGTCAAATGCCTCAACCCGCGGCGGAACTACGGCGGGAGTTTGCACTGTCCGAGAAGATCCGAAGGGCGAGGCTCTATGTCACCGCGCTCGGCAGCTATCGGGTGTATCTCAACGGAAGCCGCGTGGGGGCGGACATCCTAACGCCGGAATTTACCGACTATCGAAAGCGAGTCTTGTATCAAACCTACGATGTGGAGGGCTTGCTCGTAAAAGGCAAGAACGCCATAGGCGCCACGCTGGGGGACGGATGGTACGGAAGTGGTCTTACCTGGGTGGGAATGCATTTCTTTCCGCCGCCCAATCGCTTTCTTGCTCAGTTGGAAATCGAGTATGCCGATGGCCGGCACGAAACCGTCGTAACGGACAAATCGTGGAAAGGGGCCGTGTCACCTG
>WNFQ01016106.1_pt1 | contig 12986 bp, 14 predicted proteins | sample 5400171 | NCBI WGS metagenome assembly WNFQ01 (sample SAMN13153356, study PRJNA577476) | soil metagenome | isolation source: 20 cm soil under Madrone tree | place: USA:California | collected 2016-06-14
TGATATCAGCGGCGACTGTCCAGCCGAAAGCCAGACGCGTCCCCGTTGGAAATGCTTCACCGAAAGGAACTGGGCGCGCCTGATCGTCAAGCGCAGTCGCCTTGGCATGGTTCGCAAATGCGGGTTACACGTGGAGATCGCCGAACGTCAAACGCTGCGACATGGTGGCGACTGCGGTTTGTGGTTGCTCAACGCACACGACTCCGCGCCAATCTTGAGACCGATCCAAACCAGTTGCCTAGCCGGACAGTCGCCGCTACCGGCCCCCCGCGAAACGCCATGCCTGAACTCCACCACCCATCACTCCGTCACCCCTGCCCCCCACAAACCTCCTCTATCCCCCGCTCGATCGCCTCGAGCCCCAGATCAATCTCCGCATTGCTCACACAGAGCGGCGGCATAAAAACTATGGTGTCAAAAATCGGACGGGTCAGAAGCTGATATTTGCGGACAGCCACACATATACGCGCGCCGATCCGCTCTCGCGGGTCGAACGAAGCTCCGCCAGGCCGCCCTACTTCGATACCCGCGATCATTCCGCATTGGCGGATATCACGGACCCATCGACTGCGGCCCAGACGGGCAAGTCCACGGGACAAATGCTCGATCTTCTGCGGAAGCTTGGCGAAGATATCCTCCGACTCAAATAACTCCAGACTAGCCAGCGCCGCCGCACAACCGAGCGCATTTCCAGCATAACTGTGGCCATAAAAGAACGTTCGCATCTGCTCAGCCGCGCCCAAAAACCCGCGAAAAATACGCTCTGAAGTGATCGTCGCGGCGAGCGGCAGATAACCGCCAGTCAGACCCTTCGCGAGAACCAAAAAATCAGGAACAACCTCTTCATGCTGGAACGCGAACATTTTGCCGGTCCGCCCGAAACCGGTCATCACTTCGTCAAAAATCAAGAAAGCGTCATGCTGGTCGCACCACTCTCGTAGACGCTTAAGCATGCCTGCGGGCCAGATCCGCATACCGGCAGCACCCTGCACGAGCGGTTCGATAATGATGGCGGCAGTTTTCTCTCCTTCGAGGCGCACCAGATCTTCGGCGGCAATGAGGCGTTCGACGGGAAATTGGTAGCGAGCAAAACGCTCATGGAACTGAGCGATTCCACCGAGGCTCGACGCTCCCAGCGTGTCTCCGTGATAAGCGTTCTGAAATGCAGCGAAATTGGTTTTTTGCGGCTTTCCATTCTGGTTGAAATATTGGCCGGTCATCTTGATGGCGACCTCAATGCCGGTTGAGCCGTCATCGGAATAGAAAACCCGAGTGAGCCTGGAATCATCGATGAGCCGAACCAGCTTTTCCGCCAATCGGACTGCCGGAGGATTGGAAAAACCGAGAAACGACGTATGGGCAACTAACTGAAGTTGCCGGCCAATCGCTTGGTTTATCGCCGGATGATTATGGCCGTGAATATTCGTCCAGATTGAGGAGTTGCCGTCCAGGTATCGGTTGCCCTGCGCGTCGATCAACCAGGCGCCATTGCCTGAGACCAACATCATGGGGTGATGCTCCTGGGTGATCCACTCCTGCATCGGCGTAAACGGGTGCCAAAGATGCCGTTTATCGAGGAGTTCTAGCTTCTCGAGGTCAGATTGCATTTGAGTCTCCAGAGCGAATCCTGGCTAATTCTCGATCAGCCCAAGCGACATCTTCATAGGCTGCCCGTCTCCTCTGATATTTTCGAAATAAGACATCCCGGAAATCTTCCAAATCAGGTGGCAGTGGTTCGCGGTAATAAACCCACTCCTGTTCATCCGCGCGTTTGGACTGAAACCGCCATTCGCCGCCATGTTTAATCACTCGGACCTCTCGCTTCACTCCTTCGTCCGTTTTGTGCACCCAAGCGTGCCGGTTATGCATAAAAGCCAACTTTAATTTGCGCCAGCATGCAGTCCACGTTAATTCGTCGCTTCTTGAGCGCCGCAGGAAAAATCATCGGTTATCTCTTGGCCGTAGTGCTGCTCGGAGCTTTGCTAGCGCCTCCGTTTTATTGGTTAGGACAGGCGTGTTCTCAAATCAGCGCTCTCCATTTCCTCAAAGGCACCGACTTTCAACGTTACTTCGCCCGTTCCATTCTGATTTCTGCGTTTCTGCTGTTACCTCTGGTGATTCGCTCGATCGGTCTGGAACGTTTCCGTGACATGGGATTGAGGCGCAATCCTCTTTGGTGGCGAGACGTCACTGCGGGTCTTCTCTTGGCCGTTGCCGTTACTGCTGCGCTCGGCTTTGTCGCCACCCAGTTTGGAATATATACCTGGAAAAGCCCTTTGCCTTGGAACCTGGTGGCGGCGGTGTTCCTCCCGGCATTAACCGTCTCTGTGATTGAGGAGTTTCTGTTTCGTGGTGCCATTCTCGGATTGGTGCGTCAAACGATCTCCACCGTGCCCGCAATCGTGCTGGTCTCAGCACTGTTCTCTATCATTCATTTCTTCCGACCCGTCGACGGCCAGATCTCGAGCGTCCAATGGTATTCCGGTTTCGAGCTGATCGGGAAAGGGTTTGGGCGTCTTACCGATCCGCTCCTGGTCGGCGGCGGCTTCATGACCATTTTTGTTCTCGGGCTCCTGTTGGCTGATTCCGTGGTAAGGACCCGCTCTCTCTGGTTGTCCATCGGACTGCATGCCGGCACTGTGTTTGGGAAAATGAGCTTTAACAAACTCACCAAACAACTGACCCAGGCGCCTCCCTGGTTTGGCCCCGAATTGACCATCGGTCTGGGCTCCGTGCTAACGTTGCTTTTCCTTTGGCTCTTGGTTTGGCTACTCTTCTTGCATCGTGCCTTTTCTCCGCGAACTTTCTCGAACGATCACTGATCTGGTCTATCCTCATTTTTGCGTAATCTGCCAAACTGGATTAGACCAAGACTGGCTCTGCGCGAAATGTCAGGCAACCGCACAGCGGATCCAACCGCCGTTTTGCCGGACGTGCTCACGTCCGTTTTCCGGTTTGATCGCCGAACCGTTCCGTTGCCCTCACTGTGAAGACGACGCTTTCGCCTTCGACTGTGCGGTATCTGCTTATCTCGCTCGGGGTGCCGTGCGGGAGTTAATTCATCGGCTGAAATACAACGGACAGTTTCATTTGCGAAACACCATCGCCGACTGGCTCTGGGCAGCCTTCTCCGATCAGCGGATTACCGGGGAGCCATTTGATGCGATTGTTCCAGTACCGCTTCATCCCGTTCGCACAAGAGAGAGGGGGTACGATCAGGTCTCCGCGTTGGCCGAAATTGTCGCGCGGAGGGCGGCTAAACCGCTGCTGAAATGTTTGCGCCGGCATCGCTATACTCAGACCCAAACGATGCTGGATCGAGACGACCGGGTGCGGAACTTGCGCAACGCCTTCGACCTGCGCAAGAGTACCGCCGTGCTTGGAAAACGCATTTTGTTAGTCGATGACGTCCTGACGACCGGCACTACGTTGCACGAATGTGCTAAAGTTCTCCGTTCGGGAGGTGCGGTATCCGTCCGAGCGGTCACGGTTGCTCGTGGTTAGCACAGTCCAGTTATGCCAATCTTTCAAAAACCTTCCCTCAAGTCTGGAACCCAAAAAAAACGCGAAATGCCAGAAGGTCTTTGGCAGAAATGTCCCGAATGTGGAGAGGTGATTCACAACCTGGAACTTGCAAAGAATCTGAAGGTTTGTCCGAAATGTGACCACCATTTCACGTTATCGGCGGCAGAGCGTATTCACAATCTTTTGGATCCCGATTCCTTCACGGAGTTCGACGCGAACCTGATGTCAAAGGATGTTCTCAAGTTTACCGGAATCGCGGCGTATTCGGATCGTCTGAGCAGTTACCAAGAAAAGACCGGCATGAAAGATGCCGTTGTTACCGGGTTTGGTAAGATTGAGAAAAAGGCGGTCGCAATTGCGGTGATGGATTTTAATTTTCTTGCAGCGACGATGGGCTCAGTCGTGGGAGAGAAGATCACCAGAGTCATTGAGAAAGCGACTGCGGCAAAGCACCCCCTTATTATTGTGGCGGCATCCGGCGGCGCACGTATGTACGAGGGGATGCTAAGTCTGATGCAAATGGCAAAAACGAGTGGCGCTTTAGCGCGACACGCCGAAGCTGGGCTCCCTTACCTATCCGTGTTAACTCACCCAACGACCGCTGGAGTAATGGCCAGCTTTGCCTCCCTGGGAGACCTCATTCTCGCCGAGCCGAAATGCATGGTAGGATTTGCTGGCCCAAGGGTGATTCGCGAGACTACCCATCAAGACCTTCCCGCTGGATTTCAGACGGCCGAGTTTCTACTTGGACATGGGTTCATCGATCTGATCGTCCGTCGTCCCGAATTGCGTCCCACATTATCTCAGTTGCTCGATTACTTGGGCGGAACAAACTAAGTTGTGTCACCATCTAATAAAGCGCTGGACGACACACTGAGCTGGCTTTATGGCACCCAGACCCGGGGCATCAAACTCGGTCTGGCCGGAATCCAAACTTTAGTTGAAGTCCTCGAAAATCCTCAGCAATCACTGAGGTTCATCCATGTCGCGGGAACCAACGGCAAAGGCTCGGTCTGCGCAATGCTGGAATCAATTTGTCGCGCACAGGGGCTAAAGACCGGGCTCTTCACCTCGCCGCATTTGGTCCGCTATAACGAGCGAATTCAAGTGAACCGGCGCTCGATTCCAGATGCCCGACGGCGTTGGCTTTCCTTTACTTCTTCAGGTCGAAGGTCGATATCGTCATCCTAGAAACAGGCCTGGGAGGGCGTCTCGACTCTACTAACATCGTTAGGCCAATCGTTTCCGTACTGACCTCAATCGATCTTGATCATCAAAGGATCTTGGGTAATTCTTTGGCCGAGATTGCTCAGGAAAAGGCGGGAATCGTCAAGCAAGGAGTGCCAGTCGTTTCGGCCCCTCAACCTGCTGAAGTTCGCAAAGTTTTTGAATCAGTTGCCGAGAGACTCGATACTCAGGTTCACTACGCGGAATTTCCCTCTCCGCCGTTCGGCCTCGCTCTGGCCGGGTCTCGCCAGCAGTTAAACGCCGCAGTGGCAATCGACGCGCTCAGCCAGGCTAATCTCGCTATCTCGCCTCAGGCGATAACGACCGGCCTTGCCACTGTCTTCTGGCCTGGAAGGTTCCAACATGTGGAACCCAACCTGATACTCGACGGTGCGCACAACCCGGCGGCAAGTTGGCAATTGGTGCAAACTTGGAAAGAATGCCACCGCGGTACGACACCAACCGTTATTTTTGGCGGCTTAAAGGATAAGAATCTATCCCAGATGCTTGAAGCATTATCCCAAATCGCCGCCCGTTTTTTCCTAGTGCCCGTACAAAATGATCGATCCGCCTCACCTTCCGACCTCAAAATTCCAGATCATTTACCGGCCACGGTTTATTCCAGCGTGAAAATCGCGATCGATCAAGCAAGAGCATTACGCGACCCGATCCTGGTTACAGGATCACTTTATCTGGTCGGCGAAGCGCTTGCCTGGCTCGAGCCTGATTTTGGTATCTTTGAAAAAAGTACACAATAGTTGATAAACTAAATGCGATCGGAGCAGACTGCCGGCTGGTTACATGCCCGTATCTAGAGCTATACCTATTCTTCGGCCGGAAGATCAACCGTACGTAACGCACGTCGGAAATAACGCCGGCATTGCCTGCACCTTCGAGCTAGCAGCACCTCCACGATCCAAATGCATCCCGTATGCCTACCTCCAGTGCATCGATACCGTTGGCGAGAAATCGATTATTCTTCGCTATACGTTTGCCGATGTGGAATTAACTTTGGGCCGTGGCTTCACCGCGCGCCGGCAGTTGCTTGAGGAGCTCGCCAATTTTCGGGTCGCCCTAATCCGAGCCGGAGATCAGATCGGCATCCGTATTCTAATGGAACCGCTGTCGGAGAAATCCGAGCTCTTCTAGGTGGCAGCGCGCTGGCCGCAACGTAGGCTTCCGCCTTCGCCAGCAGTATCAAGAATCTGAAAGCGCTTCAGCTGATGATTGATGGGGCACTGGGTAAAGTTCCACGCCCCAACGGTTCATTAGCGCATTGTTCACCGCCCATCGCACTACGGGGTGTCGGACGGCAGCAAAGAATTGTCGCCAGGGCGAATATTCTTCGATCCCAGGGCTGAGATGCTCCGCGCTCAACCGAATTCGCTCCAGCAGAGTGTCCGCACGCAGCTCAACTCCCTTGGCCGCTGCATGGAACGATTCACTGGTCGATTCAGCCACCAAAAGACAATAGCAAACTAGCTTGCCGATCGTTAGAGCACTCAAAAAACCAGGCTCACCCAATCGGTCTCGATCGAGGACCTGAAAAAAGTTCTCTGGCGAGATTTCTTTGCAGTTCCATTTGTCACAGGCATCCATCTTAGCGAGCGGGAAGGAAGCATGGTCAATTAATTCGAATAACTGCCAATAGATCTCAGGGTACGGCGGCTCAGCAAAGTTGTAAGGATAGTTGAGCCGCAAGTCTCGCAACGCGAGAATCTCGTCGGCGCTCAACCCTTTTCTGGTGGTTTCCGGCGAGTTCTTATGCGGTTCGCACATTATTTCGCTTCGAACTCCGCCAAACGTCCACACCGAGGAATAGCAACCTTTGGACTCTACTTGGCCAGCGCAGCACCGTTCCCCCGGGTACGCTTCTTTTTCTCTTTGATCTCAAAAGCGAGTGATAGCACCCGCCGATACTTAGCCTGCCCGACTGCAACCAAACGGATCCCTAGGTCGGTCTTTTCATTGATCTCGTGCAAAGCCCGATCAATAGCGCGTTGCTTGAGATTCGGCCAATGAACCAGACATTTCTCGCTTACGATATTACCCTGAGCGTCACGGACCTCATCGACACCGAGGACTTTACGGATTTTGGGTATCGAAATTCGCTTTAGTCCGACATTGCGCCATTTCCAGGCCCACTCGTAGAGACGAATCGAATACTGACTGGCCAACTTCACCGACGATCGCTCCGAATCCTCCCTCAGATGGTCTTTCAGGCGCTCGAGATGGCGGTGTAATCCGGGATCGATGTGCAGAATCATCTTTTTCTCCACCATGGTGATGGCGCTGAGCCAACGCGCATAGAGCACCGAATTCTGCTTGTCTCCATTATGCAGAACCAATCGATGATAGGTCAGCAGTTTCAGCGCCGCCGTTTGCAGACCAAAATCGTCAAACTCAAATGCCGTCACTCCGGGTTTCAATCGATCGACGATCGACACCACGATGCTGCGTTCGTTCTTGGTCAGCTTATAGTAGGCCTCGATCAAGTCGTCACCGAAACCAAGCTGATCCTCCCGATCTGGTAGTGGTAACGTTCCGAAAACTTTGTTATACTTACGCACTTTACTTTCTCTGGGGTAGGGTGTTACAAGAATCTTTAACCGAATTAGTCAATAAGAGAAGCAATAAAATGGCTGCCACTAAGGAATCTCGCCAAATCTCGACAGAAACTCAGAAATGGTCGTTCTCGAGTAATGGTCAACCACTCAGCTTGGAAGATTTTCTGGAAAATTATAGAAAACAAGGAGTGTTTTATGAGGGGAAAGAACAGTGGCTCAAAGGCGTAACCAAAGTTTCGTGGGAAAACTTTTTTTTGGTGTGTACGGAAGAGCTGGATGACATCTCTCAGCGCGCAGCAAAGATGCTGATTTTGTATTGCCTGGAAATCGTCGAAGATGTCGTTTCGCGAATGCGAGGGCCGATCGATTCGACCCGCATCGCAGAAGCAATGAAGCGGGAATTCGCCGAACAGTACGAAAACCCGATTTATCATTTCCAGTGGGCAATGCGACACGAGGCCGTTCGTGAAGCCGTCACTAACGCCGTCGTAAACCGCTGGGGTAAGTAGCCCGCGGCGGTAGGGCGAAACACATCGTCGAGCGACAGCGAGAGCGGATGTGTGAGCCATGAAATAACGGCTCTCAGTCCCGCCTCGACACCAAGATCGTGACGCGACGATAGGGCCACTATATCGCCCTGCCCACTCTTGGTTTTTAATTCCCTTACCGGCATTCGTTTTCGAAAATTCGCCTAATTGATACTAAACAACATACTTTAATATTGTTGCTTTATTCAAGAATCAGTTAACCTTCCCCAATGTGGGAAAACGCGGAAACTGCCGGCAGCCACATCCATCGTTCTGAACCTTTCGACGGTTCAGAGCTTCCCGACTCGCTGTCTTATCGTCGACCGAACGGGACCCTCCTGCGGCTGCCGAACTACTCGCCTGGAACCGCTTTTGTTGAGATCGACCAATGGTCAGGTTTTCAGGTTCGAGCAAAGCCTTTATTCCCGCTTATCCAGGCGGCAGATGCGCGGACCATCTCGCTTCCGCGTTTCCTTCTGCAAATTCGCTCTAACGACATTCCTTGCTATGTGCGTCGCTATGTCGCGAGCCAGACGTCCCTCTCTGCGGCAGTCGACCGAGCACGGCTTTGGATCGACACCGAGCGCCAAAAGGAGCGATTCGATTTCCTCTTCTCGCCCGCTGTCTTGCTGGTTGTGGGTATTCTGCTCATTTTCAGCTGGTTTCTTCACCCGATCGTTGGCTGGGTCAGCATCGCCCCGATTCTGGTTAGTCTTCCAGTTGCGTTTTACTTTGCGCCTGGGCGGTCTCGCACCCGTATTTCCGCTTCATTGGTCGGCTTTCATTGGAACCGCAACGATTTTTGCCGTGGCTGGCTTGTAACCGGCGATACCGGTGCCGGAAAAACGTTTGCCATCAATGCCCTGCTCCACAGCGTGTTTCAGAACGAGCCAGACTGGGGAGGCCTCTGTTGTGACGAGAAGGGAATTTATTACGAAACCTTACTGACCATGGCTAACCGGTACGAACGCGAACAGGATCTATTACTTTTGCAAACCAGGCCAGATCACGCGTCGGAAAATTGGACGCCGTCGGCGCGCTTTAATCTTCTCTCTGATGAGACGATTCCATGGTCGACTTATGCAACTGTTATTGTTGATACCGCATCATCTCTCGCCTCTGGTTCCGAAGATAAAGGCTTTTTCAAAACACAGGCGCACGCGAATATCGGACGAGGAATCCAATTTTTTCGGTTGCTCGGGCTGGTACCCACCATGCACCACCTTCTCGAGATGCTGCAGTATCAACCGGTGCTTAGGGCGATGCTCCAACAACTGGAACCCCTAAAGAATGAAGGCAATCCGGATGCTCGAGAATGTTACGATCATTTCCTGAACGGCTTCCTGCATCAACCGACAGAGCAGCTCGGCGGCGTCATTTCGACCATCTACAATTACCTCAATTACTTCACCAATCCCGAGATCAGCGAGGTGTTCGGTGCGGAGGAGAATAGTTTTGAATTTGCGGCTCTGGATGAAGGCGCAATTATCTGCGTCTCTTTGCCTCAGAAATATCAAACGGAACGCCGCTACATCACCACGATTCTGAAACTTCTTTTTTATACTCACGCCTTGCGTCGGTTCGATCCACGGCCGGCTGGCAGCCGGAAACTGGAAGATGATAACCTCTTGGTTTGCTGGCAAGACGAAGCCCAACGCTTCATCACCGACTCAGACGGCAATGTCGATGTTATCCGCCAGGCTCAGGCCACCGCCGTGCTCGCAGCACAATCCAAGCTTTCCTTTCTACCGGCTCTAGGATCGAAAGAAAAGGCGGAGGTCACCATACTCAATTTAAGAAACCGTATCATTTTTAAAGCAGCCGACCGCGCTTGTGCAGAGAGTTCCGCCGATTTCATTGGTAAACGAATGATCTGGAAACGGTCCTACACTCGCGGGCGCGGCAATCACAGTACGACTCGCACTCGGGAAGAGGAATATCTGATCAAGCCTTTCGAATTGATGTCTCTTCCTAAATTCACGGCGATCGTTAAGCATTGCGAAAAGGGGTATCGTAAAAGGCGTATCCATCCGATCGATGCGGAGGGAAAGACGCCATCTTGGTATCCGTTCTGGCGCAGATGGTTTTGAGGCGTGGATCGGCATATTCACCGTGGAAGGATTTAACCCTGCGGAATTGACGATTGGCAAAGCGTCTCGGATTGGCTAAACGATGTGCCCCGAAGTCTACGCAGTTCTCGGTATCGCTGGGATTGTAGGGCAGATGGGGCATATCGGCGGGGATGTAGAGGAAGTCTCCTGCCCGAACGAAGAGATGTCCTTCCAGCCTTTCGCCATGCCACACACCGGATTCTCCGCTAAGGATATAAATCGCAGTTTCATGGGCTTCGTGCTTGTGCGCTTTCGCTCGTCCACCGGGCGGAATGGTCACAATTTGCAGGTGGATTCCCCGTGCACCAACGGATTCCGCTGAGATCCCAGGCGCGTACACGAGACCTTGCTTTCCAATGAACTCGTCTCGAGCGCGGACAATCCGACAAGTCGGCTTACTTTTTGAATTGCTATCTGGTTGCATGATATATGTCACCTCCAGATATTGGGGACTGGCCTTTTTCTGTCTCAGGTGCCGCAATCGTTGTCCAGGCTGACGGGTACCATAGGCAACCGGTTCACGGATGCTTCATTTCCAGATGTGAAAGGCTGACTCGAACTGAGCGGCTCGCCGTGGGGTATATCCGCACGGGCTTCTAAATTCTAAATTCTAGATTCTAGATTTTGACGACCCTGCTCCGCGACTCAGCCGTTGCTCGACGCCGGCGGCGGACTCGTTCCCCTCTTTTTTGCCTCCTGAAGAAGCTCGTCTACACGTGGAATCGCCCCACTCCGCGGAAACCTGGTCCTGAACTGTTCCAGCAGCGCGATGGCCCGCTCCGGCTGGTTTAGCGATTGGAGATAGAGCGTCGCCAGATTGAACAAACTGTTTTCGTGCCCTGGATTCTCTTGTTGCGCGATTTCGTATTCCGCTGCCGCCGCTTCAGGTTGGTTGTTGAAGCGGAGCGCACTCCCGAGGTCGGAGCGAACATCGGCGTTGTCCAACCCAAGGCTAAGCGCCTTTCGATATTGTTCGGTTGCCTTCGCCCAGTCATGATGGTCGAAATACCAGTTGCCCAGCGTCACCGCACCCTGGCTCGCCGTAAAGGCGGATACATCTGGAAGAACATCGTTTTCCCGCAGAGAAGTGGGCGGAGAGCTTACCGACAATTGTGAAAGAATCGCCCAGGTCAAAATCGCTCCGATCACGAAAGCAATTGCGCCGACCAGAACAATTCCTGTGGCCCGCGCCTTGTTATCTTTTGGCTTCACAACCGAGAGCATTCGAATCAGTCAAGCAGTTTTGATCCGTTGGACGACGGCATTCATCCACGTCATCAGCCTAACTCATTCGCGAGGTAAAATCAGGAGAAAAACAATTCTCCCTGACTGCGCACCGCGCTGTTCGCTTCTTCGCGAAGTTCATTGAGCAAGGACTTGAATTCGCACTGCTCGAGTCCTTTTAGATACTCATCGTATATTGGTTGAATCTTGAGATCCGCGATTGACACCGGCAGCGGATGGTCCAGATCAAGCTTGACCATCTCGCGATTTTGCAAAATCTGAGACCGGCCTTCTTCCAACCGTTTCCTCAGCTTTTCGCTTGCTACGTCTTTCAGATTATCCAGCAAGTTTTGGATGGTGCCGAATTGCCGAATAAGAGCCGAGGCGGTCTTCAAGCCAATACCGTCAACTCCCGGAATATTGTCGACCGAGTCTCCCGTCAGGGCTAATACTTCGCCGATCCCGGCTGGCGGTACTCCCCATTTTTCCGTCACTTCTTCGACGCCGAGAAGTGCATGCGAGTCCTTCGGGTGCTTCAGGTCCGCTTTATTCGTTGAGTATACTTTGACCCTTTTGCCGACCAACTGGAAAAGGTCTTTATCGTTCGTCGACAAAATGATGTCGTGCTGATCGGGAGCCGCGGCCAGGACATAACACCCCATCAGATCGTCTGCTTCAGTATTGGGTAGTGCAATTGACTTAATTCCCATCGCCCGCACGAAGGAACGAATAAAGTCTAATTGCGGGATCATTTTTTCCGGCATGGCTTCGCGCTGCTGCTTGTAAGCCGGCTGCAGTTGAACTCTTCTTTCTGGCATCCCTTCGTCCCAGAAAACAGCGGCGAGATCCGGCCGTACATCTTTGATCATTTTTCGGATCGTTTTTACAAATCCGTAGATGGCGTTCGTCGGTTCACCGCGAGAGTTATTCAAGGTCTGGATCGCATGAAACGAGCGATAGACGTAATAGTGTCCGTCGATCAACAAAAGTGTCACCTCACTTCTTTAGCAGCGCCGGGGTTGTGGTTCAAGACGTGCTAGCGGCCTGACAACCTTCGCTTGAATTGATAGAAGGTTTCAGTGGCGAAGCCGCGATTCAAGATAGCCTAGGGTGCAGCCCCATAAGCGCTAACTTAAATTTTTGGGATGATTGCCTACCCCGAAGGGGCAGAAGGACTCAGCCCGGGGTTTTAACCCCGGGTGCGCAATCCATCAAACGATTGGCCCTGAAGGGGCCTAAGGTTTTATTTGATCAATCCCACACATAACGCTCATCGAACGAAATTCCGTGTTCTTTGCCCGCCCTGCCTCGCGAGCCCAGATCAGTTATTACCCAACGAGAACAGATTCCACCGCTTCTTCTCTTCTGAGTGGGAAAGCTTCGCCACCAGCGTGTTGTGGAACGGCGGTTTTGGTCGGATTCCCTGAAAAGTCGGCATGACGTAGGTATTCATCGCGACGCTTACGATGTCGCGAGACATCTTCAGACTCCGATGCGTGCTCACGAACGTCGTCGGATCCTGATAGTTGTTGAAATCGCGAGTGACGGCGGTATGCACAACGCCGATTGTGAGATTCTTATGCACCTCGAAATGCAAGTGCGGCGCATAAAGTCCGTGCGCGTTTCCTACGGTGCCGATCTGTTGTGCCCGGCTCACCGGTTGGCCTTCGGCAACCAAGATCTTGTCTAAATGGGCGTAAAGTGAGTCCGCGAACTTAACCTGACCGCCTTCGAGATAGGCATGACGGATAACAATCACATTTCCCCAGGCACGTCGAAAATCACGAGCCAGTGTTACGACCCCA
>WNFQ01002625.1_pt1 | contig 12979 bp, 20 predicted proteins | sample 5400171 | NCBI WGS metagenome assembly WNFQ01 (sample SAMN13153356, study PRJNA577476) | soil metagenome | isolation source: 20 cm soil under Madrone tree | place: USA:California | collected 2016-06-14
TTCTCACCATCAAGCCCTATGAAAATATTCCAGTAAGTTTCACCGGTCTTGCTTCTCTCGGGTCGCCTGTTGACCTAACACCCACAGGACAATGTTCGGCATGGGAGGCTTAGGGGTATGCATGGGGCATCCATATTTGGCGATGATTTCAGTATGGGTGGTGTGTCATCATTCTCCTCCTTTGGTAACATGTCAGGTAGGATGCCAGCGGGCATGGATGATACTGGCAGCACATGGTATACCCAAACACAATCACAACCTCCCCTGAAAAAAAGGATGCACCAGAGATTACATGACCATTGAAGCTTTCTCTCGAGGATATCTACGGCAGCATGATGAGGTGTCTAAAAGTCTCACAGTGAAGGGTCAATGGCTTGAGTGAGTCTTTGCGTGTGAGGGGACAAGGGGAGGGGATTTTGGCAGCATATATCAGGCTGTAGCATAGCACTTCTGTTTTATTTTCTGACAATAATGATATCATTATCTGTGATAAAAGTGATTCTGAGCAACACCTAAGCAGAGGAAAATCACAACATAAAGACAGCACACCTTATCTCCGATCTTAAAAAGCAGATGCTGGGAATCAACTCAGGAGGATGCAAATCAGACTGTCTTTATCGTCTCTGAACACATTCAATACTGACTATTTACTGACTATAAAGATAAGTGTCGCATGATCAGAAAATCGTGTCTTAACATGACATAATCATACAATAAAGCACACCGCAAATAAACTCGTTTACACAGTGAATTCTGAGCAACACCTGAGCAGATAGAAATCACAACATAAAGACAGCACACCTTATCTCCGATCTTAAAAAGCAGATGCTAGGAATCAACTCAGGAGGGTGCAAATCAGACTGTCTTTATTGTCTCTGAACACATTCAATACTGACTATTTACTGACTATAAAGATAAGCATTGCATGATTGGAAAATCATGTCTTTACATGACATAATCGTACAATAAAGCGCGCCACAAATTATCTCGTTTACGCAGTGACTGTTCCGGGATAATTCTTGAGCAACATCACCACCACCCGTCTTGTACTTTGCAATGCCGACAGACACGTGTGGGGTCATGGGAATAGGGTTGACAAGTGCGAGTTAATTCGACGTTAGTTGATAGACGGTGCTAACATATGATGAAACGGATCTGTATTCAGCGAGCAAAGAAGGCGATACAGGATATAAGAGAATGTGGGTACCAGATGAAAGGAGTGACAGATATGACAATAGAGTTAGTTGCCCAAACGAGAGGGGTATTCTATTTCGCATAGCCTTGTCGCTATAGAGACCCGTGTCAAACGATTGGGGTGTACGAATGATGATATCAAGTATGAGCGCCCATTGAGTGTGAGTGACAAAGGATTCGAAGAACGAAATAGTAGCATCAAAAATGGGGACGGTCAGAGAATATAAGTCGAGGATTAGCGAAGCGCACAGCGGTTCAATACCCCAGCAGAACAACGTAGCCCGGGTTCAAATTGGCCGTAGCTTGGGCGCCACCCGGGTCTTTTCCGCCCCGTGAAATGCATCCGTTACACGTGCCACAAAACGTGTACTACGCACCACACGGTTGTGCTCGTCATCGTCATCGGAGAATTGCGACCGGCCCTCGCCATCCTTGCCACCTCCATCCCGGCTAGGTTCCTCGAAATAATAACTGTGGATGTCCGAGGGCACCGCCGGCATCATTGGGCTCGAGGGGAGGTATTCAGACGAGAAAGACCGAACGAACGGAAATTTGTACGTCGAGAGGTCGGTAGGCTCATCAGGCGAGGGACGGGGTGCAACCTGACCTGCAGTAATGCCAGGGCTGGGTGACTCGTAAAAGTAAAATTGCGCGATGTCCGGCCGTACAGACTCGTTGTCCGGCCAGTCATACTCGTCCTCTTGTACGTCGCCACGAGGTAAGACGACCCTATCCGTCAGCTGTGGTAGGTCATCGTGAACGTCGCTGTTAATAGCATCGCCCATGCCTTCCGGCTGTATTCCCGCCTGTGCCTCCAGGCGCCTGCGCTCAGTACGCTCGATGAGTCGTGAAACCTCTTGAACAGGTAAGATACCCTGCTTTGGGAACGGCGACTGGCGTCCGCGCCTGATTTGGGGAATTAGGTGTGAGTATGGGCCATGAGATGGAACCTCGGGTAGCGGGCCTGTAGGCGGGGGAGAAGGTGGCGGAAGATCCTCGAAGAAGCGTGGGCGTGGGCTTGGTACTATGAAGTCCGAGGACGAGATGACCGAAGATTCAGAGAATGCAGGCGAGACTCCACGTGGGACAGGTGGAGTCAAAGTGCCCAGTGAGGGCGTTGAACGAAGGGAGCGAGAGAGAAAGGGTTGTGGTGCCAACGGTGCGGGCATGGGAGACGCATTACGCCATACAGGGGGTACGGGAGAAGGAGGGCCAGGACTTGGACTTAATTTCAGCGCATCGGGGGAGATAATCTTCGGACGTAGAAGCGACCCTTCGGACATAATCATGACAGCTGGCGAAGGTGGGGTGGGGAATATGCCATCTGACAAGTCGAAGCGTGTGGAAGGCGTGAAGCGGATGCCATAGGGGCGTGACGCTGTGGATGCAGAGGCGGGGGCCTGTTCGTGAGGCTGTGCTTGTGACCAAGTATGCGTTTCAGGTTTATGCGGTTGAGGAATGGATGTGGCTTCTGAAGGTAGCGCATGAGGGACAGGCGAGTCCCCACCAATTTCGTGAGAGGTTGTGGATGGAGGCTTCTCCGAGCTTGGGTCCACACTCCGTGTTCCGATGGTGCCCCTAATATTGTCCGATGGTGGTGAGGGTGACCCATCCCTCCTTTGAAGCGATAAACTAGAGTCTGGGCGTTCATCCAGGGACGGAGGAGCAGTATGATGCGAAGCCCAGATGGGGGTATCACCATTGGGATTGCTGTTACCGGGAAAATTGAACGGGTTTGGACTGCGCGTAAAGTCCCACGAATTTGGAATGGGTGTTGACGGCAAGGAAGGCACAGGAGGGGGGATATCACTTGGCAAACCCTTCCGTGTTGTCGAAGGAGAGCGAGGACGACGACTAAAAAATGACCTTTTTTTCTTGCCCGCTGCCTCCGAAAGGTAACCACCATCCGAGACATCGCCGTCATCCGATGGTACGCGAGACTTCCTCGTTGATACGTTGGATGTCTTTATCGAAGAGTCGGCGACAAAATCATCAGATATCCTACTGCCCTTGCCCTTTTGCTTTCTCCTTTTGTCGACGCCTGACTTCGTCAAATCGGACAGATGTTCACCATCAAATTGGTATTCAGGCCCGAACGACGACTCTGAACCCTTTTTTTGATCTTTCTTGTCCTTCTTTTTCTTCTTCGAATTATCGCTAAGGTAGCCCCCATCGCTCTCATAGCCATCCTTACGGGTCTTACGCAACTTTCTAGGTTGGTGTAGTAGTGGGGGAGTTGACGTATGGGAGTCCTCGGATCGTGCATGCCCAGCTTGCAGGTCGGAAGGGGGGGTGGGAGCTACGATGGTGGGCTTACGCACAGGTAGCACGACATCGGCAGCGATACTGTTCCAAGCGGGGACCAACGGCCAAGATTCTTCGGAGGTTGCTGCGGACACAGATGTCAAAGCAGGTGTTGTAACGTTCTACAGGAAATGTCAATCAGACACCGGAAATATTCGCTACGTCACTCGGGGATAAGAACAGAATAATTCGTCATTCACACAAATTGATAGCTCCGGTGAGATGCTGTGATGAGAACGTGGAAAGTGGAGCCCTGAGGCCCGGGCGCAGATGCCCCAGACATGACACGCGATCTCATAAGAGCAATGGAGGAGGCGAGGACCACCCTGACACAAAATCCAGAACAGCGTTATCGCCGATAGGTTGACAGGGGTGTCATAGATGTGACAACCCGACAACCCCCGTTCAAGATGAAGAAGCACGGAAGCTCGAGAGCAACGGGGAATATAAAGGTATACTAGCGGAAAGCAAGCAAAAGACGAACAAGACACTCACCTCATCCTCCTCCAGAACGGAATCGAATATTAAGTTTTCCACGGCCCGACTGGTACCGATTCCGAGTTCCAAAGCCACGTCAAGGACGGACGCTCGAAGTGTATCACGGTTGGGACCGCGGTTGTAAGCAACCTCACGGGGACGTTGGGGACGGGTACCGTAAATTGCAAGAGACGTCATGAGTACGGAAGGGAATGAAAGCAGTACTTGCTGTGCGAAAGAGAAAAAGCCCAAGTATGAACAAAAGTACTCGTCGATGGTCCCAATCGACGTTGAGGGGATACGCGTTGCAACGCCCGGCGTTGTCGAGCGAGGGGGTCAAATAGAGAGGAGAGTGGGGTAGATGCGTCGCCAGGCTGGGGTTGCCAGTGGTGATCAAATACAAAAAGTCCAGTTCAGGGCTGACGCGCTGACAGACAGCATAAATAAGGCCAAATTGACGGGGAACGTTAGTTACTATAACTTGAACTTGAACTTAATAATTGTCCCAGAGACTGTCAATTTTGAGCAACATGTGTGACAAAATGGAGCGCGCATGCCGTCATCGCTGTGAAAAATGCGCGAATGCGCGGCACTCCGAGCGCCAAGGCTGGCATGCGGCACTGTCATATCTCGTCGGAGTTGGTTGCTGGGCAAGCGGGCTGCGGAAGCTGCACGAAACAAAACGGCTAGATCCTATCATGGGCGGATGACATGATACACCGGTGATGCGGGACTGGCCTCAGTTATAGTCCCCTTAGAGAATGAATTATCAGGCAAATTGTACGGTGTGTGCCACAACGACTGTGACCGTGCTCCAAAATTGCTCCAAAATTATTTCGCACACTACACATATATCACACATTTCAAGGCTGATGACATGATGACATCTTCGCTGATGCGTGGTGTGAGGAACGCAATCCAATTTGAGACAGACAGATGAAGTTCGGAGTAAAAACTTCCGGCGGCGTCCGCTGTTTCACCGCCGCCGGCAAAGCAAATTGAACAGCATTCGAGTTCGTGAGAGTCACTCGGTCACCGAGTAACGCCCCCCCGGACCTCTCACAATCGCAATTATTAGGCCACCGTGAGTATCTAGTACTAGATAGCTAGAAGCCGTGATCTTATTGTACCAACAGTGTTTATACTACAGTACTTTCCCCCCTTACACAGAGGCAGTGTTCCGATGCTTTCAGCGCTCATATAGACCTTGCAGGAAGGCAAGACAGGGTATAATGCCGACCCAGCGGATTACAGTACCTCCAAGACTTCTAAAGAATATCCTCTCTGCGCTCTCTACGACCTTCCCAAATGCAACGTAAAGTGCATGTAAAAAAGAAGCTGGTTGCGACATAAGCCGGATTACATCATACATCAACTGAGAGCTCAAGCGCTCACGACGTAGTACTGTGGCATCTGCCACGTGAAATTTACGTGTTCTCACTATCAACATCCGGAAATTCTGTTCAATTACTGTATGCCTATGTGATCCATCAATCAATCTGCAGTTCACGTACGTGACAAGCCACGAGCATTTCTACCGGGATATGACCTCACAATTTGCCAGAACACACCTCTTCGACCCATTCTACGTCGCTCCGCACCTTGGTCAGGTTTTCGGCACCATTAGGTGTTATGAGCAGGACATCCTCAATGCGCACACCGCCCACAGGCTCATATTGGGACAATACCTCCTGGTCTATGAACTTTGAATTACGCACCCCGGCGAGCAAGTGTTGATGGAAGTATATTCCAGGTTCGACCGTCTATGCCCCCTGGCATCAGCAACAGCTTTCAACGCACACAGCGGAACAGCAAAGGCAGCAACCGTAGACAAGACGTACCAAGACCATGCCCACTTGAAGTGGTAGCCTCAGCCTTAGATACTCGTAGAATTTCTCATGGCCGATATCCGCGTCACCGCGAATAATCGTGGGATTCGGTTCGGGCTTGCTTGCGCTCGGTACATCATGGACATCTAATCCAAGCGAGTGGCCTACGCCATGCGGAAAAAACGCCGCGCTTATACCGGAAGCAAGTACTGCGGCTTCCTCCGCCTCGGCCCTGAAGATGCCGAGTTTCAGGAAGCCGCGCACCAGAATACGGTGGCAAAGGAGCTGGACCACGTCCCAGTGCAGTTCAGGCTTGAGCACGTTGAGAGAGGCCTTGAAGAGATCGGAGCTTGTTCGAGGGCACCCTGGAGTCAAGGACGTACCGTTTGCATCTCAAGGACGAGCTCGTAGATTGCGCGGGCCTCATGAGTAAATTTACCCCCATTACCCACGGGCATAGTCCGTGTAACTAAAGCTCGATCGGCGCTAATAACAGAGCATTTCGGCATATGAAACATACTATCGGACGCATAATTATCCCATTCGCAGCCTGCATCAATAAGCAGAACCTGTGGGAGTAGCTGTCGCGATCCGGGCGAAGCTTGGGAGAACTCAACACGGCTAGCATGATCCTGCGTACCAAGGGGACCCCAAGCGAATTCGCGATCATTGCAACAATAATGCAACGTCGCCGCACGCGTCGTTGCAGCTACGATCGGCATATATGCCTGGTGCACGGCACTACACGCATAGGTCATCAGCCATCGAATATTAAGACCAATAAAGGGGGAAACGATGGCGTACCCTTCCCGCCGACAGGACGCGACGAAGATTGCCTCGGCCTCAGCCTCCCTTTCGATAAGCCACTCGCCAGGCAGAAGCGAGTGGTGGCGTATTAGCATCCCATCCCCGCTCTCGTCCGCTGGCAGCGACGCTGTGCGAGTTCCGGCGCCTAACACACGCATGACGACTTCGTGCGCGCGTGAGCTTATCTCATTCGCACGGCGGATGCGCTGGACCTCAGCATCGGACTTGATGAGACGTGCTCGATGTAGAGCGGAGAGGAGGTACGCGTCCGACGATGACGAGCTGTGAGCACCGTCAGCAAAGAGCGACGGTGGTAATGCGGGGAATTGTGAGGTCTGGGGAAGCGTGTGTACGAGCGCGTCGGGAGCTGCAATGAGAGCAGAGACGAAGGATGAGGGAAAAGATTCGGTATGGAGGATAGTTGTGACATTGTGCGTCTCGCGGGCCTCAGGGATAGTCGGGGGCGGGATAGACCACATCAGATCGGCTGGATGGGCATCTGGGATGAAGAGCGTGGTGACAAGGTCGGATGTGACGGAGGAGGCTGTCAAGAGTGCAAAAGAAGAGGGAATGGAACAACCAGTCAGATAGTAAAAGTTAGATTCCTGCAAAGTGTTAGATCGAAGGTGGAGAACGTGAGTGGGAGTGGCCACCGACCTGACGAAATGCCAATTCTCGATCTGTGTCATTGCGATAGGATGTGAGGGAGCCGGCAAGGACAATAATTTGGGGCTGTGTTCAGCTAAGTCCTCGGAAGGGCGGGTATTACGAGGAAATCACCTTAGTTTGGCTATCGGGGGGTAAAAGGTCAGCCAGTTTCTGGAGGGTCTTCCGTGCATGGTCCATGGCTAGCCACTCATTGAGACGTAGGGTATGGAATAAAGAAATCACCTTACAAGGGAACACCATCATGTGTGGCCGTACAATATAAACGATGTTTGATGATTGACTTAAAGTTGTTTTTTTTGTCGATTCATGGGAATCATACTCGCAAACTCAGGGGCCTGATCACCTGATGCATTCGCCGCGCTCACGTGTGATCTGATCGACGTGAATACCGCAACGCAGCGCGAATGTCACGAATCTATAGAACGCTGACATGGGGAATGATACGGCCATGGAATCGATATCTTTTGGCACTACGCTTTTATAGAGTGACCCGGAGTAGAATTAAGATGCTATCAAACTGTCTGAATTTCGAGCTCCTTGAATTGAGGCATGTGCAGTGACTCGTGGCTTTGCAGTGCAAGTGGCTTTACAGAGCAACCCAAGCAGGCGACGATCCCGCTGAACAGGTTCCATATGAGCCGAGAGTATACAGTGCGGTCGATGGATTCTGACCTTTGAGGGTGTTCGAAGCAACACGTCCGACACACCATTTGTCCACAGCCAGACCGCCCGCTATCCACGTCCTTCGCCTTCAAAGTGTTTTCGTTATCTTCATCACGGAGACGTCTCCGATTTGGAGATGAGTTATTCGTGTTGCTTTGGGATAGCGGATTGATGGTCGAATCGTACTTAATATCGAAAGAACCTGACCACCTGGGGCTAGATACTATTGGATCACCGGTGCACGTCCGCAAGCAAATGGCACATGTTGAAGCGTTACACCTGCGGGTTCCCCAGTATATACAGTGAGACATTAACCAACACATCTGAAGAGAACACAACAAACCTCGCGCAAAGAAAAGCTGGACTTGACTTGAGGCCAACAGCTCGGTGGCATGAGGTGCATGTTGAGATTCTCGAAGGCTTCGGGGAAGTAACGAGGGCGGCTTCAGACGATGGGAACGGCGTATGTGGATTAGATGAAACCCGACGGCGCTTGAACGGAGGCTGCTTCATGGTAAAAGATGAGGCGAGGGAAGTGGCTGATAATCAGTAGATGTACTGGGAAGCAGAGCACCATGTGGTGAGATCAAGAAAAAATTATTACACCGAACGGGAATCGAACCCGTGCCGCTTGCTTGGAAGGCAAGCATGATAACCACTTCACCATCGGTGTAGCAGTCGAATTATGTCATGATAATCTATATGACGATACAGGGCCAGTGAGACAGCCGTCTACCCCGGCCCGTCTGTTACGTCGGCATCGGTAAATCGCCCGTGTTAACCCTCCACCATCATGTCCCTTCAAACGTTTGGCAAAAGTGCGCTACGTACCGCGAAGAATTATACAAAAGGATATTCAGAAGTTCAGGCTAAGGTTCGCGAGGCCACTTCCAACGATCCATGGGGCCCCTCTGGCACACAGATGAATGAGATCGCGCAGATGACTTATAATCAGTTCGTTCCTCTCCTTCGTGAGTCACGACTCCCCTTCCACTGATAATGCTTGTACAGAAACGACTTCGTTGAGATAATGGAGATGCTCGATAAGCGACTCAATGACAAGGGCAAAAATTGGCGCCACGTCTTCAAAGTGCGTATACTTCCTAATCGTGCGCAGCACCTACCCACGCTTCGCTGTCCACGCCTAGTGTCTCACTGTTCTCGATTACCTTCTTCATGCTGGTTCAGAAAACGTCGTCGTCTACTTCCGGGATAACATTTATATCATTAAAACGCTGAAAGAGTTTCAATTCATCGACGAGTACGGTAAGGACCAGGGTGCGAATGTTCGTCAGAAGGCGAAGGACATCACAAATCTCCTTATGGACGAAGCGCGCCTTCGTCAAGAGCGTCGTTCGCGGGCGAATATGCGCGACCGGATGCTGGGCCAGGCCGGGGACGATGATGACAACGATAACGATGAACCACTGGCACCGCGAGGGGACGAAAACAATGCTCGCCGGACGAGAGGGGCAGGAGGCGATGACGAGCTGCGTCGTGCCATCGAGGAGAGTAAACTAACCCTTGCCGCGGAACAAGCACGTGGCATTGAGGACGCCGACCTAGCCAGGGCCATTAAGCTAAGCGAAGAGGAGGAAACACGTCGAAAGTCCACCCTCACTGACTCTGGCTCGCTTTTTGATGAACCGTGAGAAGATTTCTTTTGTTGCCTTGCTGGTAACTGATAATGGCGTTTGCATAAGCAACAACAACCTGATTGATTTACAAGGCCAGAATAACGGGCTACAGCCCCAGTTCACGATGCAACCTCAGCTCACCTCATTCAATCCATATCAACAACAGGTTCAGCAGGAAGCTATGCAGGTGCGTGTGCTTGCTGTTTCCAGGATGACGAACATGTTGATCGTCATTGCAGGTTGAGTGGGCAAGACAGCAGCAGGAGTGGATGATGCAACAACAACAGCAACAACAGCAACAATTACAGCTACAAGCACAGCAAGAAGAATGGATGCGTCAGCAGCTGGCTCAGCAACAGACAGCTCAGCAACAACAGGCACTTCTTGCTCAACAACAGCAAGAATTCCTCGCTGCGCAGGCACAACAACAGGCCAGGCTGGCGCCACAGCCAACCGCTTTCGGGTTTGTTCACTCGAGCTCCTCTGTTGGATGCACCGCCGATGACTTGTGTGAATAGCTCAAATAACCCTTTTGCTATTACGACGTCTCCTGCGTCACCGGTATCATCGCTCCAGCAACCCGTGCAATCTTCTCTCTCTAACTTTTCGCTCCCGTCGACATACGAATCACACGAGCCGCCTCCGCGCCGCGACTTTGCGACTCCCCCACAGCCACAGCCACAACCTGCACCAGCGTCGTCTCCACAGCCCACACCCAAGCGTAGCGAGACGCGTGCAGACCAGGAGCACGCACACTTAGCAAGCTTGTTTGCCGCTCGCGACGGCGATGGCGTTGATACGTTCGGAAACGTTGGTGCACTCCGGTATGCCGCCCGTTCCCTCTTCAAACCAGTTACGTTTTATTGATATTGATGCGGCGCGGTTTCTTCGTGTTTCGTAGCTTCGGTCAGACTGAGTACGGTAAACTTGCCGCACAAAAGACTGGGGCTGTGCCGCAGAACAGCTTCAATCCGTTTGCACAGCAGCAGCAACAAACACAGAATAACGAGCAGCCATTCTTCACCATCTAGGTAGTTTCTTCTACGTTATCGCCTTCCCGACTCTTCAATTCTATACCCATCCTTCGCCCGAGTGGTCTTTTTTTGAGCCCCTTCACTCTGATTCTCCCTCTTGATTTAGCTAGTTGTAAGTATTACATGTAGTAAATTCATGCATACAAAAGGATGGATTCGTGTTAATTTGCTATTAAATCGTAAGCACAGGAACTGAATCTCACTCTCACGGGCCACATACTGTATTACCATGTTGGGTAGTGCACTATCATTGCTGCACTTCAAGTCTTCAAAGGAGCCCTTTCAGGTTGGACTGTGAGGTCAAGACAATTTCGGCCAATTTGCACAACTCGTTCACAGTTACTGTACCTGCTACTTGGAATAAAACGCTTTCCAAGAAGACCTTCAAATTCCAACTAACCCTGATTTCATAACCCGTGTGCCCGAAGATTTTCCATCGTGTTTACTTAGATCAGCATTAAACGCAGGCGTGTCTGAAACGCGATAAGTTAGCTTCTATGCGCTGACCTGCAGGTCAATTCTCACCCGATCGATGGATGCGTAAACGACGATTAAACGTGCGTCGGACTTACCTTTCCACCCTGCATGTACTCCATACCGTCCTTCACTCCAGCAATTCCATTGCGTTGAATGAAAACCGGGATAGGCTTGACCTTTCCCGTAGCGAGGATCTTTTGAATAGATCGTATTGACTCGGATGGCAATGTCAAGCGCATTACCAGTAGCCGCGCGAATATTCTCCACGACACCTCGTCGCGGTAATAGAACACTTTGTCCGCGCCGAGTCCCTTGACGAGATCGAAATCTTTGGATGAGGCCGTTGTCAGGATGCGGTGTTTGCGAACTGGATGGCGTGTTGACCGACGGCAACGCCACCTCAAGTGAGAGCGGTGCGTTGAGACACAGTGGTGGACCTAGCCTCGCTGCCTCGAAGGGCGAAGGCAGCTCGAGAGCCTCATGCAGGCATTGCAGGGCGGTTAGTGGGACTACTACGCCCAGCTGCGCCGACTCTTCAAACGACCAACCGCCGGGGATATGCACGACCTCGGAGTTCGGCGTCCGGAACTAAGTGTCCCGAGAATGCGGCATTGGCTTGAACGGATGCCAGTGTGGTCTGCCTCTCAGTATGGGGGGAGCTTTAGACGTCCTAGAACGATCATGGGCCCGGGTTTACTGACTAGTACTGCCAGCAGTGTCATCTGATCTGAATCCCGAATCCGAACCAAAAGCATGGGGAACGCTACCACTGCACTCGAGTATATAGATACGCCGGCTTCTGAGTCCGAGTTAGTTCAATGCCTGGTTAACAATTAATTAAACGGTATGCCTCGCCCGCTCTCGGTTTCAAGCCTGGTTCTTTGTGTATCGCGATGGCATTACTATGAAGTTAAACTTACTAGAAACCTTTGAGTAATCGATCCCCCTCGTCTGCCACTATTGCCCCCGGCGCAGCGGCGCCATCAGGAGCGCCATCCCCTGATGCTGGTGAGCACAGAGAACTGCTATGGAGAATTGCGACAGTCCCTCCTGGTTATTAGCAAGCAATGCAATGAGGACTTTTTTGGCATGGGATTTATCCGGCTTTTTATCCGGGTTGTTCTGTTCATTTGGTGCGGCGGCGGCGATATCAATCTTCTAATGCGTCCATGATCCATTGGTCTGCGGAACCGATCAAACGAGCGCATCGGGTGTGGCCTACCAATACGTGGTCGGAACCATTTACTCGTTCATGCATGATTCAATTCATGGAACCGTGCCCTAGAGAAATTGCTCCCAACCGGCTATTATTTCAACACCCATTGAAAACTAGCAATCACTTTTGAATATAGGGAACTACTTTACCAGCGATCGTATTCTTTTGTCATTTTCCATATCTTGATGTGTCGAAGGTGCACTCTGCAACGGACAGACCAAAAAATACGAGTATGTTTGTCCTTAAGCCATTTTCTTGCGTATTCTTTCCCAAGCGAAATCAATCACTAGTCATAATACTCCACTGCATGCAACAAACGCCTAGAAATATACAAGGGCAATATTTGATCTAAAAAATTTGTTCCTTCAACTGCTCATAACTTGGGTATCTACTTCACAGAAGCTGCGCAGAAATAACTTTGAGAGTTGTTTCAGAGTAGAGGAATCCTGCACTCACACTTGAACCATCTTGGGCATTTATGCCTTGATCATGACAACAGGGCCTGTCTTTGCAACGCGTGCTAGCCCTAGACACGCGAACGAGGCCATCATAGAAGCGGCGCAAAACACCTGGGCGTGGAAAAAGTTGCCCGTGTGGATATTTAGGAGCGTGCCGGCAACGGGTGTCCCAACGAGGATGCCAAAGCCGGAGATGCTGAAGCTCATTCCAAGG